>Ga0172375_10000057_pt1 | contig 149680 bp, 100 predicted proteins | sample LakKiv1m_FD_114537 | JGI IMG/M metagenome (GOLD analysis project Ga0172375, IMG submission 114537) | Freshwater microbial communities from Kabuno Bay, South-Kivu, Congo - kab_092012_11.1m | ecosystem: Environmental > Aquatic > Freshwater > Lake | place: Democratic Republic of the Congo... | reverse complement strand
TAACCGCTGAAGGAAGGATCAGCATAGCCATTTACATATACCTGACCGCCGCCGGTAACCATCAGGGTGTTGCTAACACCGGTAATATTGAAGGCTCCTCCATTAGTGACAATGCCGGCATTGACGGTCATCACATTGCCCGTCATATTAGCAGCACCGATGGTAAGAGCCTGGCCACCGAGATTCCAAAGGCTGCCGGAAAATACACTGAGCGTATTGCTGAATGAGCTGCCACCTATTACACTGGCCCCTCCGCTTCCGCCAGCTGGGTTGATCGTGGAGTTGGTGATCACAAGCGAGATCGGATTGGTGATGGCAACCGTGCCAAGGTTCAGGGCGCCGCCGGAGAACCACATTGAGCCGCCGCCGTTGAGAATATTGTTGTTCAGGGTCGCGACGAGCCCGGCCTCGTTGAGAGTCATATTGTAGATATTAGTTATGGCGGAAGTCGAATCCAGTGTAATACTGTTACTGGCTGAACCGACGCTACCCCAGGTCAATGTGCCATTCAGAAGGTTCCATCTGCTGTTGACAAGATTAACACTGTTACTCTTCGCACCGCTGGCGCCGATGGCCAGGCCGATACTGCCTATATAACCAGCATTTGAAACAAACACACTGTTGCTGATGGAATTGGCACCGCTTCCAATGGTCACAAGCCCGGAATTGGTGAGGATACTGCCGGCGTAGATGTTTAAATAATTGCAGTTGGCGGCGCCGCTTGCATTCTGTGCGTAGCCTACAATCAACGCGCCGCTGCCAATCATCTTTGCACCATTTGATACTATCATGAAGTTGTTTGAAGACCAGCTCGCAGCATTGTTGTCATAGCCAACATAAAGAGAGCCCAGGCTCAGGATGCTGTTGGTTCCCGTAGCTAGGTAGTAATCGCCAATGCTCGTATTTGCACCTATGGCATTAGCACCCCCAGACCAGAACTGTCCCCCGTCTATCACCTGCAGTGAATTGTAGCTTCCACTGAATGCTCCGGCAGTACTGTTGAAGTTGGTCATAACACCGCCGGAGCCAACTATCCAGGAGTTCGATGTACCGCCTGTTGTATAGTAACGCCCGAGGGATCCAACCCACGACTTCCGGCCTCTGGAATTGGTGCCGCCTACATAGAAAATATTGTTATTGCCTGTCACCTGTAAGTCACCGTAACCGCCATTATTTCCGAAGTAGAACTGCCCCCCGTTGGTGATGATCACGCTGTTGCCTGAGCCGGCCATGAGCTCCCGCTGGGAAACATTGGTAACAATGCCGCCGTTAATACTAAAGACATTGCCTGCAGAACCTGCGACTCCGATCTTCAGGTTCTCCGTGCCAATATTCCCGTTCCCGAAGTCCCAGACCCCGTCTGCCATTACGTTCACCTGGTTGCTGTTGGCTCCGGCGACATTGCCGATCAGGACAAGCCCCTTGTTATAGAATGTTCCGTTGCTTACGGTGAGGCTGTTGCCTGCCGAACCGGCAGCATTGCCGATGGTCACCGTGCTAGCGCTGTAAACAGCGCCGCTACCCGTAATGACGATAGCGTTATTGCTGGAGGCAGCCGAGTTACCGATAATCACCGCGCCAAGATTGGTTACCAGGCCGCCGGCAACATTCAGAACATTACTTATTGCCGCGCCGTTACCAACAGTCAAGGGCCTGGTGCCGTTGTCCCAGACAGTGCCGCCTCCGTTAGTGCCAAAGAAATTATATGTCACATTGGTAAGGGCATCACCGATGTAATAGGTCAGACTGCCGCAGTTGGTCACCAGCAATGATGCGTTGTTGGTAAATGTTACGGTATCTGCGCTAAGGGTACGATAGACGCCATTGCTTACCAGTACCAGTCCGGCAAAATTCGTACCGCCCAGGCCCTGGGAGAATGTGTAACTCTGGCTGCTGGCAAGCGTGTTTGTGGCGGTGTTCAACCGGAAAAGGTTGTTCCCCTGGTATGTGATGTTACTGGAAGCATTGGCGCCGGTATAGCCTGGAACGTTTGCCCTGATATCGGCATTGGTAACACCAAGGTAACCGATAGCACCATTGGTCATCACGATACTGCCGGGAGTGGTCGCAATAACTGGTACAACGTTGGTGAACTCGAACATACCGCCGTCATTGGTAATCGTGCCTGTATTGTCAATCTTCTGGATTCTCAGAATGGCATTGCTGGAAATCAGCACCGAGCCGGCATTTGTCAGGGGCACGGTAAAAATGGCATAGGTATTATTCGAGACCCACATCCAGCCGCCGAGGTCAATCTTGAACCCGACATTGCTGTTCGTGTCCGCGCCCCAGACATTGGTGGCGGCAAACCCCAGCATGTCGTTTGCCCGAACCGTGTAGCCGGTGCCGCTCAGCGTGCTGTTGATATACCAGTTCGAAAAACCACTGCCGAGAATGAAATAACCACCAAGGTAGTTGACGGTACTGTTTAGGACGGTATTGGTTGCCCCGGCGGCAATAGCATACCTGTTACTGTAGGTAACCGTGCTGTTGATCGTCTGAGAGTTACCAAGATTTGTTACAGCCCCGTCAAAAATGGCAATGGTATTGGAAATCAACAGCCAACCGTCCGCGGCAATGGTCACCGCACCGTTCCTGTAGCGGGTCGTCCCGTTCACCATTGCCAGCCCGGCAAAATTGGTGGCCCCAAGACTTGCACTGAAGGTATAACTCTGGTCGCGGCTGGCATCGGCCGTGTTCGTCGCCCAGTTCAATTCGAACCCATTACTGCCCAGAAGTGTTATGTTCGTTGTATCATTTGCACCGGCCCAGCCAAGCCAGTTGGCCTTGACGTCGGCGTTTGTAACGTTGCGATAGCTTAACGCGCCATTCTGCAGCGCGATTACGGCGCCAGCGGTAACGAGCGGCGAAACGTTTGTGAACTGGTAGCCGGCTGAGATCCTGCCGCTGCCGAAGTTGGTGAAAGAGCCGCCAGCACCGCTTGCCAGCGCATTCAGTTCCAACACAGAATTAGTGAACCACACATTTGGGGAACTGTTTGAAAACATACCACTAAAACCGGCAAAGGAATTATTGAACACTACATTGGCTGAATTGCTCACAAATATACTGCCAAGAGTAACAGTCGTATTGGAGACCAGCATCGAACCTATGTCGGCCAGCGTCAAGCCCTGGCCTCGAAAGGCAGTGGCTCCATTGATAAGTTCCAGCCGTGCGTAATTGGTCGACCCCAACGCTGTAGAGAAAGTATAAGGCCCGGTCATTGAGTTAGTGGCTGTTGAATTGTCAAGCCGCAGAGTATTGTTACTTCCCCGCCAGGTGAAGGACCCCACACCCGTCACGCCCCAGTTATTAGTCAAGTCAACGTTGGCGACATTCCGGTACGAAAGAGTGGCGTTGGTCATCAGTATAGAATTGCCGGCACCGGCAATACTGATCGCAGGAGCAGCAGAGATAAACTGAAGTATACCACCCCAGTTCGTAAGAACATTCCCGCTACTGGCGGCGTTGCCTACCGAGAGTCCTGTGTTGAGCTCAAGCAAACCGGCATTCGTCAGCAGCACGCTGTTATTGTTATAAGCGCCGGCGCCGTTACCAAGGTTCAGTGTCGCGATATTACTGGCAACACCTCCATTCAATACAAGTAAAGTATTTGTATAAGTTGTACCGGGAAACAGGTTTGAAGCTCTAAAGTTCCACACAGACCCTGGATCACTGACACACAGAAGCGACTTGGTTCCTGTCCATGAATTACCGCCAATAGAGGCATTCATGTTGCCGCCGTTTGTAACTACAAAGTAGTCGTAATGCCCAACCAGCCTGTTGATATTACAGTTCCAGACAGAACCAGGGCCGGTGACAATTATACCGTTGTTCGTTTTATCAACGTTATACATGCTACCCGCGTGATCGAACATTCCTCCATTATCAACTATAATGCAGTTGTTGTCTGACCCCCTTATCATAAAGAGATTTTCATCGTTAACCGTTGTTCTCAACAATGAACCTGAACCTGTGATGATCAGTTTATTGCCACCGGTCCCTCCTCCGCCGACACCAGTCCTTGGGTCCGAATTATTGCCGTTAAAGTATACCTTTGCACCGTTGCTAATGATCCCCAGGTTGCCGAAACCTGCGTTGCCAACCTGGAACGCGCGCGAATTTGTCAGAACAGTACCAGGACCCGTAATGACAACCGTATTGGTATAACCGGTAACAAGGAAATTATTATCACGCACTGTGGCACCATTGGTAATAATGGCAACATTGAGCGACCCGCCGAGAGTGAGGTCGTTGGCCCCCATATACCAGAGCGAACCAGGATCGGTGATGGTAACAGTATTGCTTAGCGCGGTGGCTGAAAATACAGTTGGTGCGCCATTGTTATAGACCTTCCCGGAATTAGTGATATTAAATTGTCCGCTGTTCCCGCTCATAGTTATTGTGGAATTGGACAAAACACCACCGTTAATGACATTTAGGATGCTACCCGTAGTTGCAGCGTTATTGCCAATCGCCAAGGTTGCATTGGTCCACATGGAACCATCTCCGGAAACAGTGGCCACGTTGCTGTTAGCACCGGCAACATTACCGATAATATCCGCAGTACTATAGACCTTGCCGCCGTTGGTGATATTCAAGGCTCCTTGTCTTCCTCCAAACACCAGCGCTCCATTGGTCAGCATGCCCCCGCTACTCACATTCAGCATATTACCGGTGGCGCCGACATTATTGCCGATTGTCATGGTACCAGCGCCAATATTCCACACCGAGCCGGTACCGGTCACATTGACCGCATTGGTTACAGCCCCGGCGGCATTGCCGATAGTACCGCCAGCGTTGTACACCGTGCCGCCGTTGCCGATTGTAAGGGTATTTGACGAACCGCTGCTGCCGATGGTGAGGGCGCCGCTGTTGTTCCACAGGGAACCGCTGCCAATAACAGTGGCGCTGTTGTTCAGGGCGCCGGCGGCACTGCCGATCGTTCCGCCGGCATTAACAAGCACTCCGCCATTGGTGACAATAAGCACATTGTTCGTGCCGGTGTTTCCAATGGTGACGTTGGCGCCGCCTAGATTACTGCTGACGCCATCAACCGTCATGACGGTATTGTCTTCGCCCTGGGCTGGTGAAAAGGAAAAGATGATAAATGCGGCCGCAAGTAGGGAAAGAGCCGTGAAACGATAGTAAGACAAAAGGGCAAACCACCCCTTCCCGTTTTTGCATCGAATAGCCATAATATCCAAGAAATAGTAATTATAATCAGCAAGCCGGAATCTTAACATCCCAGATTACTGATTTCAAAATCCTGCCCCGTTTAAGGACTTTTATTGATTTATTATTCTATCATTGCTTATTCAGGGTTGAATATAGTTCTAAAGAACTATATTAAGTAGATAGGAATGATAGAGTTAACCATCTGGGCTACAACATGTTAAGGATGAAGATCGTTATTAACTTCTCACCAATAATGGCTCTATTCCTACTTCGCGGCCGGGGGTGTAGCCGGCTTGAGTTCAAAATGATGCGGTTTTGGCTGGCAGGTGGCCGTGATCTGGGCTTCCAGATCGGCAAGCTGTTTCTCAACGTCAGCCTTTTTCGCGGCCCGCTCCGGATGCAGCTGCATCTCCCATAGCGTCTGGCCAAGAAGATTCTTGCTGAAGATCAGCGCAAGGACATCCCGGGCCTGCTTCGTAATGGGACCAGCGCTGGTTGACATGTTCCAGCCTTTGGCCAGGTCTTTCGCAGATACGGTTGCCGCAAGCGCACCGTCAATCATGATGTCATACTGCTCCGCCTTCAAACCCCTGACCTTCAATTCATACCGGCTTACATCTTCAAGCACCGGCGCAAGTTTCAAGGCGTCCATTGCGCGCTCATCCACAGGCATGGGCAGGCATTCGTCTTCACGATCGAAGCTCAACACTGTGTCATCATATTTGACGTTCGACAGCTTGCATTTTGTTTCGCCGACAACCTTGCCGCCCTTTCCATCCACCACTTTAACATCAGCACTGGAAACCAGCGCCGGGGCCTTCATCTCCTTGAGTATTATCGACGCCATTATGGTGTGACCAACAGGACCGGGATGGATCGCATCTCCACCGCCAATGCAGACATTTGTCTTCCCGGCATGCTCGCGCAGCATGATCTTCATGTAGGGATCAAACTGGTTGACAAATAACGCACCCTGCTTTGAAGCCACGCCTTTGAGGCCCTTGCCGAACTTGCTGATTGATTCATTGCGTGGATCTTTGTCTGGATCCGCCCTTCGTTCTTCAAGCGGCTGGGGCGTCATCAGCACCACCCGTGCACCGGCTTTCTTTAGCACCTTCGCAATCTCGGTCTGGCCACACACATAGGCCTTAAAAATATCCTCCCGGAACGCCTCGTAATTGTGGTCATTCATGCCGAAATTCACGGTCACCACTGTCGGCTTCAGGGAAACCACATCACGGTTCAGGCAGCCATCCACGGCCTTTTCAATGAGCTTCTGCTGTGCATCACCCTTGGCCGCGAACAGGGCTTTTTCATCAGGAAAAGACCGCATGCGCAGCCATGCCGTATCGCCGCCCCAGCCTGAATTCCTGAATGTGAAATTCTGCTTCGGGAAACGTGTCACCGTATAGGCTTCAATATACGTGGTATAAAGCTTCTGCTCGGTAATACTGTCACCAAGAAACACGACACGGTCTCCGCCGCGTATAAAGAACGCGGAGTCAGCGGCTACGCCGTTAATCGCCATTACCACCCACAACAGACAAATGCTTAGTATTCTCATGTACTTAAGTTCCCCATTCCTGGTGTTTTTCCGGCATGCATCCTCACCCTGACCCTCTCCCCTTAAGGGAGAGGTGGAAATCCTATCAATCTTCTTTCCCTCTCCTTTCAGGGGAGAGGGTCAGGGTGAGGGTTTCCTTTCCTTCGCTCATTTCGCCGCGCGCACCACTACCTTTTCGCCTTTTGTGACGGCATAAATCTTTCCTTCGCATGCCGCAAGGCATGTAATATCAGGAGCGGTCCCGATCTCTTTCCATGCCACATCTTCAGCGATAGGATCGCCCACATAGAGCTTACTGCCATCCGAGGCAAAGAATTTCCCGTCAAGAGCAGTTATCTTGCCTACGCCCGACGGAACCGTGGACCCGGTTGTCTTCATGCCATTCCAAGGAACATCGGAGGCAACGGCATCACGCACCATGATGTTTTTCGCAAAAGTGTCCTTATACATTGCCCCTATGGCGCCGTAGATCTTTCCATTATGCGCCGCCAGGCTCTTTACAACCCAGGCATGGCCTATGCGTTTGAAAGCATCACTCGAATCCGTCGCGTCACGAATATAGAAATCGCCCGGGCCAACGTGGGCGTAAAGCTTCCCGTCAAGTGCTGTCATTGATTCGACACCCGGACAACGGGCAATCTTCCGCCACACAAGCGGCGTAGTCGTTGTCTCTGTCACCAGGAAATTGCCATCAGACGTCGCGGCAAAAAGCAAGCCGGTAACTGCTGCTATGGCACCAATGCCAGGCGCATCGCCAATCTCTGTCCATTCATTGGACGATGTCGCAGAGTTGGTCTCTGCAGTCAATCCCTGGGTTGAAAACCCCACTATCGCTGTTGCGATCACTGACACAAGAACGTTTCGAAACTTACCAGCTGCTTTCATTTCTCTGTTCTCCTGTTTTTGGTTTGTTGCTGCTTACTTGACTTTATTTGCTTTTCTTTTTCCTGTAGGAGCCACGCTCCGTCGGGGCGAATCTTTCTTTTTCCGGATCGCGCGAACGGAGCCGCACTCCTACATCAAGAAACTTTTTCGCTTTCCTCGTCCGTTTACAGTCCACAGCCCACAATCTACAACTTTTCCCTTACTTCCCTTTTGGCTTGAACTCAATCCACTTGAGTGCGACACCCCTCTGGTTTGGCGCCGAAACCTTTATCTTTTGCAAACCCTGCCCGAGTTTGATTTTCTCGGGCTTCGATTCCTGCCACAACCCGTACGACATCGGTATCCATATCGTGGTTTCCTTGTTTGTCCCGCAACCGACCAGCAGCGTCTGGTCGTCATTTATGGACGCAGCTTTCATTTTAACCTCGTATTCACCGGCCGCCGGAACGTCGACATCGTACTCCGTCCAGCAGTAATTCATCTGCTGTGCGAAATACACCTGCTTGCTTCCTTCAGGTTTACCTTCAGGAGTATATGAATCATGAAGCATCACGCCGGGCTGGTTGAAGAACATGCCCTGCCCTTCGGTCTTTGTAAATTTCGCCGCCTCAATATGCATGACGCCGTTCACCGCCTTGACAGGCACGACCGGTGCCTTCTTGGTCACTATTACACCAAGCTTGGCAGCAGCCGGCTTGGCCGCCCCCTTTTCCACGCCTGGATCAGCATTGGCCTCGTCGGCATTAAACGACGCATTGGGGTCAACCTTCTTCCCGGTGTATACCTGCGAAGTCCGTGTGGCAAGCCGGGCTATCAGATTCGCCTGGTCCTTGGAAGTGACTGCCGCTGCCAGCCAGCGCATGTGCTCAGTCTCAGAAAACTGCGCCGCGTTCGCCCGGGCCATGCTGCCATCCACGAAATCCATTCCGACAAGTCCTTCGAGCCGCGAGGCCGCCCAGCCCTTGCCGTAGCCGACCTGCCAGACACCATCAGTATCACGCCAGGCCGTGCACGCATGAGCCGGCTGAGCCACCCCGATTGACGGTATTCCAAACGCCTGGTTGATGAATACTCCGAACGACGACCTTGGCCCGCATTTTCCGCCGCCCTGCAGCACGGTTGCCATATTTGTATAGGAAACCGGAGAGTTCCTGCGCCACACACTGCTCACAAGCTGAACAACCTTTTCCCCTTCCCTGAAGTCAGGCCGGTAGGTGTTGATCATGTTGCGGCCCCAGGTCAGGTCGGCATCGCGAGCATGGGATGATGTCACCTTCGAATATTCCCATACATTGAGTTTGTCAAAACTCGGAAACAGCTCCCTGTTCTTGTGGGCCGTCTTGAAATAAGTGTAACGGCTCACCGGATCAGCAAGCGGCTCAGGCTGCCCGCCGGCGCCCCTGCTGTTGGAACCCTGCGGCCCGATCGAAGCTCCGATTGCAAGCCTTAGATACATGCCGTCCCTTGATTCCGGATCGGCATAATAGATCTTCTTCCAGGTCTCCAGCGAACCTTCACGAAGAGTCCAGTTGCCATCCTCGCGGGCTTTAAGGCCTGTGGGTGTTGACCCTTCCAGGTACAGCTCCATCGCCTTCGTATTACGCATGAGCCAGGAAAGGAACGCCGCATTCTCCTTGTCGGCCTTTGCAAAAGTCCCCAGGTTGGCGGCGCCGTATTTCGCGATAAGCGTACGCTGGGCCAGCACGGCGTTCAGCGCCGGGTCCTTGACCAGGAGCTTCAGGCTTGCCGCCGTAATACGATTTGTGTCCGCAGGTACTTTTGCGGTAAGCCACGCAGAGGCACTGGCAAGATATGCGTTGAAATCACCCGAGCTTATTGCCCCGTCCAACGCAGGATTCGCAGCCTGCTGTGCATGCGTAATCAGCGGCAGACACGATATTGTGATAAATGAAATAAACCATCTGGAAAACGCTTGCGGTGTCTTCATATAACCTGCCTTACATTATAATTTATTGTTAACGGCAAAATACCCTCTAACTCCGTATTCAGTTTCTTCCGGTCATGTGGCTGTGCCGTTGGAAACCTGTATGAGAATGTATCAGGAATGGATTCCTTTTTGATATAGCTCTAAGGAACTATACTGAAAACGGTGGAATCAGCTGCTTTAGTCGTATTTCTGGTTACGGTACTTTAGCAGGACATCTGTGCGGGAACGCACCTGCATCTTCTCGTAAATATGCCGCAGATGATTTTTTACGGTAAAAACGCTGATCGACAGCTGCTCTGCAATCTCCTTGTTGGAAAGACCGCGAAGAAGGCAGTCCAGTATTTCCTTCTCGCGGCGGGAGAGGCCGTCATCCTGCACCCCGGCCGGCGCCGGTTCCTGGAACGCGGCAACAACCTGGCGTGCAATCTCACTTGACATGGGCGCACCGCCTCGCAGCGCTTCACGGATGGCTTCGAGAATCTCATCCGGCCTTGCCCTCTTGAGCAGGTAGCCGCAGGCTCCAGCCCGTAATGCCTTGAAGAGGGTCTCCGGGTCATTATAGACGGTAAGTATGATTATCGGGAGTTGGGGCAGTTGCTGTTTGAGAAGGGCTGTGCATTCTATCCCTGACCGGTTGGGCAGGTGAATGTCCATCAGCACAATGTCCGGCGGATTCTGGGGAATAAGTTCCAGGGCTTCCTCGCCGCTGCCGCAACTGCACAGGCAGCGGAACCCTGTCGAAAGATTTAGCATCCGCTCCAGGCTCTGACGCAGGCCGGCATCATCTTCAACAATGACCACGCTGACTACAGCTGCTGCGCCGCCCGGCTCCTGGCCCGAAGGCCTTTCTTCTACATGTTTTGTTCCCGGCTTCATAAGATATTATGCTTCAAGGGCAGTTTAAAAACAACCTTCGTGCCCCGCCCCGGTTCACTTGTTACAACGCAGCTTCCGCCGAGGCTTTCCAGCCGCACCCGCATGTTCGTTAATCCGTCTGCGCCCTCACGGACAGGGCCTGGCACAAAGCCCCAGCCGTTGTCGGTCAGCGTTACCGCCAGGGTCTGCGAGTCGGCCTTTATTTCAAGCCTGAGCTCGGTGGCCACTGAATGACGCATTATGTTGTTTAAAGCTTCCTTAAAGGCAAGGAAAAGCTGGTGCCTCTGTTCCGCCAGCACCGGCACATCAGGAAGCCCGGACGCCACTTCGAGCCGGCACGCGATATCGGCAGGCAGCAGATAGTTCTGCGCGAATTCTGAGAAATACCGTGTCATGGAAAGCAGGCTGTCATTCTTCGGATTAACAGCCCAGACAATCTCGTCAAGCGCCGTAACCAGGTCCCTGGAACGCTGATCGATCTCCCCCAGCAGTTTACCCGCTACATCCGGCGTGACAGCGGAATTCTGCAGCATGGCAGTGTTCAGGCTGATCTGCGTCAAGCCTGCGCCGAGATCGTCGTGCATGTCCCTGGCTATGCGCCCGCGTTCCCTCTCCACAGCCTGCTGGCGTTCAAGTTCCACCATCCTCCGCCGGTGATGACGCCGCACCATCATTCCAACGGCCAGCCAGCTGGCTATTATCAAACTGGCCAGGCTGCCCGCCCTGAACCAGGTCGTCTGCCAGAAAAACGGCACAACCGAGAATGCCAGCGAAGCACCGGCCTCGCTCCAAGTCCCTTCGTTGTTGCACGCAACAACCTGGAACCGGTAATCACCTGGCGGCACCTGCCCAAAGTAGGCCGCCCTCTGAGGCCCGGCATCCACCCAGTTGTCATCCAGGCCCTCCAGCCTGTAGCGGAACCGCACGTTCTCAGATCCAGTAAAACTAACGACGCTGAATTCCAAACCCAGCTGGTGAACTCCCTGCCCCAGCGATAACCGTCCAGTCAGTCCATGCAAATCCACCATCGTTGATGAGGGATTTTCGTAAACTGCTACAGGTTGTCCGTTGACAAGCAGGCGATTAATCAATACTGCCGGCGGCGGATAGTCAACGATACGTTCGGGATTGATAACGATTACATCAAAACCTCTCAGCATGCAGAGTTCGCCAACCCGGTTGCGCCCGTTCCGCGGCCAGAACTTCGAGCTGACCTTGCGAAAAGGCCGGCCTTCACCACGGCCGCACATGACAATTCTGACCGTTAACCTCTTCCCGTCAGCCACCGCCTGCAGGTCATCCATTTTAATGCGGAAAATACCATGATCATTGGCGCACCAAAGCCTTCCCGCATCATCGGACATAATACAGGAGACAGGTTCACTGCCCAGGCCCTGTTCCTGCCCGAACAGGTTGAACCTTCCATTCTTGAGCCATCCTAAACCACGCGTTTCATATCCAATCCAGATACTGCCATCAGGGGTGGTGTGCAGGCTGCTGATGCAGTCTCGAGGTTGAATGGCTCCAGGCGTCCGGTCCGCAACGGTCTCACCACTTATACTGTACAGACTGCCATCCAGGCACGCTGCCCACACAATACCTTCTTTATCCTCCGCCAGGGCAGAAACCTGTCCACTGCCACGAGGCAGTGTAAATGACTGCTGCTGTCCGTCACGCAGGCGGTACAAGCTTCCTGGTAATTCCTGCGCAATCCAAAGGTCGCCATTGGAGGCTGCCAGCAGTGCGCGAATCGGACTCGCAGCCAGGACCTTGGCGGTGCCGCTGCTGTAACAGTAACCATCCCGCCACTTGAAAAGTCCCCTGGTGGAAGTTCCAAACCATATCCCACCGCGCGGGTCTGCAGCCACACACGTAGCATTCTTACCTTCGGCTATATCATTCCACCCGCTCTTCATCCATTGCCACAAATTACCCTCTTCTCCCGCTACAAAACGTTCGCCTGTAATCGCTTCACAGAACGACAGCCCGCGGCCAGATAAGTCGCCTGGCAGGGTGCTGATCTCCACTGTCCGCAGACGGACCTGGACAAGACCGCCACGGCGGGTGGCGACCCAAATGTTGCCTTCACTGTCGTCAGACAGGTTAATGATGGCCTGGCACGAAACCGGAACCGGCCTGAAGACACGAGCGTCGTAACAGAAGAGTGCTCCGGACGACTCCATGGTCACGCCCACCCAGAGCCGGCCACGCCGGTCTTCGTACATAACTTTCACGGCCCCGGACGGCACCTGACCCAGAGGTTCCAGCAACCCGCTCTCGCGGCATTTCCAGATATATTTTCCGTCACTCAGCCAGATACCGCCGTCACCCGCAGCGGCAGCACGTATGACCGGCCGTTCTTTCGTCAACAGGGGCTCCTGCCGGCCATCACGAAGGATCCCAACCTGCCGGCCGCGGACAAACCATATTGAGCCCCGGGCATCATGGATCAGCCGGGTGGCATCTTCACCAGCCAGGCCGTCGGCACTCGCAAAATCCTGCACCTGGGCGTCCTTGATGCGGAAGAGCGGCGCGGCGGCAAAATAAGAAATCCAGACGGATCCTTCGCCGTCTTCGGCCATGGAATAAGGTTTCAAGCCAGGCAACCCGTCCTGGGTGGTGAAAATCCTGGTATTTGATCCGTCAATGCAGATGACTGCGCCGTTATCCTTGGTCAGCCACAACCGGCCCCGCCTGTCCTCCAGCATAACCGGAGTCACAACACCCGGCAGGGCCGAGATGGAAACATGAGGGACGGAAATGTATTTCTCGCCGTCATACCGGAAAAGACCTACACGCGTGACCACCCACATGTAGCCGTCGGTCCGGCGCAAAATACCCATAGCAGTATTGTCCGCCGTACCGTCATCCACGGTCCAGGGCCGTACAAAAAACGATGGCTCCGGATACCATGGCTCAGCCGTTCCATATGCCAACACGGTTCCAACCGAAAAAAGCCACAGGCCGACAACCAGATTCAAGGCATTGTGACGTCCTGCCGGACACCGGTTATTTAGCAGTGCATTCATTGTCAGGTTCTTTATCAATAGAATTATCGGGAAACACTTCCCTGACTCAAGCCTTCTTAACACTCAACTGGTGCTTCCTGGTAAGCCCGTCGAGCATCATGGTTATGATGCTGCATGTCATCCCAAGGTAAGGCACGCCCAGCGCCTTGCCGCTGACCGAATCGTAATGTTCGCTGATCCCGTTCTTGATCGCGTTGGCAATCGTCTTGTCGGCAATCTCAGCCGCAAGGTCCTTGTAACCGTACTGCGCCAGCCCCGATGCAACCTGGTAGTTGGTTGCCGGCCACACGTCGCCGCGCCAGAACCCTGCCTGCTTAACGTCAAAACCATACCCGGCCGAAGCCGATGCGGATACATCGCCATTCCACCTGCCATCGGATTTCCAGCGCTTGTCCCTGCGGTCAACCGTGGGAACCGGGAGCGGCGTATTCCAGCTCTCCGTCTTCATAGCCGCCGCCATCCGTTTTGCCATCGCTTCTGTGGGAACTCCTGCGATCAAAGGCATCCAGCTCCCGATTGTGCCAACTGGAACTTTTGCCAGAGTGTCGCGCCTTACAGACAGGAAAACACCAGATTCTTCGTCCCACATGTGCTTGCGCATGGCCACAACTGCCTTGTCAATCCTGGCCTTGCGCCGCGCGGCCATTTCACCATCGCCCATGATTTCCGCCAGTCGCACCAGGCTCCGTTCCGCCATTACAAGGTAAGCACTGTTGCCGGGAACGCAGATGTCGCCGTAAAAGTCACCTTCTTTCTCGCCTTTGCGCGTGGGATGGCGTGTCAGTTTCAGATCATCCATGTTGCATTCGTAATCAAATGTTTCCCACCGCGCATCCTGGACTGCACCGCTGTGGTAGGTCCCGACTGCAACAATACCGGCATTGGTGACATCCCTCTCCCGCCAGTACCACTCGTGGAACAGTTCGATCGGCTTGAGGCTCTGCCTGACGAGTTCTTTGTCCCCATTTCTTTTGTAAACCCGCTCAACACCCCAGGCGAGGATCGGGATCTGGGAATAAGCCGGGAACTCGACCCCGTTCTTTTCGTCGGGATTGATCATGCATGGGATCATGTTATGTGCATGCTCGGGCATTGCCTTGTTCCAGCGGACTTGGAAATCCCAGAAGTTCTGGAACACTTCCCGGATCAGTTCCTCCTTACCAGGCAGGATGCTCAACAGGTCAACGACAAACATTGTGTCCCAGATCCACTGACCATTGTACCCGCCGCCCGGCGCGATCCAGCGATGCGTCAGCAATCCCCTCGGCGGATACACCTTGCCAAGGATGCATTTCTGGAAAACTTCATCTGCCAGTTTCAGGACAGCAGGATCGGATGATTCAAACAGTCCGCTTGGAACTTTCTCGACTTCAGCTGCAATCAATCTGGATAAGGCAGGACTCAGAATACCGGCAAGGCCGGTAGCTGCTGCTGTTCGAATAAAAATCCGCCTGTTCAGTTCCATTATTTCTCTCCTTTTATTTCTGTCCGGCATCAATCACAACCCGTTCCGGCTGCAGCCCATGCACTGTAACAACCAGACTGATCTCGCCCGGCGTCCTGCCAGCCCTGATTACAGCCAGGCATAAACCGTGAAATGCCTTATGCTTCGCAGCCTTAAACGGCTCATGACTGGTCGGGTCCCCGTTGTCCACGCCGGCAATCACGCCCGGTCCCTTGACATCAAAAACAACCGTGTTGTCGGCGTTCGGGCACAGATTGCCGTCCTTATCGACAATCCGTACCTCGACATACGACAGATCTTCACCATCAGATGCAATCTTTTTTCGATCAGGAAGGACTACAAGCTTGGCGGGTTCCCCCGCCGTGCGAACTTCACTGGTAATAGTCTGCCCGGATCTTCTACCGACAGCTTTCAGCACCCCGGGTTCATAGAGCACCTGCCATTCCAGGTGCAAACCCATGCTGCCCTTGAAATCCTTACTCCCAAGCGACTTGCCATTGAGAAACAGTTCCACCGACTCCGCATTCGAGAAACACCATACCGGAATCTCTTTGCCTTCGAGACCCTTCCAGTTCCAGTGCGGCAGGAGATGGATCACCGGCTTATCGGTCCACTGGCTCTGGTAGAGATAGTACCGGTCCTTGGGAAAACCCGCCAGGTCGATGATCCCGAAGTATGAACTGCGAGAGGGCCATCCATAAGGCGTAGGCTCACCGATGTAGTCAAAACCGGTCCATACGAATTCACCCGCAACCCACGGTGCGCTCTTCAGCGCCAGGAGACTGTTCTCCGCGGTGCAGCCCCAGCCGGGATGGTCCAGGTCGTAGGAAACGCATTGGTTTTTGGGCCGAGTATTGATGGCCACCTTGCCGCCGGGTTTGACTTCCAGCCCGTATTCACCGCGCGTGCTGAGCGCCGAGGATGTCTCGGCGGCTATCAGCAGCTTGCCTTTCTGCTTCTGGTATTCGCCTGTAAAATAGTTCATTCCCACAACATCCAAGGCTTTTGTAAACCCGTTCTGGATTGCCTGCCCCATCTTGTTAACGCCGGACGTTACCGGCCTCGTCGGATCTTCGCGGTGACAGATGTCCGCCAGCCGCTTCGCCATTTGTCCGCCCTGCGGCGCGGCCTGCTCCTTGATTTCATTGCCGATGCTCCATAGTATGACGCTCGGATGGTTACGATCACGGTGAATCATGGCAACCAGGTCCTTCTCGCTCCACTCCTCGAAGAAGCGCTTGTAGCCGAATTTCATTCCGCTCTTGGGAATGATCCACTCATCGAATATTTCATCCATGACCACCATGCCCATCTTATCGCAGAGTTCCAGCAGTTCCGGCGCCGGCGGATTGTGACTTGTGCGGATGGCGTTACATCCCATTTCCTTTAGAATCTCAATCTGGCGCTCAATTCCCCGGCGATGTAACGCCGCACCAAGGCAACCAAGGTCATGATGAAGACAAACACCTTTTATTTGCACGCGCTTGCCGTTCAACAGGAAGCCATTGTCGGCTGTAAATTCAATTGTCCGTATGCCGAAAGGTGTTTCACAGCGGTCAACAAGACGGTCGCCAACGCGAACCTCGGAAACCGCCCGGTACAGGTACGGGTCTTCGACCGACCAGCGCCGGGAATTGCTGACCTTTATCGTCTGGCTGAACTCATGGCTGGCGCCGGCGGCAATTTGTTCAACCGCCTGCTGCTCTCCAATTTTCTTTCCGTTGACGTCCATTATCAGGGTAGTCTGAGTTGCCTTGGCTCCATCTGCGCCTTCATTCTGCACCAGTGTGCGAACACGGACCTGGGCTTCTGTTTCCGAAACTTCCGGAGTCGTTACGTACGTTCCCCACAGGGCCACATGTACCGGATCGGTGATCGTCAGCCACACATGGCGGTAAATGCCAGCCCCCGAGTACCAGCGCGAGCAGGGCTGCTGGACGTTTACCCTGACAGCGAGTACGTTGCTGCCCGGTTTCAAATGCGGAGTAAGATCAAACTGGAAACTAGTATAGCCATAGGGCTGTTTACCCAGGCTCACGCCATTGAGCCATACCTCGCTGTCCATGTAGACACCGTCGAACAGCACAAAAACCCGCTTACCTTTGGCATTCTCAGGAAAATCAAAAGTCTTGCGATACCAGCCGGTCCCACCGTTGAGTGCGCCGGCACTGTTACCGCCCGGACTCTTCTGGTCAAATGGGCCATCCATGGTCGCGGAATTGGTGCCGACAGGGCCCTCAATACTGAAATCATGGGGGACATCCAGCGACCGCCAGGCTGCATCGGCCAGGTCAGCCTTCTCGCCGCCAACCACCTCGCCCAGGTTAAAACGCCAGCCCTGGTCGAACGAAATCCTCCGGCGCCCATCAACAACCTTTGCCTCCTCAGCCAGACAGAAGGAAACACAACTGAGCAGCAACATGCCGCCAATTACACGACGAATAATCCGGCAGTTCAGCATTTGATTTCTCCTGATAAGATCTAATTTCTTGCCCAAATTGCTATTCCTGATTCGCCCCGATATCGGGGCGATGTAAACGCATCTCGAATTTCGTTTCTTCGATGGAAGATTTAGCGTCAGGTGCAACGACAGGCAGGCGTCGTGGGCGCCGCTGTATTAGTATACGCGGCGTCCCTCGACAACGAACCTGTCGGAAGCGCATCACGCTAAAGATTCCATCGCAAAATTCGAGATGCCATTACCGGCATACACTACAACAACACTATTAGAAGTATCACTTTTTAGCCGCGCCAACCACAGGAACAGGTTGTCTGGCCAGTCCAATTTGAAACTTTCTGCCTCCATCACGCGTACCCTGGAAATAAAACCAGTACTCATTACCCTGCCGGATTATGTCGCCATGGCTCAGGGTTCTCGACGCAAATTGAGGCGCATTGATCCTGATTTTGCCCCTGTCAATAAATTGATTTGTGAGGCTCTGTGTCGTGTAGGCCTTGTAATATTCGCCATCCCCTGAGAAACCAATACAGCCAATCAGGGTATATGTCGGGCCATCCTTGATGACGACACTTCCTTCGCCGGTGGCACCCGTAGAAACGGGCCTGGATGACCAGTCCAAAAGGTTTGTCGATGTTACATAATGGATGCTGTCACCGCCGGAGGTGTAGAACATGTAATAGACTCCATCCTCAAACCACACAAACGGATCATTGCACTTGCCTTGTTTAAGAACCGGGTTGCCGGGATTCTTTGTCCAGTTCTTGAGGTCCCTGGAAGTGGCATAGCCGATGGCGACAGGCCCATTGGTTCCACGGCCGGCATAGTACATATAGTAGATGCCGTTTTTCAGGATAGGTTTTGCCGGAGCCTGCGGGCGCTCCTCGTCCCATTCGCCAGTCTTGCCTTTTGGGATTGCCACGCCCTGGTATGTCCACTTGAGACCATCAGGTGAAGTCGCGTAGTCAATCCTTGCCTCTCCTTTGCCGCCGCACCCGGTATCCTGCCAGCAGTTGGCGCTGGTGTAGTACATGTACCAGGTATCACCGGCCTTGATCACCGAAGGGTCCTTGGCCCAGTCATCTTCGGGATCACAATACACGGGCAACTCCGCCGCCACCCATGCAGATGTCGCCACCTGCGTCTCCGCCGGAATTTCACCAGCCGAAGCCGGAGCCACGCCAGGCGCTACAACCAGGAGAAGGAATACTGACCGGTAAACTATTCTGTTTATTTTATTCATATATGTCTTCCTGTTCAGCCTTTATCAACGGCCGTTTTCACCAGTGTCCATGGTTCCCTTGTTCAGCGGACCATAAGGACGGCCACGAATAAGGGCACCGTCTTTCGAAAATCCCTCCGGTCTGCCGGCCAGGCGTTCAACAAGGCGGGCATGCCAGATTTTCAGGATTCCAGCCGAGGCACCTGTATCCCTTGCGAGGTCGTGTTCCTCTACTGGATCTTTATCAAGGTCGAAAAGCTGTTCCTGACCGTCTGCCGGCCTCCAGATATATTTAAACCGCCCGTCTGTGAGCGCATGATATGCCTGCGCCTGGCTGTAGCAAGGCGCATGTTCAAAATGCAGCCATTCGCGAACCACCTGTTCCTGGCCGCGCAGGACAGGAAAAAGGTTGACGCCATTAACAGGAGCCGGATTCTTAGTTCCCGCCAAGGCAAGTAGCGTGGGCATGATATCTTCGAGGCAAACCGGCTGGTTGATCCGCAGCCCCGGCTTGAATCCAAGCGAGGGTGAACCCGCTATAATAAACGGAATATTGGAAGATCCTTCGTATGGCTCGCACTTGCGGAAGTAGCCATGGTCACCCAGCATCTCGCCGTGGTCGCTTGTCAACACAATGACCCAGGGTCGGCCGGCTTTTTCGCTCCGGACTTTGAATTCGCTGATCAGCGGCGCCACCTGGTTGTCCAGGTGTTCAATAAGTCCGAAATAGCCGGATTGGGCAGCACGAAGGACTTCTCCTTCCAGCAGGACTCGATGTCCCTGGTTATCACCTTTCGTCGGAATATTCTTCCAGTCAACCCAGTCACCTTTTGCCGGTTCAAGCAGGTTCTGCTTCATGTATTTATCAAAATATTTTTTTGGGGAAAACAAGGGAGGATGCGGAGCATAGAACGACGCCGTGAGAAACAACGGGTGATCTACAGCTGTTTCCGTGACTATTTCCCGAGACCGTGCAACAACCCACGCGGTAGGGTGCATTTCATCAGCCAGCGGCCAGGGCTTTGCGCGCCAGTCGTTATAACCAAGGCCTGTCTTTGCAACGAGCGCCTGTATTCCTCCGCTTTCCGGGGCAGCCTTCCTAAGGAAGGCATCGTATTCATCGTTAGAGACGTATGTGGTTCCCAAAATAGTCTTCTGGTAACCACAGGTGCCGCTTTCACGAACCTGGTGCATCTCCCTGCCGACAAGCACCGTGGAGTAACCGGCTTTCACAAGCAATTCGGGAAACGGCTTTGTTGAAAATGGTTTTGCTTTGAATCCCACGACGCCGCTTGTCTGCGGAGAGAGCCCCGTCAGCAGGGCATAGCGCGCGGGAATGCAGGAAGCAACGGTCGTGTAAGCCCGCCTGAACAACACGCCTTCCTTTGCAAGAGCATCAAATTGCGGCGTGCGTACTGCCGGATGACCAAGGATTGACAGGCAGTCTCCCCTCATCTGGTCAGGCATGATGAGGAGAATATCCGGCTTAACCGGTTCCTCGGCGACAGCTGCAAATGCTTGACGGCAAAATACCGCCGCGGCACCAGCGGCGGTCATTGCCGTCATAAACTCACGTCGTTTCATTCTTCCCTGCTGATACATTCCGACAGGCCCATCATCATTTATCTGTTTCCGGAGATCCCGCACCTTCAGGCCCCAGGATGACCGTCGTACCTGCCTTCGTTTTTAATACAACCCTGTCACCTTTCAGTTTATCAATCTTCTTGCCATCCTGGTAAACATCAATTCCTTTGCCCTGCCAGGGATTCACCAGCGTGCAGTCGCGCCCTTTTTCGCTGGTGATCTTTACAAATCTCACTGTGCCGCCCTTGAGCTCGCTGGAAACCAGGAACGCTCCCTCAGCGCGTAGAGTCCAGAAACGCGCATCCTTGTTCCTGGGCCAGACCGGGAAAACGCGAAGCACCTGCCTGTGACTCATGCAGAGCATCTCGTGGACCGTATTTGGAAGGGTGCTGCTTTCAATGGATCCTTGGAAGCCATTTGCCATCCTTCCCTGTCCCGTCCCGAGCCGTTCAAGCAGCTTCTCAGGATCATAACCTGCTCGCACGGCCGCCGGGTACATGCTGTTCAAGCCGTTGTCGTTGAACCACGGGCGGCCTTTCGCGTCGAGCATGTTGCGTGCTATTTGGAGAAGTTTAGGATCGTCGTCCAGCCCGATAACGCCCGCCGGATAGATGAGATGAAGACCAACGCTGTTGCCATCGATCCACTCCGTTCCCTTCTCGCTGTACCGGAAGACTGTCTTACCGTCCTTTTCGAAAGTGGCAAACTTTGCAAGGTTCTTGAGGATATGCTGCCACTTCTCACGCCTGTCGGCATCGATGCCGAGTTCCTTGCTCATGTCAAGTATCAGTGCAAATGTAGCGTTCACAAGTCCAAGGCCCAGGGGATTATTGTAGTCAGGCCCTGACGACTCCTGTATGGAGGAGTTGTAGATCGAGTACCGGCCGGGAGGAAGTTTGCTTACCGGAATCTTGTCTATTGAAACGCCGTCAATCATGCCCACAGGAGCACGAGCGCCGGGGGTGGCGGGAGGGGGCGTGCCGTCGGGTTCAAACCTCAGGTAGTCTTCCCAGAAGTTAGCAACTTCAACCACAAACGGATACACCCTCTTCGCATAGTCCAGGTCGTAGGTGTGATACCACTGCATGGCCATGTTGATTACACAATAACCTGCATTGCACTTCTGGCCCATGAAGACCCCGCCTTGCTCGACCGCGGCGTTATTACGACTTGGCTGCCTGCTGCTCTCCATGCCCTTGGCCCAGATGCCCACGGGATAGTAAACACCCCGGCAGTTCTGAAGGTTTTTCGCGTACCATTTGCCACGCTCCATGAAATCGAGGACAGGCTGGTTAAAGCAGTCAGCCTGTTCGATGAGATTGGCCTTGTATATCGCCCAGTACTGGGACTGGTAATCAAAATTCAAATGGTAATCACCGCACCAGTTCGGATCGTCGTGCGTGGTCCAGAGTCCGAAAAGCCCAGGCGGGAAAACTTTGTCCCTGAGACTGCTTCCGGCCTGGTATTTGTAAAGGTAATAGTCCTGTTCAATGCTTGCATTGCCGATTTCTATCAGCGATTTCGACCAGAAGTCCTTCCACCACTGGCGGTGTTTTTGCTCCAGGGCTTTCACCTTGTCATCAGTCAAATCCAGCACCATCTTCTGGACAACCGACAGGTGGTCTTTCTCGTCAAAGTTGCTTTTAAGCGCAAGCACGATCGTGATCTTCTTCCCCGGCTCCAGCTTGAAGCTGAAGTCTTTCTGCCCGATAATCTTCATCGCGCAGGACGCGGAGGTCGGAATCTCGGCTGGATGAGATCCTCCCTCCGGACCCGATGGAAACTCCTTTGTGACACACAGGACTTTACCCCTTGGATCGTCGGATTTATCAAAAGTCTTGTCCTTTGATCCCCGTCCCCACATCGCCCACATTCCGCACCCGCCTTCGACTGCCTGCCTGCCGTCATTTACCAGTTCAATAATCAGGATGTCCTCAGTCGCGGCGACAAATGTGCGCATTGTGACAGCATGCGTGCTGTTGGTAAACTTGCCGGTGGTAATCGCAGAATAGATATCCTGCTCAGTATGCCATGAACTGCCTTTGAGGGCAGGCATGCCGATGTCAAGGCCGCCAAACGGGCGGGGTCCGCCCTTGCGGTGGTCATGCCTCAGCTTGCAGAAACTGCTTTTGCAGAAACGGAACTGAAGCGGCCAGGTCTGAGGTTCAACACCTATCACAACGCCCAGGCTTCCATTACCCATCAGGGGAGCCCCAACAACATTGCGGGATTCAATGGTCGCGGGCGGAGCATTCATCACGGCCTTATACCGCGACACAATTTTCTCAACCTGTTCTTCCTGTGCATTGGAAGATACAGAAGAACCCTTCACTGTCGACATCCCTGTCAATGCCAGGACAAAAAGAATAAGCACAACACCGCATGTCGCACGATTCATATATAGACCTCTGTTTTCTGGACTCTGCTTTTTACCCGCCCTTATAGTCTTCGCCCCGGCAACTCCGCAATACAGACTGCTGCCACTGCTCCAGCTCGACTTTCATCCGGCTAAGGATCTCCGGTTGCTGGGCGGCAATATCCGTTTTTTCCGGCAAATCAACAGTCAGATCGTAAAGCTCGTACTTGCCTGCACCACGCTTGACAAGCTTGTAACGGTTATCGTTCCAGGCAGAGGAACCGGAGTCCGTGGACATCTTGCGCTTGCCATCCTCGATTAAAGGAAAACCGCCGCCTGTCTGCCAGAACCCGATCGGGCCGGGCCTTTCCTTCATCTGCCCGTCCAAAATCGGCACCAGGCTGATCCCATCCAGTGGTTTAACCTGGTTGGGAACTTTCAGCTTAAGCACATCCATGACCGTCGGATAAATATCGCTGGTGACAACTGGCACTTCCGTTTTGAACGGCTGCTTGATCCGTGCAGGCCATTCGAGCAGTCCCGGCACGCGGATACCGCCCTCGTACATGTCGCCCTTCCGGCCGCGGAACGGACCATTGTTTCCTCCGTTGGTAGGCTCCTTCTCGTTGGGCCACCCGCCGTTATCACTGTTGAACCACAGCATCGTGTTGTCTGCTATACCCAGCTTGCGCAGTCCGCTGCGCAGCGTACCCATGCTGCGGTCAATCCCGAGGATTTCACCATAGTAAGTTGAGCCGTTGGCCGCCTTCTGGTCCTCCGGCAGTGGGTTGTGCGGACCGTGCGGACTGCCAAACCAGACAACAGCCAGGAAAGGCTTGCCGTTCTTGGCGTTCTTCTCGATGAATTTCAGGGCCTCGCTGACAATAACATCCGAGCCGTCCCCCTTCGTCTTCTCCGGGACGCCGTTTCGCCCGAACGTCCAGTCAGTTTCGAAATAGTTGGTGACGGAGAACGACTCTTCGAAACCGAGGTTACGCGGCGAGAGAGGATCAGAATCCGGTATCACCTTGCCCGGACCGGCCACGCCGTTTAGATGCCATTTTCCAAAGTGCCCGGTTGCGTAACCGGCCAGCTTCAATGCCTGCGCAATTGTTATTTCCTGCGTGCGGATCTTCATGCCGGGCCAGAGGACACCCATTCGGTTAGGATGGCGGCCGGTCATTACGCTTGCCCTGGTCGGCGAACAGCTCGGGTGCGCGGCATAAAAGCGGTTGAACTGCACGCCTGCGGCGGCCATCGCATCAAGGTTTGCGGTCTTGACCTGCTTCAAGCCGTTGTAACTCACATCACCCCAGCCCTGGTCATCCGTCATGCAGAGGATGATGTTCGGCTTTGCAGTGCGATCGTCTGGTGCTTGCGCTTTTCCAATACTGCAGCTCAACCCGAATGCCAATGCCGCCGCACCGCCGCCCTTCAGGAAATCCCGCCGGTTCATATTCATTATCCTCGCTTCTGAGAGCTGCCAATTCGTTTATTTCAACTTCAACTCAAACCACCTGATTGCAACACCCCTCTCGAGTGGCGCCGAAATGCGCAGGAGTTGGACACCTTTGTTGAGTTTCAGGTCCACCGGTTCGGTAGTTGTCCATAATCCGAATGTGTTGGGTATGTTGATTGTCGCGAGCTTGTTCGTACCGGAGCAGACATCCAGTATCTGCTCGCGGTTGACCACTGCAACCCTTGCAACCATTCCATAGGTTCCGGCCTCGGGTACATCGATCGAATAGTCCACCCAGCTGATCTTCATGTTCTTCTGGAAGTTCACCTGCTTGCCGCCCGTTGAACAGTCAAGAACGTAAACAAGTCCTTTCTGCTCGGCCGGATAGGCAGGTTCGGCAAAACTGTTGGTAAATGCTTCGGCCTCAATGTGGATTGTTCCAGGCACCGCCTTGAAAGGTTCTTCCGGCTTTGTCTGTGCAGCCGCTGTTCCGGCTGTGACAACCTTCGCAACGCCTTCCACGTTTACATCGGTTTCCGGGGCCGGCGCTGCCGCGACAGCAGGAGGCGGCAGTGATTCGCGGATCTTGCCGGCAACCGCCATTACTGCACCGGCCTGTTCCTTTGCGGTAAGCGCCGAGGCCAGCCACCTCAGGTGCTCAATCTGCGAAAATTCTCCGGTGTGCGCCCGTTCTTCAACTGCCGCAACAAAGTTGCTCCCTGTTGTGCCTTCAAGCTTTGACACCGACCAGCCGCGGCCCTGGACAACTTTCCAGCTGTTGCCGGGTTGCGGCTGTACTTCTGGATACGCTGATTTTACCGCGGCACATGCATGGGCAGGCTGTCCCACGCCAATGGCCGGTACGCCCCATGCCTGGCAGATGAATACAGTCCAGGAAGACCTTGGCCCGCATTTCCCGCCGCCTGCCAGCACATTCTTGAAAGTGCCGTCAAATTCGATAGGCGAAGTCCTGCGCCATACTTCACTTGTGGAAAGGAAGACCTGCTCCTTGACCTTCAAGTCAGGTCGCCAGGTGCTGATCATCTCCCTGCCCCAGGTGAGATCCTCGTGAGATGCGCCGGATGCAACAACCTTTGTATATTCCCATACGGTCAGGTTATTGAAACTTGGAAACAGCTCGTTGTTCTTCTGGGCCGCCTTGAAGTACTTGTACCGGTCCAGGAAACCCGGCAGCACTTTTGCAGTGCCGGCACCGATACTGTGAGGCGGGGCAATGGCAGTTGCCATGGCAAGCTTGAGGCAAATGCCTTCCTTTGCATCGGGATCGGTGCTGAGGATCTTCTGCCACCTCTCAAGCACATCGATGGAGACCTCATAGGCATTCTTGTCCCTTCCTTCAATGGCCGTAGGTCCGACAGATTCCAGGAACATATCCATGACCTGCGTGTTTTTCAGAAGCCAGGCCAGGAACTCCTGATTTGCCGGATTCGCTTTTGCGAAAGTGTTCAGGTTCGCAACACCGCATTTTGCCATGAGCTGTCTCTGGTCAAGTGTGTTCACGAAAACAGTATCCTTGAGAAGCGCTTTCATATTTTCTGCGGATGCACTTGCAGGCACCTTCTGTTTAAGCCATTCAGTGATGCCCGAGAAATATCCGTTGAAATCGCCCGACTTGATCGCCGTATCCAGGTCCTTGTCATTCGGCTCACCTGCGCAAACATTCATCTGCCCCAGAATCAGCAATCCCAGCATCACACTTACTGCGATATACTTATTGAATCTTCCTGCTCTCATTTTTGTTTCTCCTCGCTCACAGTCTACAGCGCACAGTCCACAGTTTTACCTTCCGACACCAGCACAACTGTTGCACCAGCTTCGGCCTTCAATACAACCTTTTCACCTTTCAACGTATCAACCTTCCTGTCGTTAAGATAGACATCAAATCCTTTACCTGGCCACGGATTCACCATTGTGAGGTCCCTGCCTTTCTCGCTGAGAATCTTCACATACTGAACCTCGCCGCCCTTCAGCGCGCTTGAAACCAGGAACGCACCCTCGGCACGGAGGCTCCTGAATCGTGCGTCCTTATCCCTCGGCCAAACCGGAAACAGGCGCAGGATGCCTTTGTGGCTCATGCACAGCATCTCGTTGATGGTGTTCGGCACAATACTGCAGTGCTCGATACCGTGGGGATTGCCCTTCATGAACCCGTTGGGCGCGCATATCCTCTCGACCATTTCACGCAGCTTCGCCAGGATTACCTTCGGGTCGTAACCAACCCGCACCGCCGCCGGATAGAAACTGTTCATGCCGTTCCCGTCAAACCAGCCGTTCCTGACGTCGATCGTGTTCCGGGAAACCTTGAGAACTTCCGGATCACTGTCGAGCCCGATCGCCCCTGCCGGATATATATGCTGAATGCCAAGAGTGTTGTTCCGCCACCACGGGGTACCCTTTTCTGTATAGCGGAAGACCTTTACCTTCGGCTTTTCAACACTGCGGTCTTCGTCGCGGTCACGCGGCAGGGACATTTCCTGGTAGCTCCACCCGCTGAGATGGGCAAGGATATGACGCCACTTCTCATGGCGGTCACTGTCCAGGCCAAGCTCGCGGCTCATGTCTAGCGCCAGTTCCAGCGCATTCCGAACAAGCCCGAGAGAAACAATCGAGTTGAAGTCGGTGCCATTACCGGACCGTTCGTGAACAGAATCCCTGTGGATGACATATCGACCGTCTTCAAACTTGAGATAGTCTTCCCAGAAATCCGCAATGTCGCGCACCAACGGATACAGCTTTTCCGCATAATCCTTGTCGTATGTGTAATACCAGCGCATGGCGATATCCACGAGGCAATATGCCCCGTTGCTCTTCTGATGATAAAAGAGTCCCTCTTTCTCAAGATGGGCAGGACTTGCATATCCGTCGGTCGGATAGTTCCGAGTTGTCTCAATCCCCTTCGGCCCGATCCCAACCGGATAATAGGCACCGCGTATGTTAAGGGCGTTCTTTGCATACCATTGAGCACGCGGCCTGAAGTCGAGAAGCGGGGCGTGATAAGGATCAGCCTGCTCAATATGATTGCAGGAATACAATCCGTAGTAAGGCGCCTGGTGGTTGTAATTCAGGTGATAGTCTCCCTCCCAACCCGGATTGTCGGTCGTGTTCCATGTCCCGAAAATGGGCGGCGGAAATTCCGGGTCGCGGCTGGCACTTGCCATCACGTAATTCGAAAGATAATAGCGCTGTTCAAGAAGCGGGTCGCCGATTTCAACGAATGACTTTGCCCAGAAATCCCTCCACCAGGCCGCATGTTTCTTTTTGAGTTCAGCCAGCGCGGCAACATCCATACCTTCGATCCGTTTATGGACGTCGGCCGGATACGTCTTGCCCTTGAACAGACTTTCTATGGCGGCGAGAATCGTAACCGTCTCGCCAGCCTTTATCTTGAAACTCGAAGTTCCTGCGCCCAGCAGCTTCATGGCGCAGGCGGCTTCAGTGGGAATGACTACATTTTTCGTAAACTTCCGGCTGACCCACTGAATACCATTGCTGGTTGTATTCTGGACTTCCGACCCGTCACCATCCTTGACCCACAGATTAACCTCAGCGTCGATATCCCCGCCGGAAGCTTCAAGCTCGACAACCAGCATGTTCTCGCTTGCAGCCACCCAGGACCGGACCTCCACGCCTGCCCCGCTTCTGGTTCCGGGCCACTTTGATACCGTCACCGCGTCATAAAACTTCTGCTCCGTATCCGACCCGCCGCCCAAACCAGGGAACTTTACGTCGATTCCCCCGAAAACCCTGGGCCCGCTCGGGCCGGTTTTGTAATCATGCGCCAGCTTCCAGAAATCGTTTTTGCACAGCCAGAACCGCTGTCCATCATCGATTCCAGCTATGCACACGCCCATGTCGCCGTTGCCCAGCAGCGGACCATCGACAACAGTCTTACTGGGCGTCCCCTTCGGAAGCCCCTTGAACACAGCTTTGTACTTCGATACCACCCGCTTCGATCCGTCAGCCATCGTCTCTTCGCCGGCGAATAAAGGCAAACCTGCTACGAGAAGCAGGGATATCATACCCAGGAAAGTCACACTCTTCATGCGTATGGCTTCTGTTTTCATTGCTTGCCAATCTCAACTGTAACAGGTCTCTCGTGATTCATTTCCAGCCACAGAACTTTAGACAAATTGCCGGTATCGTCTCTTTCACTTCCTTCACGGTATATATCACCCTTTTTAACGATCTTTCCATTAATCTTAACAGTCACCTCCTTTTTCTCTCCCCAGCCTGTTAACACGAAACAAGGATTTACAACCGGGCTGTCTTTTGTGGCATCGATGACAAACGCTGTTTTGCTATTCTGCATTTTAAGGCAATAGGACTTGTCGTTTTTGTTAAAGCCCATACTCTCCGCGCCCGCAACATCCTTCAGCCGGGGCGGCTTCTGCCAGAATCTTGCTTTCGGAACCAGCGCTGCAATCGGCTTATCTGTAAATCCATAATGAACAATACTGCCGAATTTCGTCACGGCATCATTGGCCCCAATGGCAAAATGCGTGACGCGGTCGGCTGCCACGGCAAAGCGCCCGTCCGACGGCACCAGGTGCATCGGCCAGTGGTTCCATGGACCAGCAAATGGATCGGCGGTATATTTGGACTGCTCGCCGGCACCCCAGGGCTTGATGTACCCGCCCTGGAACATGGCGAAGACCTTGTGCACCGACCTCGAATTCAACACCTCGATGCAGGCGTCCTCCATTGGATTTCCCGGTACCCGTCTTTCGGGATCCCAGGTCAACTCACGGGTTTCACCCTTCAGATTCGCAAGGGTCATAGCCTGCAGGTTCATAACATCCAAGGCCGTTTCCCCGGGATTGGTCAGGAACTGAATATCCTGGAAACCAGGCACACCCCCGGTGCCGTTCCATACGACATGGCGGACCCCGGTCCCGTCAGGATAGATCGTGTGGTACTCGTCACTCCAGGACAGGGGATTCAGGTTCTGGTAACTTACATCCACGCAGGGATAGCGCCAGTGGATAACCACGCGGGCCGGAGTATTTGCAATGATCCGGGCATGGCTGTGCCGTATCTGCTTGTCGGCCATGTGCTCGGAGCAGCCGTGTCGTCCCCCGATTTCCGAACTCTGGTCCGCCATCCAGCGGTTATTGTCGACCACCCAGCTGGGTGCATAGTTGCAACCACGCCAGTAGATTACACTGCAGGGATTCCTGTCGAACTTGACGACAATCTCCGCCCCTGGCAGCTCGCGCCAGAGCTGGTCCCAAACATCGCTAAACGCCAGGGTTTTGTAAGTGGCGCCGAATTGCTTTACCGCACCAGGTTCTCCAGGCAGAACGCCCCTGGCCAGATCCGAGGAACGATCCGCCGGGCACAAGGAATCATAAGCCTGTTTTACCTGACCTGCCGAAATGACCTTATCGTAGATACTGACTTCATCGAGAAGACCCTGGATCCCATAAATAAATTCAAGGTTTCTCTGCGGACCGCGCACGGAATCGGTGCACCGCTCCGGTTCGCTGTTACGGCCGAGGAAAATGGAGGCTTTCGGTGTCTTCATCGCGCCATTAAAGTCATCAGAGGCAACCTCCCGGCCGTCGACGTAAAGACAAATCCTGTTACTGCCTATGGTTGCACATACCTGCGTCCACTTGTACAGAGGCAACACGGTATTCACAGCCTTAACGGCATGGCCTGTAACTTTGATAAGCGGATGACCATATGCATCGAGACCAAGATACCAGCCCTCCCTGCCGAAATCTTTGGAATGATGGATCAGCGGTGCAGTGTTATACGGGTATGCATCCAATGCAACCCACGCTTCAACGGTAAGATTCTCATGGCTTACGGAGCCTGACTCCATAGACACCCCGGAGTAATAACCGTCCAGTGCCAGCGCGGTGCCGGACACTCCCTTCTTAAACTGAGTCATCAGTCCGGAAAGTTCGCAGTCGGTACCTGATACAGATTCCTTTACGCGATCGCCATGAGGTTTCATCCCGTCATCGAAGCTCCAATGATGAACCGGCCCCGGGAGACCCTTGCCTGTCATTACAAGGTTTCCCTTGACCGCAGGGCGCGGAAGGAACGGAGGTTTTTGCCCGGCCTTTACCGGACCATGTTCAATGCCCGTATCAGTCAATTTGACATTCTGCCGCGTGGCCAGACGCGGATCAATCCAGTCCTGGTAACGGGTATTGGCGGCATCCCGAACCTCGCGCTCAATCTTCCCGTCGGGATAGATGGTAAACAGTTCATGAATCACCCCTGTAATGCCGTGTGGATTCAGGGAATCCAGTTCCTCGTTTGCTTTGATGATTGATGCAATATCCCTGAAGTACCGCCAGTGCACCACAATCCTGTCAGGACCGTTCTGAATCAGCCGCACGTAGTTGTAATAACAGTTAGGATCTTTATCACTGTCAGGAAAAAGGTTCTCAACAGGATGAACACCGCCCGCAGTTCTCCACTGCGGCAGGTAACCGTTCGCGCGGGCAAACTCGAGCCGATTCGTCCGACCAAGCATCACGACAAGGTCCTGATACTTGCCGGCATCACTCCCGGACAACCGGTCAAGTCGGGTATAATACGCATCAAACTCCGCGGCATTAGCCGACAAGCACAACAGGACAGCCGGCACAACGGCAAGAAGAATACGCTTGCGCCGGGCGCGATTGCACTGAAGCGTGTTTTCTCCTGAATTCATGTTTTGCTGCTGTTCTATTTCTTCCAAATTGATTTCATCTTGTAGACCTCAACCGACTCGACGGTGACACTGCCGCCTTCCGTCTTGACGGAAACCGCCTTGAGTGGCGAAGGTTGACGCGACGCCGTTAAATAGCTTTCCCCGTCATTAACGACAACCTCGAACATCGGGCGATCGACCAGGACGCGCAGCTTAAGCTTTCCGTCGACAAGCCTGACCGGCATCTTGTCCAGCATTTCGGCGCCGAAGTCGTACGCCAGCGTATTGCTTCCGAATGTCAGGGAGACTTTCTTTGCGTCGCCTTTCTTAATCGTCACAAGGATATCGGCGAGTTGAGCGTCAACGTCGAGCTTGACCGGAGCCTCTGCGGTGACCGTCTTTCCCTCCAGAGTCTGCGGATTGCCGTCATGAAGGGTGTCCAATTCCTTGATCGGGTTGGCAAACATCCTTATCCCCTCCTCGGTCTTTTTGAGTGTGAGATTAATCGGCACGGTGAAAGCCTGGTTGAAAGGCATGTCTCCCATATCAATCCTGGCCCACCCGATCTGAACTACCCGTCCGTCCGGCGGACAGCTGAAGCACTGAGAGGCATAGAAACTGCCGTAATGCAGCGTATGCTGTCCCTCATGCTCAGGAGTAAATGTCTTCCCGTCGAAGGTGCCGACAGCATATTTTGCGTTGGCGGCAAAAATCACCCACCTTGTTTCTTTCTTGTCGCCACTTGTCACACCGGAGCCCCCAGGCGAAGGCGGATCCACCGGTAACTCAAAAATCTCGGGACATTCAAAATAACCCGGCAGGTCGCTGGTTCGTGTCCAGTCCTTGAGGTTTTTGCTTGAATAAAAGGCAATGCATTTTCGGCTCTTCTTATCGTCATTCGACTTCTGGCTGCTATCTTCATCATAGACCGCGATCACCCAGTGCTTACCGGGTTCGTACCAGATTAGTTTCGGATCGCGCCCTTTATGTTTGATGACAGGGTTCTTGTCATAATAAGTCCATTTCAGGCCGCGGTCAGTCGAATAAGCCAGCGCCTCGCCGCACCCGGTGTCGGTGAAGACCGCAACCATGACTTTCTCTTTGCCGGTCTGCCATCCGCCAGTATTGTTTACATCCACGTGGGCACTGCCAGAAAAGCCGTTCTTGTTGGCCATAGATGGATGCCTGTTCGTAGTATATTCTCCCCCAAACGGCCGCAGGGCAAGGATCTTCTCAGTCCAGCGGATCATGTCCGGACTCGTCGAGTGGCCCCAGTACATGTTCCCCCAATGCGTGCCTACCGGATTGCACTGCCAGAACAGATGATACTCACCATCGTAGTAGACCATCCCGTTGGGGTCGTTGTTCCACCCCTGTTTCTGGCTGTGATGAAATTGCGGCCTCATCCTCTCGTCATACAACGGCAGAAGATACCGTCCCCGGTCCGAACTTTCGATCAGTGCGACTCCGGCCCGCTCGGTGGGCGTCGACATCGCCAGGACGGCCGTCTTGCCAATATACCTATCCATGTCGAGGGTGGCCCACCAGTCAACAGCCTCTTTGGTTTGGGCGAGATTGACCTCGACATCGTGCACAAGACGACCGTCAACATTCACCGAGAGCCTGCCGCGCACCTGACCCTTTGGGACAGGTTGCTGGCCCTTGGCGATTGGGATCAGCAGGAGTTTTCCGGTCAATTTGATCTCGCGGGATTCAGGAGCAACTGCCGGATCGGCTGTCGGCTTGTTTTCAGCCACTGCGGAATTCGGGATTGTCAATCCCACCGCTAGAAAGAATATAAATACGAACGTCGTAACTTTCTTCATGCTATCCTTTTCACTGGCAGTTACGGGAATAATCCGCCCCCAGCCCTGCGACGCGCATAGAGAGATCTCAGTGTATCCGGATGATCGTCAGCGAATGCGGCGGCAGGTTGACCACATTCTTGTCGAATTTAACCTGCGCTTTCGCGGGCACAACCCGGTCGGGATGCTCCACATCGTTGAATGCTTCAGGCGCGTCGCCGGCAAGAGTCGTTGCATCAAACGCACCATCCAGCGGCCGGTCACCCAGTTTGACCGTGCAGGCAACGGTATCCGAAGGATGGCGGTTAACCAGCGCAATCGCCCAGTTCTTGCCCGACTCGTCCACCGTAGCCACTGCATCAACCACCGACATCGGCACTTTCCCTCCACCGTAAGTGCTCGCATCGACTGTAAGCTTGCAGACGCGGTTTTCAAGCAGGTTGGCATACATCGCCAGGGCGTGGAAAGTTGTCCGCCGCACCAAGCCCTTGGGATGGACATAAAGAGGCCCGCGCGTGTTTACTATCGGGGCGATGTTGGCCATGCCGACATCCTCACAGTGCCGCAGGCAGGCGTTGAGGAACGAAGCTGTGAACAGCGCATCGGCCATGCTATACTGTTCGGCAATCCTGTTGATCTCGCGCTTGGTGATGAAATCGGCGGCTTCCTTGTCATCTGTTTCAACCGGCTTCTTGCGCGGAAACCCGGGATGATGCCAGCCGCGAAGGTTCCACTCGTCGAAGGCAATCTTAACACGTCCTCCGCAACCAGCCTCATCGAGGATTTTGATAACTTCTACAATCGTCCTTTCAGGCCCGTCGCTTCTCTGGATGCAGGTCTTGTAATCAGGCATCTGGTTCTTGCCCTGGAAACCGAACCAGTACTCGTGCACTGCGACGTAATTCAACTGCTTGCCTGCTGCCGCGAGAAGAGGCAGGCTCCAGTCGCGTTTCTTTGTAGCAGCGGCAAGCAGTTTGATTTCAGGATCGGCCGAAAGCATTAGCCCGGCACATTTGCTGACAAGCGGCCCCCACTCATCAGCATCCCGCCGACCAATCTCCCAGGGCCCATAGTTCTCGTTTCCAATACTCCAGTACTTGACCTTGAACGGCTTCTCGTGTCCGTTCGCCTTGCGCTGTTCGGCATATTTTCCGGTGGTGGCGTTGCAGTATTCGACCCATTCTTTCATTTCTTCCTGGGTCCCGTTGCCGGCGTTTGAACAAATATACGGCTCACACCCGACCAGCCGGCACCACTCAATGAATTCATCGGTTCCGAATGTATTTGGATCGGTCACGCCCCAGACCGGATCGGGAACCGGCTTGCGGCCCTTGCCCACTCCGTCTTTCCAGTGGTATCCGCTGGCAAAACATCCGCCGGGCCAGCGCACCACCGAAAGCTTCAGCTCCTTCATCGCGGCAATCACGTCTTTGCGGAAGCCGCGTTCATCCGAAAGAGGCGACCCAGGCTCAAACAACCCGCCGTAGATCTGATCGTGAAAATGCTCGATGAAACCGCCAAAAAGCATCGGGCTGTAAGGCTTCAATGCCGCTGCTGTGTCGATCGTAACAACCGCCGTCAACTCCGGCGCAGGTTTGGCTGGCTTCTCAGAGGCCTCTGCAGCAACCTGCACAAGCACCAGAACAAAACAAATCCATCCAATCCGGTTCATTTGAGCTCCAGCAGAACAACCGGCTTACTCATTCTTCCTTGGGATTGACATCGGGCGAGGCTTCCTTCAGGACCTTGATACGGATATTACGGAAGCGGTAGACCTTTCCTTTCTCGCCGTGGTGCTGTATGCCGATATAGCCCTGCGCATCCACATCATCCTCCACATCACTGCAGAGAGTATCGTTGACAAAAATCTTGATGCTCTTGCCGCGGCATTCGATGCGGTACTTGTTCCATTCCCCGGGCTTGAAGCTGTCGCCGGCCCGCTTACGGAACTCCTCAATGGACTTGGAGGCATCTTCCTTGCTTTTTGCAGCATCCTTGTTGGGCGAGATAAACCATTTGCGGCGACCTTCATCGTAGAGCCCGCCGGACCATTTGCGGGCGCTGGGATCAACTTCAGCCTGGTAGCCGAATACCTTGTTCTTCTCAACGTGGCAGCGGAACATGAAGCCGGAGTTACCTTCTGGAACGTTGACTTCGCCTTCCAGGATAAAGTCAGCGTACTGTTTCTCCGTGCAGAGGAACCACTTTCCCTTATCGCTGGTCAGATGGACTTCGCCATCCTTTATCTCGGCCTTCCCGTAATCATAAGGGTTACGCCAGCCGGCGGTCGTCTTGCCGTCGAACATATTGATCCACTCCTTGCCATCTTCGCCAGTAATACCGGCGCCGCTGATCAACGCAACAAAACCGACCGCAACTAGAACTTTTCCAACATTCATAGCCTTGCTCCCTTCAATACAATTATTTACTCTCTTTTTCGGCTTTTTCTTTTTGTTTGGCCTTTTCCTTTTCAAGGGCTGCCCTGTCTTTCTCGTACTTTTCCTTGTTCCCGTCGATGAAGGCCTGAGCCTCTTTTAACCGCCTCTCGGTGTCGCCAAGGCGAAGTTCCTTCTGTACCAGCCCTCTCACCTGGCGGGGTTCGTCCCCGGCGACCTTTTCCGGGACCTCCTCCATCTTCCAGTCGTCACTGCGCTGTGTCGCAAACGGCAGAACATTATTATCGGCCGTCTTCAGGTTACCCATGGGATTCCGCCCCCAGGCATACCGGAAATGTACCGGCTTGGGTACCAGCGGACTGCTGAGTACGATGGTCTTCCGGCTGGTCTCGGGCCGGTTGTGTTTATCCTTTCCGGTTACGAGATAGCTGGCGTCTGCGGGCTGGAACCTGCGGTCATCACCTGCTATGGCAAAGCCCTCTATCGCGCCGTCATTTTCCGCTTTCACCTCAGTATCCATTTTGAGGATGATCTTGCCGTCTTCAACCTTCATCTCCGTGTACATCGGCGGCTTCCACTTGATTTCCTTGTCAAATCCGTAATGCGTTGCCAGGGCCCACCTGGATATCCGTTCCCCCACAGGAATCTTCAACTGGGGATGATACCATGAACGCCGCTGGTCAAAGCTGCTGGCGTACCCGATGTTTTTGTCGCCGGCCTTATAGAAATCGAGGAAAGTCTTATATTGAACTTCGCGGATATAGATCCCGTCATCCAACATTTTCTCGAGGTATTCGTCGCGCGTCTGCGGCTCCCCGCACGTGCACAGGGAAATGATGCCAAAGGGCATGTTCTGGTCATTAAACGCGGCGCGCCACGCGGTGATCATCTTGCCGAAGATCTGGTAGTACATCGCTGCTTCCTTCGAACCGCCGCCCAGCGCATTGTTGAACCCCTGGTGGAAAATTGCACCCTTGACCGCAAACCCCGCAATGGGGGCAATCATACTGGCATAACAGTTCCCCGGCCGATTCTGGTCCATTGCAGGACCGGGACGAAGGTCTACCGGAGCCGCGCTTTTCGCGGGTATCTTCTCGCCCTTCTTTTCCATCTCCTTTATCCGGTTCTCATGATTCTTTATCCGTTTCTCAAGATCCGCCTTCGGATCCCATTCGGCTATCTTCTTATCCCATTCGGAAAGTTTGTCCTTAATTTCCGGCGTATCGATCTTTTTCAAGACCGGGGCTGGTGTCCATGTTTCAACCGTTGTCCCGCCTCGGGACGCGTCAATCACGCCTATGGGAATCTTTGAAGCCATATGGATACGGCGAGCGAACACATATCCGATCGCAGACAGTTCCTTCACTGTCTCCGGCGAGCAGACGTCCCAGTCACCTTTGCGGAAGTGACGACTGGACCAGTCGCTCCACTCGTAAAGCCGGGGGAAGCCTTTCTTTTCTTCCGGCCCATCCTGCGCAGGAACGGTCAGCATTCTTATCTGCGGAAAGTTTGCCGATACTATTTCCAGCTGGCCGTTCTCAACGTTTGAGATCGGAAACTCCATGTTGCTCTGGCCCCCAAGCACCCAGATATCGCCGACGAGAAGGTTTTCCAGTGTGAGCGTCTTATCCTTTCCCTGAACGGTGAGCTTTTGCGGTGCGGTGTTTGCAGGCATGGCAGTGAGCGTAACTTTCCATGCACGGTCTTTGTCGGCCGTCGCGGTCTGGGTCTGACCCGCAAAGGATACTGTTACCTTCTCGTCAGGTGCGGCCCACCCCCAGATGGCAACCGGTTTGTCGCGCTGGAGCACCATGTTTGACTGGAAGACGTTGTGGACACAGAGTCCTTCCCCGATGGCGGGCACGTCGATGACATCCTCTCTGGGCATTTCTTTCTTAGGCTCGGCAATTGTAATTCCGACGACCATTGAAAACAAGAGAACGGCCAGGCAGTTTAGTGAACGTTTATTTCTCATTTCTCTTTCCTTTTGTTTAGTTATTTCAACAATCTTTCCCTGTCTTTGCTTTACGGCAGTTGCCCGGTTACCCGGGAAAGTGTTTTAGCCATGGCGATCTCCTTGCCGTCGGAATAGACGCGCAGTCCTTTCCCTTTCTTGTATTTCTCCCCCGTCTTATCCCAGAGTATCGTGAGAGTGTGCCCGTGATAGGCAACATTATCCAGACAGAAGAAATCCCACTTACCGTCAGGCACCAGCGGGTTGACTTCAACCACATCATCCGTCCTCGGCCTGAGGCCCGCCAATCCTGTGATAACCAGGTCACAGTAGGTCGAATGGTTGTAATCCTTGCCGCGCTCGCGAAGCACCTTGTCGGTTTCACCTTTCTTAACCAGTTCAGCATTGTGTTCCTCACAACGGTTCCGGGCAATCCATTCGCCGGTGAAGGGATCGATATCCTCGTCAATCCACGGGACAACCCGTCCGTCTTTAAGCGTGCGGCGATGGCTGTGCGCGTAGACCTTGAGAATATCCAGGTAGTCGGACTTGCTGATGGCGTCCTGCTTGTAGTTATTCAAAACGTTGGCCATTGCCGTCAGGGTCACCGCGCTGGAAAACGGCCAGCTCGGCCCGTTCCACTGGCAGCCGTGTCCCTTGTACGAGATAATGAACTCGGGATGTCTCTGTTCCGCAGTGGTTGAACCAAAAAGCGCGTAGAAACCATTGGTGTCCATGAGCTGCTTCCAGGCCCGCTCATAGCCCTTGCCGCCTTCCGGAAGATTGAAATACCAGGGCGTATACCCGTGCAGTTCACGCACATTCACGAGGACAGAGTTTGTGTCCGGGTTCTCACCATCATTCAAAGCCTTCTCGGTGTTTCCCCATCTGCCGCCATTGGGTACAGACCCGTCTGCTTTGGCTTTCGGCGCCACATTTTGACCACCGCTGAGCACCCGCCACTCGATGATTCCTCCCGACTTCTTCGGCTGCAAGCTTGCCTCCAGGCGCAGGCCTGTCGTTTCCACCGGTTCAAATTTCATCGCGTTGAAAACATCTGCCTTTACCGGATCAACAACAGGATTCTTTACAGGTATCCAGGATTCCCCCTGCCGGTAGAGCAGGCGCCAAGATTGAGGCAGGTCAGCCGCGCCCTGGTCGACAAACCAGTAGACCTCGCTGGCCTCTACGCGAACAGGAGCTGCAAACGCATATTCCACCCACTGAGTCCGGTCCATATCCTTCGCAAAGCCCCAGTTGTAGCGTGGTACAGACTTATCGCTGGAGCGTTGAGGAACAACATCTTCCCATCGACTTCTTTTCTGCGTTTCAAAAAACAAGGCATTCTCATTCCAGAGTTTCTGCTGAACCAGGCTCCGTAGACGGTCTGCCTTCCCGTTATATTCCGCCTCAAGCGCCTTGTTCCCGGCAAGTACGGCAATTGCCGCGATTGCCCGGGCATCTCCGTACATGTAGCTGTTGATCGTGGCCCGTTTGCCGCTCTTTCCGATGGAGCATTCCATACCGTCGCGATCATCGATCTGCCAGAACATTCCGTCCTTTAACTGCCGTTCGTGTTCCCAAGCCTCGTAGTTCTTCACCAAGTCAGGCAGAAGGCCGGTAACCAGCCCGGCATTGTGTCGAGCAAGGTAGTAGCCGTAAATGGCGTCGGCAGCCCAGAAGCTGTAATGTCGCGGACTACCGCCCCTTTGGAACCAGAACGTCGCGTAATCATCCAGGTATTTCTGGTCGCGCAGCCAGCGGCCTTCATAAAAGTGATGGCCAGCCGGACAGCAGATCGTGTTGTGTTTGGCCGACCAGGATACCTTCGGCAGGAATTCAGTGATCACCCAGCCATCGGGCGTCTGCTTGATATGCTTGCGATAGGTCCACCACCGGAAATAGTACGTTCGCTCGATGTCCTCGTCCGGGCACTCGAAAAGCGGAATGTTGGCCTTGAGAAAATCCCATGCTTGCGCGTTGGGAATGTTGTTTGTGTAAAGCTCCTCATCCTCACGGTTGAACTTGTCAACGTGGCGCCTGAAGGACTCTGCGCTGAGAACATTCGCCGGGGCAACTGCCGCAGAAGTCTTACCTGTTACCGCCAGATCTGTTCCCGAAGCCAAAGATTGCAAGAGCACGGCCAGCATCAGATTCAACAGAATAATGCTGAAGGAACGAATCATAACTTTTTCCTTAATTATCCAAGCCCCGGTTCATTTCCGGGGCTTAATCGTGCCTTCGCCTGAACCGCCGCCAAATGCCGGATGCACCATTACCGGCTGGGCAAATGCGGCGGCCTGACGCTGCGCCTCGCCGGCATCAAAAGGCCCGTGCGTTAGCAGGCCATACCGCAGGCAGAGGCGGCCCGGCTGGGTCATGGGAAAATTGGTATTCCAGTAATTGTTCATCGGCCAGGCAAGGAGCAGAGGATTGGCCGGACGCGGCACGTGTTCCAGCGGCGGCCCGAAATGGAATCCGCCAGCCTGCGCCATCGGCGCGTCTGGACAAAACAGCGTTGCGCCGTGCGTTCCGGTGTGCATCGCGACGAACGATCCGGCGGTGAACCAGCCCCGGCTCGCGCCTGGCAGTTGTTCCACATCGAGCTCAACCGCCAGCCCTGCAGTGTCGAAGTGACATCGCCAGTCTGCCGGCAGGTTCAACGGTACAACGAAATAAATTCCTTCCGGATCGGCGTAGGCCTGCTTGTCGAGCTCGATATCCAGCGCGATCACAGGCGAGTCGGCGCGCAACGTAACGCGCAGGCGCATGCTGTTCATGCCGGGCGCTTCGAACCTGCGGTCGAGCGTCACCGAGCCGGCATCGCGCGTAACGCGGCAATCCTGTACCTTCAGTGCTCGTTCACGAACTGCCCGCCACTTCTTCCAGCATGACTGGTCGAACTTTTCCTTCTCCAAGTCACGCTCGTAATAGGCTTCGCGCCGCCCGTCAACCAGCGCGTCGGGACGCTCCCGGACAAAATCGAACAAATCGAATTCAGCTGCCGACGGAAGCACTTCCCACTCTTGCCCCAGGTCGGTTAGCCCCAGGATTCGTCCGCTAACGGGATCAAAAGACAGGCGGTGGAACGGCGATTCAATGATAGCGTGGCCGCGCCGGGCTATCTCTATCCGCACATTGTTGAAGGCGCGAAACTCCGCCTGCGTGCGCAAGTCCTTGTGTCTTACGCGCGGGTTTTCGGGCGCCGGCTTCAAGGCAGCAAGCGGTACCCGCTTCCACCCGAACGGCGGCAGTTCCACAGGTCCGCAGCATTGGACTTCTTCAGGTTGCACCGGCCTGAACCGTTCACAGCGCAACCGCGGCCCGGCCTTTCGCCAGGCTGTTGGAATGTTCACATATTCCGTCCGCGCAACTGGCGCCGGGTTGACCAGCAGGACATGATCAGGCGCGCCGGAACTTGGCGGATTTCCCGCAATGGCTTCCAGTTCATAATTCAACAGATAACCGGCGAGTTCCCGGCCTTCTACAGCCATGGAGCTCTTGAGATGGTCCTGTACCCGGCACGGCTCGCCATTACCCTGCGTATCCCAGTAACTCCAGGTATGTTCATCGTAGAGATCGAGCAGATTGCGGGCGCGGTCAGCCGCTAGCTCAACGGCTGCAGGCCATTGCATTTTCCGCCCGGCAGCCATGCTGACTGCTGTTTCCAGTGCCCGCTGGCCCGCGCGTGATCGTGCCACGCTGCCAGCCGTGCTGGCACAGCCAAAATTCCAGTAGTCCGTCCAGTCGCCGGAAAGAAGCTTCAACTGTTCCGCCGGCAGTGCGCAAACCTTAGCGGCGAGATCTTCGCTGGTAACATAGCGGATGAGAGGCTCCATGCCGCGCTCATTCCATTCGCGGATCAGTTCCGCCACAGGCAGGTTAGGCGGCGAGTTGTCCCACATCTCCGGCGCGGCTGTTGTTGTCAGGTAAAGGAAATCGTGCGGGTAACCAATACGTTCGAGGTAAGCAGTATATTCTGCAAGACCGCGTTTCATCGATTCGAGTGAACGCTCCCATGTAAGCAGGATCTGGTCGAACATTGTGTAGTGGTTGCCGTTCATCACGCGCAGTTCGCGGCCTGATGGAGTCTTCCAGCGGAAGACACCGGGGCGCGGTGAAATGTGATTGCCAAGATGGCGGTTCACGGCCATGACGAACATTTCGACCCCGTGGTCGAGGAGCAAGTCCGCCAGCGGCCAGGGTACGCCGTTGATGTCGTGCTGAAGGGCCGTGTTGATGCGCGCCCCGAAACGGCGGCGCAGTTCCACCACCGGCGCGAGCTGGCGGCAAAGCTGTACGGCTGACATCAAAGGCGTGATGTTGAAGCGCATCGCGCCGATGGCAAGCCGGCCCGCGTTGACATGGCCCTTGAAACGCTCGACGTCTTCCTCTTCGGCTGTCTCAATCCATTTCAGCACAGGGGCTGTTACTTCGCAGGTCCACTTCGGCCGGGATCCGTTGTCGGGCCAATCTGCGGTTTTGTCGAGCAGGTCTAGCGCAAGGTCGAGGTATTCGCGGTGCATCTCAAGCGCGACCGGCTGCGAGTGCGTATAGCCGACATCGAGATGGCTGTGATGCAGGACAAGAATTTCCTTGAGACGCATGAATTAATCCTCCGGCAGGGTTCTATACCAGGTAAAATACAGGATTACACAGCAGGCAGAGAAAATTGCAGCACATATTGCTCCCTCTGTATTCCAGTGGCCGAGGAAGTAAACCGGAGCCATGTAAAGTGAAAATGAAGCAACGAGGCCGATCGCAACATTTATAAGAATTAAATGAAATGGTATGGCGGAGGCCATCTTGAGGCCCGCCTGGCGGGCCTGCGCCGCCGCATCTTTCCAGAACCCGAACGGACGAACCCGTGCGTAAAATGCGGCGGATGTCTCCGGCTCGATCGGTGGCGTCAACAGCGAGACCACAATGCATGAAATCGTGGAAGTGGCAAGGGTTGCATAAGTATAGTAATTATCCGGCCACAGCCTGAGAAAACATCCCTCCGGAACAAAGGCCCGAAACAGCATTGCCAGCGAAGGTACCAGGCTTACCAGGCAGCCTGCAGCAAAGCCCCAGCCATTCATGCGTCCCCAGTACCAGCGGAACGCCAGAGGCACGACAAAGCAGGTAAGCAGACCGCCAAGCATCCAGCCCCAGATCACATTGAGCGCGCTGCCACCGCCGTGTGACTGTGATTCCACCATCAAATAGCCGATAATGGCGGCAAGCACAGCAAGACAGCCGGTAACAAGGTAACTCACGTTGACCAACTTATGATCGTCATCCTTTACGTCCGGAGCAATCAAAGGTTGATATAGATCACGCACGATAATCGAGGCACAGGCATTTATTTCCGAACAGAAGCTTGTCATGAAAGAGGCCGATAAACCCGCAACCGTCAAACCCAGCAGTCCCGGTCCAAGCAGTCCGGACTGCAGGAACTTCGGCATCACGCATTCCGGATCGTGGCTGATTTCAGAGGAGTAGAGCGCATAACCGAGGTAACAGAGACCGGCCGTCATTATCCAGCGCGGAAAGCCAAGGAACTGCCAGAGCGCAGCCAGTTTCGCCGCTTCACGGGTATTGGTTGCGGCGAGGAACCGCTGTTCTCCATAGCGCCCGCCTGCTCCGCCGATACAACCAATCATCCCTACTATGGAGAAAGCGAGAGTCATACCGATGAAGTCCTGCCAGCCCTTGTATCCTTCCGAAGCCGCAAACATCCCGATCCTAGGGGTAGCTTCAGGCATCAGGGATTTCCAATAACTCTCCGTGACTGCGGCGGCCCCGGCGCCATGCGTGACAGCGCCATGGATCTGTTCGGCAGAATACTGGCTGTAACATACAAAGCCGACAATGAATGCCACAGCGAACAACACAACTGTCTGCAAAAACTCGCTGAAGATGACCCCTTTGAATCCTCCGAATACAACATAAGCGCTGGTAACCAGTACAATACCAAGCGCCACGTAATGGGCTGTTGCGCTGGTAAATCCGAATACCACCGCAAATTTATGGACGATGATGTATGACATGCAGAGCGAAGCCACTGAAAACAGCGTTATCATGAACGCAAAGCTGGTACGCGCCCATTTTGCCCCGGTCCCTACACCAAAACGGATCTTGTTAAGTTCCGCCGAGGTCATTCCGCCGCAGCGGCGGATCCAGATGCCGGAATAAGCCATAAGAAAGACAGCGTTGGGCATCCACCACACCAGCGTGACCCAGAAAGACTTCATCCCCAGGACCATCAGGATTGCCAGGTTCCACACCGTGCCATTGACCGAGAAATTGGTCGAGGCCCCGGATGCGGCGAGCATCCACCATTTGTTTTCAGCCCCGAGGAAGTAAGACTTGGAGCTCACGGCACTTTTGCGCGAGAACATGAATCCCGTTCCGACAATCAGAACGAAGAACACGCTAACAATAAGCCAGTCGATAAATTGCATGGGTGTTTAGTGTATCTGTATCAGGTTTACTCGGCAATTGGAAATCCAGCACCTTCCTGCAGCAGCACAATTGCCGATCCCGCTGCGGTTCTCATTGTAATTCGTTCGCCTTTCAGCGTTTCAGATTTTTTGCCGTCCCTGTATACGTCTATGCTTTTCCCAGGCCATGGATTCACCAGCGTGCAGTCCCTGCCTTTCTCGCTTGTGATCTTCACAAATTTCACCGCACCGCCTTTGAGTTCGCTGGAAACCAGGAAAGCACCCCATGCACGGACATTCATGAAACGCGCATCCTTGTTCTTCGGCCAGACCGGAAAGACGCGCAGGATTCCGTGATGCCCCATGCACAGCATTTCGTTGATTGTATTCGGCACAATACTGCAGTTCTCGACACCCTCGCAGATGCCGGTTGTCAGCCCGTTTGTGCCGCCTATCTTGCCTATCATACCGCGCAGCTCCTTGAGGATGATTTCAGGATCGTATCCCACCCGCACCGCAGCCGGGTAGAAACTGTTCATCCCGTTATTGTCAATCCACCGGTTGTGTGCGCTGATCGTGTTGCGGGAAATCTCAAGCAGCTTCGGATCGCTGTCCAGCCCGATGGCCCCTGCGGGATAGATGTGCTGGATTCCACAGGTGTTGTTGATCCACCAGTCTATTCCCTTTTCCGTGTAACGGAAGACTGTCTTGCCATCCTTCTCGAAAGTGGGGAACTTGCTCAGATTTTTCAGAATATGTCCCCATTTTTCCTGCCTGGCCGCATCAATTCCAAGCTCCTTGCTCATGTCCATTACAGTCTCAAACACATTACGCACCAAGCCAAGAGACATGATCGAATTGAAATCCTTGTCCCCTTCATTTCCAGGTGTGTCCATCGACTCTACAATACAGTCATTGTAGATCACATACCGACCGTTCTCAAATCTCAGGTAATCCTCCCAGAAATTCGCTACTTCGAGCACGAACGGATATACCGTCTTCGCATAATCCTTGTCATAGGTGTGGTACCAATGCATGGACATACACACAACGGAGTACGCTGCATCACATTTCTGGCCGGAAAAGAAACCACCCGCCTGGTAATTCTTATCCGTCAGATCACCCTTGCGGCAGGTCTCGATTCCCTTGGCGCCAATACCCACCGAGTAGTAAACGCCCCGCACTTTGAGCAGGTTCTTTGCATACCACCGGCCGCGTTCCATGAAATCGAGAATTGGAGCGTGGTAGCTGTTTGCCTGTTCAATGTGGTTGCACGAATACAGGCCATAGAAGGCCGCCTGGTAATTATAGTTAAGATGATAATCCCCGGCCCAGCGCGGATCGTCATCCGTGACCCAGATCCCGAAAAGGCCAGGCGGAAAATCCGGATCCCGGCTGCCGCTGCCCATCAGGTAATTGGACAGGTAGTAACGCTGTTCCAGAACCGGATCGCCGATCTCAACCAGCGACTTTGCCCAGAATTCCTTCCACCAGTTGCCGTGTTGCTCAAGAAGTTTGCCGGTCTTTTCAGGATTCAATCCGGCGGCCAGATCCTGCGCAGCCGCAAGCTGATCCTTCGCATCAAAAGAACTCTTAACAGCCACCGCAACCGTTACCTTCTGTCCGGGCTGCAGCATGAACTTCGGGCCCGGCTGAGACTTGGGTTTGGGCAGCGGCATTCTTTTCGGGGGCGGATTGGGAATAACCGGCGCAATATAGGGCTCCAGTTCAGGATGAGTTACTTTGGCGCCAATCACGGCCAGGGCGCCGGCCGCCGCCGTAGGAATTTTAACTTCATTTGTGAACGCTTTTGTGGCCCAGAGGATTCCATCCTTACGGCCAAGATCTTCCGTGGATCCGCGCCCTGGCGCAGCCCACAGCCTGGTCTCAACCTCGACCGGCTTGCCCTCCACCGCAAGCTCAACAAGAAGAATATCCTCCGTCGCCGTAACCAGCGAACGCATCGTTACCGTGCTTTCGCCTTTTGTGAACTTGGAAACAGTGATTGCAGGATAAAGCTGCTGCTCGACCAGGTACGTGGCATTGGACAAGGCCGGAATGTTGATTTCCAGTCCGCCGAAAAGACGCGGACCGCCTGTACGATGCCCGTCAATCAGCCGCCAGAAGTTGTTCTTGCTGATCCAGAACCGCTGGGCTTCCGGCTTGCCGCTTATCACGGCACCCAGGTCGCCGTTACCCAGGAGCGGTCCCCTGGCTGAATCACGCGAAGGAACGCCGCCCGGCGGCTCAGTGAACACGGTTTTATACTTTGAAACAACTCGCTCAGATTCCGCCAGCATCTCCTTGCCGGCTTGCGACGAACCCATCGAAACCGCCACAGAGGCATGCAGGAAATGCACCTGACCCGCTGCCAACAACCCTACCGCCACACTGATTAACACGTACTTACTTTTTCTTTCTGAGAACATCTCTTTTTCCCTTAAGTTTGTTTCCCGCCGAAATGCTGGCGCGACCTAGGGCTTCTTCACCATAGCCGGCTTCCCCATCATTTCTGCAAGCAGGGCGTCCATGGCCTCGCCCCAGATTTCGTAACCTTTCCGCGTCAGGTGCACGCTGTCGCTTAACACACCTTCCTGCATCTTGCCGTCCTTGCCCAGAAGCCCGGCACCTGCATCGAGATAGCGAACCGTTTTCTTGTCATCCAGCTTCGCTATGATGTCGTTGATTGCCTTTGTCTTTTCAAAGGGAGTGCCAGCGGAAGGAAACACTCCCAGCAGAAGAATCTTTGCGCCTGGGCAGGCCGTCCTGAGCGCCTTTACGACAGCCGTAATTCCCACGGCAACTTCATCGGCCGTATTCATGCCCTGGTTGTTTGTCCCGATCAACAGCACGATTACCTTTTGGGTGGTCCCCTTGAGCTCTCCGTTCTCCAGCCGCCACAGCACGTTCTCCGTCCTGTCGCCGCCTATCCCGAAGTTTACGGCATTGAATTTTCCAAAATACTTTCCGAAAAGATCGCCCGGCCACATGTCGGTAATGGAATCGCCCAGCAGGCAAAGATCGAACTTCTTATTCTTTGTCTGTTCGACATAGCTGTTGTGCTTTCGCCCGAACCAGCGGACGCCGCCAGGCACAGGCTTGGTCGGGTCATTGGCAGACTTGATGACGCCCTGTTTTCCGGCGGCGGACTTGGCCGGCACAGTTTCGGACCGTACCTGACCAGCCAGCAGGAACATGATACCCAGCACAAGGAACGGCCATTTTTTCTTCATCCCCAAACTCCATTGACTGACTTTTTAATCTCCAGGTCTCCGCCGGCTTATTTCTTCTTCAGTTCAAACCACCTGATTGCTATGCCCCTCTGATTTCCCGGGGAAGTGATTCTTATGGTCTGAGTCCCCTTCTTGAGTTTCATGTCCACCGGTTCCATCTTCCTCCACAGGCCAGTGGTACCGGGGATTTTCACCGTTCCAAGCTTCTCATCGCCGCAGCTTACTTCCAATACCTGGTCGCGGTTTGCTGCCGCAAGCATCATTTCCATCGAATAGGTTCCGTCTTCGGGAACATCGATCGGGTAATCGAGCCAGCTGATCTTCATATTTCTCTGGAAGTTGACCTGCTTGCCGCCTGTGTAGCAATCATATATATAAACACGGCCTGCCTGTTCGGCGGGATACATTGGTTCTGCAAAACTGTTGGTAAAAGTTTCGGCTTCAACGTGTATCACGCCCGCAACGGCCGCGAAGGGCTCTTCCTTTACCCGCGCCGGTGTTAACGCCGTAACCAGCGTTCCATTTGTCGGAGGAGGACCTTCCTTGTTATAGTCCATTTCTTTCTCTTCTTTAGGCCGTGCAGTTTTTGAAACTTTCCCAGACAGCACCACGTCTATTTCCGATGCAGGCACCCCGAACGGATCCGAAGTGTTCACCGGCTTGCGGATTTTCACAGCCAAAGCACGAATGGCGTCGGCCCTGTCTTTTGAAGAGAGTGCTGATGCCAGCCAGCGCAGATGTTCAACCTGTGAGAATTCTGCCGTACGGTACCGCTTGGTCATCTCCGCAAGAAACTCGGGACCATACATCCCACCTCCGCAATCCGACACATGCCATCCGCGCCCCTGGTATACCTTCCATGCACTGCCGGCCTGAGGCTCTTCTTCGGGATAGTCGCATCGTGCCGCAAAGCAGCAATGCGCCGGCTGGCCCACACCTATTGCAGGAATACCAAGCGCGTTGCAGACGAACTGACCAAAAATGCCCCGCGGGCCGCACTTCCCGCCGCCTTCCATAACTGTGATAAAACCGTTAGTGAAACCAAATGGAGAAAACCGGCGCCATACCTCGCTGACAATCTTGTTTACCTGTTCCTTCTCCAGGAGATCAGGCCGCCAGGTTTGGATCATCTTCCGCGCCCAGTCGATATCGGTATCGGCCCCAATACAGTTCAGGACCTTGCCATAATCACAAACCGGCAAATGGTCGAAACTCGGCACAAGCTCCTTGTTCTGGTATGCGGTCTTGAAATTCTTGTAACGCTTCATCCAATCTATGTGCTCATCACCCCTGTACTGGCCAACTCCGCCCGGAGGCCAGAGCGCGGCTGCCATGGCAAGCCTCAGGTACATTCCTTCCCTTGTGTCCGGATCTTCGGTATAGAGTTGCTTCCAGCGGACAAGCGACGCGATATCAATCCCGTAAGTGTTGGACTCGCGTTCCTTGTCCTTCCCCGGTGCTGCGGCTTCAAGGTAAGTATCCATGAGGCTGGTACTGTTCATGACCCAGGAGAGAAATGTCCTGTTGGCGGCACTTCCCGCGAAAGCATTCATGTTGGTAACGCCGAGTTTTACAATGAACTGCCTGTGGTCAACGGCACTTCTGAATACTGGATCCTTGATCAGTTCTGACATGGCCCCTTCAGTTATCTTAGCCGGATCTGAAGGTGTTTTCTGTTCAAGCCACGCTGAAATGCCCGCAAAGTACTCAGTAAAATCACCATTCTTGATTGCCGCATCCAGGTCCTTGCCGCCTGGTTCCACTGCACGGACATTAATTGATAACAGGCAGGACAGGCTGTAAGCGATAAACGAACTGGCGGTTTGTATCTTCATAATCTTCCTATCGTAGTTGTTCCACCGGCAGTCTTTTCCAGTTTCTATTGACGGCCTAAGGCCTGCTGCTGATTACTTCCGCACTATTCTCGCGTCACACCAGTCCACAAGGTTATTGTTCTTTTTCCCTCCGGCATCTGTCGCGCGTAGAACCAGTTTTTTCACTTCCTTGACGGATACCGAAACCTGTTTCGCTGCATCAGTCTTCTTTACTTCGCCGCTGTTCCAAAGCTCTTTTCCGTCGCCCTCGACAATCAAGACAACGCCGCCGTCACGGCCATTATCATCCACGCCTGCAACTGCTGTGAATTCATCGAAAATGCCGTGCAGGTTGTACTCAATGGCAGTGCCGGCCTTTGCACCCACGCCGGATACGAATTTCTTCCCGCCAACTGAAAGTGCTTTGCACGAGGCGGATTGATTAATCCTGATTCTTTCAGAACGGCTGGTTAAGGACGGACTCACCGGCTCAAGCTCGGTCAGCTGGTATTCCTGGCGGACAAGCGAATCCAAAGTAAAGGACGTTGCCTTAGCCGGGTTCGTGCAGCAGATGCCATCATCCCAGACGCTGACAACCTGGACGGAATAAGTCTTTCCGAAAGACAGATTCCTGAGGGGAAATGTTTTATCCTTTGTTGCGCCAAGCATTTCACCGTCCAGGGAAACCAGGAATGCGCCGACACTGCTGACGCCGGGCTGGTCCCATGAAACCGAAACGCTGTCCAACCCGGTTAACACCGGCGTAATTCTTCCGGGATTCTGACAGGGAAAATTGTACCACTTCTCCGGCGCGAAGGTTGCAGTCCAGGAGATTTCTCCTGTCTTGGCCGGAGTTATTTCCACCTCCGCCCAGCCCTGGTGGTTGGAAATCTTTACCGGAAGCGATCCTGCCGCTGCCTCTGTAACGGTAAAATTCTTTCCGGCCGGATAGGCAAACGTGATCACATACGGATCATTCCTGATAACGCGGCTCTTTCCTTTAAATGTCCTGGCGGCAATATCATGCTTTGTGCTCACGAGGTCAATCCAGCCCTGGGTCATATGCCGGCTGGTGGAAATCAGCTGGATTTCGCCGTTGTCAGGCAGGAGCGTGAGGACCTTGCAGCTCGTGGGCGCAACTGTCGTGCTGTATCCACTCCTGTAAACCCCGCAATATTCCCTGTTCCAGAAATCGTAGACATGGACCGGCTTGTCCGCGGCAATCCCCAAGTCATTCCAGTTAAGGTAAATCTGACGGTTACAGCTCTCGTCGTAATTGAAAAGCCCTACGACATCATAATTCCGGCCAAGATGATTTACCTTCAGGTCCCAGATATGCTTGTTAAAGGTGTTCGGAAACAAATCCAGCGGCCTGATATCCGTTGTTGGATAAATACGCCTGTACAGTTCCACGCGTTCTTCCGACAAATCCATCATCCGGTCGCTGCACATCAGCGCCTGCCCGGTCAATCCCTGCAGGGTTGCCCAGACACGCGCCTGCTCGATTGTCAGAGGATTGTGGACCGTAATATTGTCGGAATCACAATACCACACGATGTTATGCAGGAAATACCAGCCCATCGTCGCATCAAGCGCGATGGTGAACCCGCCCCAGCCCGGCACCACGTCCGCGCCGGTGCGCCAGCCTTCGGTGCATCCGACACCTTCAAGGGGGATCTCCCAGCAGCCAAGCACATACCTGTTCTTGCCGATTGCATCATGGATCGTGCGGAGCGTCTTCCGGTATAACTCGTCAGGCTCTTTTGTCGGGTTCTTCATTTTGTCCGCGCACCGCCTGTACTCGTCGACCACGCATGGCTGCCCGTCAATTTTGTAATACTCGTAACCCCACTTTGAAAGGGTTGTGAAAAGGTCCTTAAGGTACGCATGACCTTCCTTTGTCGAGGGATCGACCAGGAAATTACCTTCCCAGGTATCGGAAAGGGTTGTTCCGTCAGGCTTGAGCAGAAACACATTCGGGTTCGCCTTGACAACATTCGTGCTGCTCTGGCCATGAGGAGCAATCCACAGTGCCGGCTTGAAGCCGAGCTGTTTGATATCGCTGGCGAGTTTCTCCATACCGCCGGGAAAGCGTTCGTTAATAGTTGTCCAGTCGCGGTTATTGCCGTATCCACGCCCCACGCCCTCCCAGCCGTCATCAATCTGGACATAATCCAGGCCGTAATCTTTAAGGGTTTCGGCCATCCACCGGGCATTCTTTCTGACTTCCTCGCCGCTGATGTCATAAAAATAATAGTACCATGAACACCAGCCGGACGGCGGAACGGGAAAAGCTGATTTGTCGATCGGCTTGTAGTACTTGATCTTGAGCGTGTCACGGTAGTAATGGTCCATGACGGTACCGTCGTTCAGTTTTACCCGGTCCTGGTCCGGGTAAAACAATCCCTGCGCCACCGGTGTCGTAACATCACCAAGAGTCATGATGAACAAATCCTGATTCGCCCCGTCCCTGACCCGGCAGGGAATTGAACGGTCCGCGCCCTGTACAGAATTTTCAACGAACGTTGCGGCTGCGAAGAGTAATGACAGGAGAAAACTGATGTGTCGCATGTGATGACCTTTCTGCATGTGTTCTGAAACGTTTTACAACCGAGGCTGATTCCGCGGAACTATAACCAGTACATGTCCTCGTGGCAAATGACTTCCACGAGGAGATAACATCTTTAATGGAACTCCTGATTCTAAGATTCGCAATTCACCTACTTCACTGCCGCTGCCGGCGGGAACTTTCCTCGAACTGCGACTGCGATCTGCGCGGCATCCGGCTTTATCACCTCGCGGTCATATGTGATCAGCCCGTTGCATTCGGCCTCGACATCGGTCGTTTGTGTATAGACAACGGCGCTCAGGCCTTCAGCATCCTTGAGCGCCCAGGCCTTGCGCCAGAGTTCGATATTCGCCTCGGTCAGCGCTTTCTGGTCCGCCACACGCCGGTAACCCCAGGCCGTCTCAACCCATGTATGGCCGGGCGTTCCAAGCGCGATGCCGCCGCACTCGCCGAGTGCCGACACGCGGCTTGGCTCCGGTTTTGGACAGCCGGGTCCGGGATAGACGTGGATGTCAAGGAAATCACCGCAGGGTATATCGTGCCCGCCGCTGGCATTGTTGACCAGCCGCGACGGATCAAGATCCTTGACCAGTTTCGTGAGACGCACGGTATCGTACTGGCCCCAGCCTTCATTGAACACAACCCACGTTACGAGCGACGGGTGGTTCCAGTGCTGTTCCACCATGGCCTTGAGTTCGGCTTCGAACTGGGCATTCGCCTCTTCGGAAACGCGGGTTCCATCCTGCCATGGATCTTCCTTTTTCTCGCGGCGGGCGCCGGCTCCGGCCAGCGCCGAAGGCATGTCCTGCCAGACGAGCAGGCCGAGTTTATCGGCCCAGTAATACCAGCGGTCAGGCTCGATCTTCACATGCTTGCGGGCCATGTTGAATCCGAGTTTGCGCGTTGTCTCTATATCGTATTTCAGCGCCTCATCCGTCGGCGCCGTGTAAATTCCGTCAGGCCAGTAGCCCTGGTCCAGCAACCCGCACTGGAACACAAACTTGCCGTTGAGCAGAGGACGGAGAATTCCCTTCTCGTCTTTGCCAACCGATATCTTCCGCATGCCGAAATAACTGGATACGCTGTCCTTGCCCCATGTCACTTTGAGATTATAAAGGTAAGGATCATCCGGCGACCAGAGACGGGGATTCTTGATCGACAGCGCCAGTTCCCTGCCCGGCTGGCCAGTCACGTGCCCAACCTCTTTATCGCCTTCCAATGCTGTCACTTCCACCGGTACGGATTCCTCAACTATACCTTTGCATGTGACTTTCACGCGGAGAACACCTGCATCTACGTCCGGAGTAAGCTTGAGGTCACTGATCCAGGCCATTGGCACTTTCTCAAGCCACACGGTCTGCCAGATCCCGGAACATGGCGTGTACTTGATACTGCCGCGGTTGGCGCCGGCGCCCAGCTTCTGCTTGCCTTTCGGCTGCATGCCGGTGGTGGCATCGTAAACGTTGACCACCAAATCATTGACCTCGCCGGCCTTGACCGCATCCGTGATGTCGCAGGTGAACGCATCGTATCCGCCTTTGTGTTCACCAACCGGCTTTCCGTTAACAAACACTTTGGCATCCCAGTCCACGGCGCCAAACTGCAAAAGCAGGCGCTGGCCGTCGGCGAGAACCGGTGTATCAAAGGAGCGGTGATACCACAGCCGCTGGCCGCCGGTCAGCGGTTTCTGCACTCCTGACAATGCCGACTCGATTGGAAACGGAACAAGGATCCTGCCATCCATCTTGTCGGGCCTGGCGGCATCATTCGTGGTTACGGAATACTCCCATAAGCCGTTAAGGTTCTTCCATTCTGCACGCTGTAACTGAGGGCGCGGGTATTCCGGCAACGGAGCTTTCAGATCAATATCCTTTACCCAGCGCGTCATGATGTGGCCCGGTACCGGCTTCCAGTCTTCAGCCTTCGCAAGTTGACAGGCCAGGAAGATAAACGTAATCAACATAAGCAACGTTTGTTTCATTGTGTTCCTTTGTTTCCGGGGATTCGAGAGTCGGAAATTTTCCCGCCTTATTCTTCAATCACTGCCACCCTGAAGCCGTCACGTGTGCTTGAAAGCCCCTGGCCGCGCTTGTCTCGCCACGCCGAACGGCAGCCGGAAGGATTCTTGTGCCATCCGCCTCCGCGCAGAACTCGCGAGCCCTTCTTTGCCGGATCCATGGGATTGATCTGATCCTGCGCCGTGTAGTCTCCTGCATAAAGGTCCGCGCACCATTCCGTAACATTCCCGTGCACGTCATATAGACCGAACTGGTTCGACTTAAACGATCCAACCGGCGCGATAATGGTCGAGTTGTTTGCCGCCGCATCCCAGCCGTCAAACTTGTAATGCCCGAAGGCAGCCATATCCTCATCGTCATCACCGAAAAAGAACCGGGTCGTTGTGCCTGCGCGGCATGCGTACTCCCACTGGGCTTCGGTCGGCAGGACGACCTTCTTCCCTGTCTTCCTGGAGGCCCATTCGCAGAACGCCTGGGCATCATCCCAGCTCACTCCCGTTGCGGGATGATCATCCCTCTTTGAATACTCGGGCCTGGCATACTCGCGGTTTGTATCCTTGCAGAACTGGACATACTGACCAACGGTAATTTCGTACACGCCCATATAGAAAGGTTTGGGAATCGTCACCGCGCGATGGGGCCCCTCATTGCCAGTACGATCAACTTCGTTCGCGGGACTGCCCATCACGAACTTCCCTGCCGGGAGCTGTACCAGTTTCAACGGCACCTTGTTTCCAAGATCGAGCGTCATTTCTTTCAACTTGAGGACAGTTATCTCCCTGGGCGGAGCCTTCTTCTTGGCCTCTTTCTTCGGCGTCGGATCCTCTGGATTTACCGGCGCTTTCGGGCCACCCAGCAGTTCCACCATCGCCTTGCCCATTCCGTCTCCAATCAGGTAGTAAGTTTCGGCGTTGTTGTTCCAGTGATATCCGAAACCGGTGGGAGAAACTTCCCGTGGCCTGAAGAACTGGCAGGTTTCGACATAAAACACGTTACCCTTGAATTCCGGGCGGCTTGCCGCGGCCTTCTGGGATTCACGGATCATAACCCGGAGTGGAGACTTCTGCGCCCATCCGCCAAACCCGCTGCCTCCGATCACAAACGGCAGGTTCGGGATCCCAAGGTCCTTCCGGATATCTTTGATGAAGTTGACCATGTTTGTCTCGTAAGCCCTGGTCATCGATTCTGCACACCCGTCCTGCCATCCCTGGTGCCAGCAGAATCCGGCAATTTCGAAGCCCTTGCCGTCATATTCCGGGAAGTCCGTCTTGATGGTTTTTGGAAGATTCTTTACTGCATCCAGTACAGCCTTGTATAACCAGCCGACAGTGCCGCCGGAACTTGGCGGCCGCCAGTTCTGGTCAAGGCTCGTACCTCCAACCGCGATCTTGAGAAGAAGCACCTGGTTGTCGAGATAGTCACCGAGAACAAGACCGATCCCGAGTTCAGGCCCTATCGCGTCACTGCCTGCAAATCCACCGACAGTAAGCTTGCCCTTGTTGCCGTACGAAGCCCACACATCGTCACGTACAACCCATTTGCCGTCCTTGTCAACCAGGTGCTTGTACCGTGGCGCTGATTCCGGATCCTTGACGAGGGTTTCCAGGGTACCTTTTCCCTTTCCGCTGATGAATCCCTGCCCCTCCATGTTCGACTGGCCGGCCAGGATAAAAACTTTTACCGGACTCTTGCCTGCCTGCCCTGCCTGCAGTGAGCCGTTCGACGCGAACAGCGCAACCGCGGAAATAACAAAACCAACCAATCGAACCATGCGGTTTATCTTCATAATATCGTGTATTCCTTCTTCGCACTTCTTCTATCTGATGCGAGGGTATCCAGATGCTGGACCCTGACGCCTGAGTTCTGTTTCCCGCTCTGTCCACAGCCTACTTTTTCACCGGCCCTGTCGGATTGGCAGGCGCTTTCGGGCCGCCCAGCAGTTCCACCATCGCCTTGCCCATTCCGTCTCCAATCAGGTAATACGTCTCGGCATTACCGCTCCAGTGATAGCGGAACTTGTGCGGCGAGGAGGCCTCATCCCTGTAGAAGCCGCGGGTCTCAACATATTTGACCGTGCCTTTGAATTCCGGATGATTGGCTGCCGCTTCCTGGGCCTTCATGATCCCCAGGCGGCGGGTGTTTGCCTGATCCCATCCACCGAATCCGCTTCCGCCGATTACAAACGGCAGGTTCGGCACGCCGAATTCCTTGCGGACATCATTGATGAAATTCACCATGTTCCCTTCGTAAGCCGCGGTGTCTGCCACGCTGCAACCGTCGTTCCAGCCCTGGTGCCAGCCAAAGCCGATGATCTCATAACCCTTGCCGTCATACTGCGGATAATCCGTCTTAAGATTCTTGAGTTGTTCCTTCACGGCATTGACCATGTTTGAGTAGCATCCGCCAACCTTGCCGCCGGAACTCGGGGGACACCATGGACCCGCAAGACTGGTACCGCCCCACCCGAACTTTATCAGTAGCACCTGGTCCTGGAAATAATCACCGACAATCCAGCCGAATCCGAGTTCAGGTCCAATGGAACCCTTCCCGGCGAAACCGCCAACAGTGAGCTTTCCTTTGTTGCCGCTGTTGAACTGGATCCACACATCGTCACGCACAACCCATTTCCCATCCTTGTCGCGCAAATGCTTGAAGCGATCCGCAGACGCAGGTTCCTTAAGTAGAGTCTCAAGCGTTCCAGGCTTGGGGCCGCTGATGATTCCCTGCCCTTCCATGTTCGACTGCCCGGCCAGGATGAATACCTTCAGCTTGCCATTTGGCACATTCTTCTCTGCTTCCGCACCTGGGGCCCGTGCCACCACCAGTCCCGTTAACAGGCCGAATACTGCCGATCTTACGATTGCGGTGAGTTTCATAATTTCTCCTCTTCATAAAGTTACCGGGCAGAGGGATGCCCGGTAACCAGCTGAGAACTTATTTTGCCTTCTTTGCGGACTGGTCATCAGACCAGCTCTTCTGCGCTTTCTTGATCTGGTCCGCGCTGAGTCCAAATCCCTTCAGCACTCCGGTAGCCATCATCTTATTGCCGGCATCATTCATATGAACACCGTCTCCGGTCAAAACGTTGCCTTTCTTCTCAGTGGCTTTCGCAATCTCGGCCTGCATGTCGGCATTCAAATCCGCCAGAAGACATTTCTTCTCCTTGGCAAGAGTCCGCAGGAAATCATTGTAGGCAACCAGCTTCTGGTTGTTCGCGTTTGGCTGGTCTTCCCCGATCATTGTAGCTGTAAGGAGCATCACCTTTATTTTCGCCGCCTGGCACTGTTCGACAATCTTCGTGATGTTTTCTTTGTACTTATCCAGCGGAACGCCGTTCGCCCCGTGCCAGACATCGTTCACGCCGCAGCTCAAGGTCATCCAGTCTGGCTTCTTGCTCAACACATCGCGGTCAAGCCGTTCCAGCATGTTGTTGGATTTGTGTCCGCTGATACCTGCAGGAATCATCTCTGCTTTCACGCCGTTCGCTTCCAGTCCCTTTATCACCAGGGTCACATAACCCTTGGGGCCAACCCCGCCCTCGGTAATAGAATCGCCCATGAACGCTATTTTCTGCCCGCTCTTGACAGGCAGGTCCTTCGCCTGCACCGCACCCGCCCCGATCATTCCAATTACCAGCGCCGCCACTGTCATCTGACTGACTCTCGCCATCCTGTTCATACCTGCCTCCTTTAATGTTTGTTTACCTGCCCCAAACGTAATTCTTTTCTGTATCCTGATTCCCTGCTTATTACTTCTTTACGGCCGCTTCCGCAGGCTTGGCCGCCGCACTCGGAGGAGCAAACTTGTTCAGCGTGGGCGGGACAACCTTGCTTTCATTCCCCGTGAGTTCCAGCATCGTGTCGGCAAAAGCCTTGCCAAGCAATATGAAGAACCGGCCTTCGCCGTTATAATGGAAACCCTTATTGGACATGGCGCGCCCCAGCATGGCCCGCTCTTCCGGCGTGATCGGATTCTTTTTGAAATCCCGGTCATAACCCGGCAGCCAGCCGCCGGCAGTGAGTTCAACGACTTTAGCATCCAGGAGCGGAGCGCTTTCGATTGCCCTGACATTGCCTTTGAATTCCGGTATGCCATTCATCCGGCGCATGTTGTTGCGTATGTCACCCTGTTTTCCACCTTCGTTATGCGTTCCGTTCACGCCCATTACTCCAACCACAACCTTCATGTCGGGGGCCTTGAATTCCTTGCGCAGGTCCTTGATCAGATGGATAAGGTTTGTGCCGTACTCTGCGACAGGCGCTCCGCCGCTGATCATATCATTGAATCCCTGGAACCAGACAAAACCGGCGATCTCGTAGCCGACCTTCTCGTCATAACCGGGAAAATGCGTCTTGAGGTTGGCCAGTGTTTCGTGAACGTCTTTGACCATGCCGCGATAACAGCCGCCAGCATCTTCAGCCTTCATGCCTGCCGGCACACCTGCGCTCGGCGGACGCCAGTTCTGGTAAAGGCTTGTTCCTCCCGGGCCGAACTTGAGCAACAGCACCTGGTTATCAAGGGCCTGGCCCATGTAATAACCAAAAGCATACTCCGGCCCGATACAATTGCCGGGCTTGCTGTAGTCTTTGCCTCCGCCACCCAGGCCAGCCTGGAGATCGTGATATCCCCTGTAGGCCACCCACACATCATCGCGGGTAACAAGATTCTTGCCGTCTGGTTTGAACGTCTTGAGCAATGCCGCTATGGCCGGGTCCTTGTCCTCGCCAAGGAAATCAATGGTCCTGACATCAGCCTGCCCATCCATGTTCGACTGGCCGGCAAGTATGAAAACCTTTACCGGTCCTTTACCCTGGGCCGCGAACACCTGCCCCATCGCCATCAAACCAGCCACAACGTTAAGTGCAACATACCGAATGATTCTTCCTGTTCTCATATTCTCCCCATTCCTAATTATTTCGTATTAGCATCTGATAGAAATCCTGATCTTATTCGTAATCTTAATCCTAATCTTCTTCTGCTACAGAACGGATTACGATTAAGAGGGCTTGAATCAGAAATCACAACCTCGCAAACGGTCATAAAACCTCAGCAAATAAGGGCTTAAGTGAATATAATTTGCCACCACTGGAATGACAGTAATTATTTCGCACCCTTCGACTTGAACTCAAACCACTTGAGCGCAATTCCCCGCTTGTGTTCCGTTGTCGGAGTCTGCACCCTTATCGTCTGGCTCCCTTTTTCCAGTTTGATTTCGACTGGTTTTGTCTCTTTCCATAATCCATAAGACAAATCAATCGGGACCGAGGCAATCACGTTAGTGCCTGAACAGAACTGGAGAAGCTGGTCCTCGTTGATACATGCTGCTTTCATCGTGATTTCGTAGGCTCCCGCCGCCGGCACATCGACAGTGTAGTCCGCCCACTGCTCCATCATCTGCTGCTGGAAATATACCTGCTTGCCGCCGGCATAACTGTTATGAACCAGGACCTTCGGCTCCTGCCCGCCCCAGGAAATCTTTCCGCCGGTCTTCACAAATGATGCCGCCTCAACATGTATCACGCCGGGCGCAACCTTGACCGGTGCCTCGGGCTTGACAGGCAATACTGCCGTGGCGGTTTTTGCATCGTTTTTCACCGGAGTTGATTTCCCGAACCGCGATTTTTCAACAGCACCCGGATCGGCTTCCGCCTCTTCGGCCTTAAGCGACCCGTTCATGTCAATCTTCGTCGCCGGCTTCACTTGGGCAATCTTCTGGGCAACACCCATGACCGAAGCTGCCAGTTCCTTCGAAGAAAGGGAGGCTGCAAGCCAGCGCAGATGTTCAACCTGCGAGAACTGGGCCGTGCGCATGCGCGCCTCGACTCCTTCCACAAAATCAGGGCCACTGAGTCCGTCGAGTTTTGAAACATTCCACCCACCGCCATAGCCAACTTTCCAGATACTGCCGGGCTGGGGCTCCATGGCCGCATCAAATGCCTTATATGCAACACAGGCGTGCTTCGGCTGACCTACCCCGATTGCCGGAATTCCAAATGCCTGGTTGATAAACACGCCGAACGTCGAACGGGGGCCGCATTTTCCGCCGCCCTGCAGCATGGTCTGCATGCCCGTGTAAGGAACAGGCGAACCCCTGCGCCACACCATGCTCACAATATTGACAACCTGCTGCTTTTCAAGGAAATCAGGACGGAAGGTCCTTATCATTTCCCGGCCCCAGGTGAACTCTTCATCAGATGCCACCGGCCCGCCCTGGCTCATCAGCTTGGAATATTCCCACGCAGTGAGATTCTTAAAAGTCGGAACCAGATCGTTGTTCTTGTCAGCATTCTTGAAGTACTTGTAACGTGCCACGGGATCTATGGGCTTATTGCTGTAACTGCTCATCGCGGGAGGCGGGTTGATAACTACGCCGATCGCAAGCCTGAGATACATGCCTTCCTTTGAGTCCGGATCAGCGGTAAAAAGTTTTTTCCAGAGTTCCAAAGTGTCAACCCTGGGTGTCCATTTGTCTTCCTCCCTGGCCTTGAGTCCTGTCGGCGTTGCGGCCTCCAGGTATGTCTCCATCGCCACCCTGTTATTCAGTAGCCATGTCAGGAACGTTCTGTTTTCTTCCCCGGCCTTCGCAAAAGTCCCGAGGTTGGCCGCGCCGAGCTTCTGGATGAACCGGTGCTGGGCCAGCATGGTCGCAACAGCAGGATCCTGGATAAGCTTGGTCAACACCGTTTCGGCAGCTCCCGCAGGCACTTTCGAATTCAACACCTTGGCAAGTTCCGCCTGGCAGGCGGCAAAATCTCCGCTCTTGATGGCGTCGGCCACCTGTGCACGCGAACTCGCCGATAGAAGCAACAAAGCAATACTAACCGCTAACCATTTGGCCGCTGTCTTCATGAATTACCTCTCTTAATGTTTATTACAAAAAGACTTTTCGAAATTTAACTGCCTGATCGTATCCCATTCGTCATCTGCGCGCATGTCGTCAAAATTGACTACATATTAGAAAAGAGACGGGGGACGGAGGGCGCTAATTCGGATGTTGCATCAATATTCTGCAGTATTCTGACCAAGAATAAGGCTGGTTGCCCTAATAGCCATGAAATACAGGCATAAAGCCCCATCAATTCCTGGGGCTCTTGAACAGGCCGAATTCGCTTATCGCTGGACAGGCTGCGGCTCCAGTTACGCGGAGCCTGACCTTGGATGCCGTAATGGCTTTCGACCTGATGAGCCGCTGGTTCCCGATGCTTGTGGCTTTCGCAAATTCTTCCCACTTGTCATTGTTCCAGTAATCCACCGCAACACTCTCGACACGCTGGCCGAGGGGAAGATACTCGCGTATCCGGACAACATCGAAAGTCACCGGTTTGCCCATATCGACGGTCAATTCCTGTGTCTTTACGTCGTCGTCTGTGGCCCAGTAGCTGTCTCGCTTGCCATCCAGCACATTGGCTGGGGAAAATTTCTTTTCATTACCGCGTGTATTGCTTGCCGTTGCCTTTGCTCCGCTGGAAAGATCCTTTGAGAAAGTCTCATCCAGGATCTTCCTCCACTCGCGGAGATTCTTTGCGTCCGTTTCGTGGACCAGTCCCCGGCGGTCCGGCGGAACGTTAAGGATGAGATTGGCGCCACGGCCAACCGATTCGTAATAAATCTTGAGCAGTTGATCAACGGTCTTGACCCTGTTGTCCTCGCCGGCGTGGTAAAACCAGCCGGGGCGGATGGACACATCGACTTCAGCGGGTATCCACGCAGTTCCGGGCCTGTCACCCCGGTTAAGGTTGCCTTTTCCGGCGGAACCCGGCCTTGCATCTTCCGCGTTGAACGTTGCCCAGCAAGTCTCGCCGGCAAAGCCGGACTCGTTGCCTACCCAGCGGATGTCCGGCCCGCCGTCGCTGAACATGCAGGCGTCAGGCTGGAGTTTCCTTATAATCGGAATGGTGTTCGTCCAGTCATAGTAGGTTCGGTTATCTATGTTCCTTTTCTCTTTTGCGCCGCCGTAATAGCCGTCTCCGCCGTTGGCGCCGTCGAACCAGACCTCAAAAACAGGCCCGTAATTCGTCAGCAGCTCCTTAAGCTGATTGCGGTAATAGGTTATGTATTCAGGCCGCGCGTAATCCTTGTGGTTCCGGTCCCAGGGCGAAAGGTAAGTTCCGAATTTCAGTCCATGCTTCTTGCAGGCATCGGAAAACTCCTTGACCATGTCGCCCTTGCCGTTCTCCCAGGGACTGTTCTTGACCGAATGCTCCGTGAAGGCGCTGGGCCACAGGCAGAAGCCGTCATGGTGCTTGCAGGTAAACACCACTCCCTTCATGCCGCCTTCTTTTAAAACCGATACAATCTTGTCTGCATCGAACTCTGTGGGGTTGAAAATCTTCTCTCCTTCGTCACCGTATCCCCATTCCTTGTCTGTAAAGGTGTTCACCGTGAAATGGATGAATGCGTACATTTCCAGCTCATGCCACTTCAGTTGGCGTTCACTTGGAACATGGCCGTACGGAGCCGGCGGCTCAACCGCACCGAGAATGGAAACCTGCAGGAACAGCAGTGACAGTATCAACCCGGCATTCTTCATTGATTTTCTCCAGTTATTGTTTGAACAACCGGCGATAATTATTAAACACCTGAAGGCCAAAATGAAAGCCCATTGATTAGAGAATCGTTGCTGCTGCCTGAATTCCGACTTCTTGTTCTCGACTGCTGCTCAATTCATATGGTAAGACTTCCGCGTAACGCGAGAATTTGAGGTAAAATGGAAACCATTGTCAGTATCTTCAACGACGTGATCGGGCCGGTAATGCGCGGGCCGTCAAGCTCCCACTGCGCGGCAGGACTGCGCATCGGCCGGCTTGCGCGCGACCTGATGGACTCGGAATTCAACGATGTGCTTGTCGAATTCGACCGTAAGGGGTCCCTGCCGACAACGCACGAAACGCAGGGCTCCGACATGGGCCTGTTCGGTGGACTGCTGGGATGGGAAGCCGCCGATGAACGCCTGCCGGGATCTCCGCAGGCACTGCGCGATGCCGGGGTGAACATCCGCATAGAGACTGTTGATACAGGCGACCCGCACCCGAACACTTACAGGCTTACCCTTCGTAACGCGCAGGAACAGCATTCGTTGATCGCCATCTCGACCGGCGGCGGCATGATAGAAGCTATCGCTGTTGACGGCTTCAAGGTCTCCATCTTCGGCGACTGTTTCGAAACCTTGCTGTGGGTGGACAGCCAGGGCCGTGAGCTGACAAAAAAACTCGGCGAGCTGATGAACTCCCATGAGATTCTCCTTCATGAGTCCGCGAACAGTCAACTTGTTGAAGTAAAGGCCTCTGAGTTTGTAAGCGACGGCATTCTTGCTGAACTCCGGCGGAAATTCAGGATTCTCACCGTTAAGCGGCTGCTCCCGGTTCTGCCTGTGCTGTCCCGCAAAGGCATGACTGTGCCGTTCAAAACCTGCGGGGAAATGCTGAAAAGTGATGCAGGGAAAGGCACCCCGCTCTGGAAGCTCGCCGCACAATACGAAATGGCGCGCGGCGGTCTGAGCGAGGCAGAGGTCATTGCGAAGATGGCCGATATTGTCCGTATCCTGCGCCGCTCCGTAATACAGGGAGTCGCAGGAACGCATTACGACGACCGCCTGCTGGGCCACCAGTCGGGCAGGTTCAACGATTTGATGAACGAAGGCCGCCTGCTTGACGGCGGCGCGCTTAACCGTATCGTTCTTTATGTTTCAGCTCTGATGGAAGTGAAGAGCTCTATGGGAGTAATTGTTGCGGCTCCCACGGCCGGCGCCTGCGCGGCACTGCCCGGCGCAGTAATTGCGATGGCGGAGGAGATGAAGCTCGGAGAAGAAGAGATGGCAAAGGCCATGCTAGCCAGCGGGCTTATCGGCGTTTTCATCTCGACCCGCTGGACTTTCGCTGCCGAAGTCGGCGGCTGCCAGGCGGAATGCGGTTCCGCCGGATGCATGGCTGCGGCCGCGCTGGTAACACTGGCCAACGGTACGCTGAACCAGGCAGTGGCCGCCTCTTCAATGGCACTCCAAAGCATGCTCGGCCTTGTTTGCGATCCGGTGGCAAACCGAGTGGAAGTTCCCTGTCTTGGGAAGAACGTGATTGCCGCCAGCAACGCGCTGGCATGCGCAAACATGGCGCTTGCCGGCTACGACCAGGTCATCCCGCTCGACGAGGTGATTGAAACCGCCCAGCGCGTCGGGGACCAGCTGCCCCGCGAACTGCGGTGCACCGCGCTTGGCGGCCTGGCGATAACCCCAACTTCTCTCGCACTTGAAAAGAAGCTCGCAGACAATCCATGCCGGAAAGGCTGCCGGAACTGCCGGTAAAATTTGCTCTGCGTTTCCGCCGCCTAGAACGACTCCAGCACCTGCCATACATACATATATGAAAGGCCCTCGACCTGGTTCCAGACATCCTTGACCAGCTGCTCGTCGCCTGTGACCTGCGGCCAGTTGCCTTTCGCCCTGTCCCAGGGCACGCAAACACCTGGCTCGGTCCGGCTCTTTCGACCGATATTGGCGGGACTGGCCGGATGCCGTGTGTTCGCCGCCGGCGGCACGGAGTGACCATTCGTATAGACACCGTATTCCAGCGTGGCATCCGTCATGGCCCGCATGTTCTCAACCTTTGCGTCGTTCTGGACAATTGCACTTGCATCCATGATGTAGGGACCGTCTTTTGCGCAGATATCAATCACCTGCCTGCACTTGGCCCGGACCTGCTCCGGGGTTCCGTATGCCAGCATGGCGTTGGGTATGCCGCCTGAAAGGCAGAACTTGCTGCCGAGTTTACCGTGGACCTTGACGGGATCGCCCTGATCCATGTGATAGACAATACTGTGGTCCGGCAGGGTGGCGAAGTCGTCAAGATGGTAGTCCCAGCTTCCCTCGGCATAGAACAAAGTCTGCCTGCCATTCCGCCAGAGTTCTTCGATGATCGGCTTCAATGTCGGCCAGAAGATTTTGCTGAAATGATCCGGTGTGACCATCGGCACGCAGCTGCGGTGCATCCAGAATCCGATTGGCACAGTGCCAGTCGGGTCGGAACTGCCGAGCGCAACCGCAAACAGATGCGGCGCCAGCGCTTCGCACGCGGCTTTTACTTTCTCCGGCTGGGTCTCCAGATCGGAAAGCAGGCCGAGGTAGCCGCGTAATTTGTCGGCAAGAATGTCCATCGGAGCCTTTAGGATGCCGGCGATGGCGGAAACGGTGCCGGTTTCTTCTTTCATTCGTTGAGCATGTGGTCCGATGGAACCAAAGTACTGCATCATTGACATTCCGCCTTTAAGCAGGGAGAGGTTGTGCGCGGTCGTTACCGGTCCGCCTATTGGCGACATCGGTGCCGCAACGCGCGGCAACCAGACGTTGAGCAGGAACGCCGTCGGGTCATCGATAAGCTGGTCGTATTCATCCGCATGCATCCAGGCTTCACCTTCCGGCGGCTCGCGGTACTGGAACCCAATATCTTTGGGAATATGTATTCCAGGAATGGCGTAATATTTCAGCCCGATGGCCTGTGCCAGGCCGGTCCATAGCCAGACCATGTTGACTACCATTGCGTCCCAGTCAAAATCGGCGCCGGTGCGGATCACCGAGTTATAGGCCTTGTTATAGTCGTGAGTAACTTCCTGGCATGTCATGCCGGCATATTTCGCGCAGAACTCTGCGACAAACGGCCGAATCGGAACTCGATCCGGCATTCCGCCGCGCATCGCGGTTGTGTAACGGTTAAGACGGGCATTGTAGAGATCCTTCTTGTCCATAGTTTTCTTCGCCCCCATTTGGTTTATGCTTTCAACCCTTTCAACTTGGGATCAAGTTTTTCTTTTGAACGCAACAGCTGATCCCATGTTACGATTTGTCCTGTATAGGCTGCCATGCGACCCATGATGGCTATCAGGTTGCTCGTGACACTCGGAGCCACGGTCGGATTCGAAACTTCTTTCTTCGTAACAGCTTCATGGAAAGACGCTATATTGGTTTCTGTGCCCTGCTGGTATATCGGACCCGTATTGCCGCCACGGTAGAAAGAGTCTACCCCGCCGCGAATCAGCACATTACCACCATATTCCGTGCGAAGTGCACCCTTGGACCCGAACATCTTATTAATGATGCCATCCGTTTCTCCGTGACCGCCAAACTGCCGTCCACTGAAAGCTATACCGACTTTCTCCGGGTACTCATATGTCAACGTGAAGTAATCCCAGCAGTCGCCCACATCAGTCCGGACCTTTCGTCCGCCCGTGCCGGAAACGCGAAGCGGCGGAACGTGATTCATGGACCAGCTCATCACATCCAGTGTGTGGATGAACTGCTCGACGATCGTGTCTCCCGACAACGCGATGTCGAATACCCAGTTGCGCAGCCTGGCTTCCTCGGTACCGGGCGTCGCACGAATGCCCAGCCGGCCGCCATGGTAGAATGCCTCGCCAAACGCAATCGTTCCAAGCGCTCCGGCATTAACACGTTTCAACGCCTCAATATAGAATTCATTGGCCCGCGTCTGAAAATCAACTAGAAACACCTGGTTCTTCTTCGTCGCCAGCTCGCCGCTCGCCTTTATTGATTTACAGCCAGGCACATCAACCGCCAGCGGCTTGGCTGCATAAACGTGCAGACCGGCCGCGACAGCTGCCTGCGCCTGCTCTGGCCGGAAATAAGGGGGACTGATCAACGCAACGGCATCGAGTCCGCCTTTGGCAATCATTTTCTCATAACACTTCAAACCAGTAAACACCTGGTCCGGTTTCAAATCGAACTTCCCCGCAACCGCTTGTGCACGGTCCTCAAAATAATCAGCAGCTCCAACGATCTCGTAACCGCCGTGTTTCCTGAAAAGATCGGCAATCCATGAGCCGCGACCACCGCAGCCGATAATGCCGATACGGATTCGCGAATTTGCCTCTGAACCGCTTACCAGCTGAGACGCCATTAACATTGCTGAAGCCGCTGCTGCAGATCCGCCCAGAAAATTACGTCTTGTGCAGTTCAGCCAGATTCCTGTACGAGATAACATTTTGTTCGTCTTCATTGTTCCAACCCCCGGTGATGTTTGCATTCAATATTGCCAGAATAACGGCCATTTTGCCACAGAATATCTTTGAGAACCATTACATATTCTGCTGAATCATGCTGTAAAGACATTACCAACATTGAGTGTAAACAGCATGATGGTTAGATTCATTCTTCTCCCTTTCTACGGGTTGTTGTTTCTTACCTTGCTTGCGGTTCGTCGTAGACCTTCTTACCGCTGCGGATGGCTTCGCGGTTACGCTTCTCGATTGCCAGGCGCTCCTGGAAAAAAGCTTCCCGCCGGATATCCCGATCACACGGCCGGAAGTCGGACAGGTCCCCGCGCGGCTGTTTTGCAAGGGCTTCCTTGCCGGCCTGGATAATTCCAAGAGCCTCCATGTATGGCGCGGAATTCTTGTCGAGTTTCGCCAGGCAAGGCGAAAGCTCCGGCCGGTCAAAACTTATCCACGGCCCGTTGTTATGCTGGAAGTTGTCCGGTGCGCAGTTTATTCCCGTCAGCTTATTCAGCTTTCCGATCTGGCCATTATCCAGTGGCGAGCGCCCGCCCGTGCTGACCGGATACGCGCTGTAATAGGTGGGATAGTACGGCGCGTTGATGTCTATCCATGTAACGATCCGGTCGAAGCTCTCCTTGTCCAGTTTCAATTTGTCGAGGCCCGGTCCCCCGCTGCCGGCAGGATGACCATCCTGGATTATCTTTACGATCCGGCTGGGATGGGATCCCCACGAATAAGCCTGCTGTATGCCGGCCGGACCCGCGCCAACGGCCTTAATGTAACCCTTGTGCCACAGTTCCGTGTACGCGGCGTTGAAGAACGGATCGCGGTCGCCTGCCAGAACAAGTTTCATGCCGGCCGGTTTCCCGTAATCATGGCATTGCACGCAGTTTTTGTTCAGCACAGGCTGCACCTCGGCCATGAAACTGAAGGCACGCGGCGGTCCGTACCACGGCTCAATAACACTCGGGGCACGCTCCTGGGCCTGTGTCTTTGTCGTCTGCGGCTGCCGGATGGCAAGCCGGTTGTCATGGCAGCCAACACAGCCGGTCTTTTCACCGGACTGGACAACAGTGCCGCTGCGCATGGACTGAATCATCATTCCGTCCTTATCCAGGAGCTGGAAGAAAATGAACGTGTCTGAAGGCACTGCGAAATATGCACTGCCGTCGGCCTCCACCGGCACAGTGCCGAGAATCCGCTTGGCCGTGAAGTCATGCCAGTTCATGCCCGGCGCCTGGAATCCCTGGCCGAACCATTTGCCGGACGCGTCCGGCCCTCCGCACCACCCGCGCTTTTCGGGCGATTCAACAATCCGAAGTCTTTTAACCACGCCGTTGGTAACGCCCTTCATGTGCGTGCCCTCGTAAACGTTGGCCACATAAAGATATCCGGCGCCGTTCTTGAAATCCCTGCGCTCCGGAATAACCGGCGGACGCACCGAGGCCGCCAGCGGCATCGCGCTGAAACAGCCGGGCGCCTCGCTGTGAATCAGCAGCTCGTTGCCGAATATGTCTATGAGGTAAATTCCCATCCGGTTCTGAGGATCGGTCCGGGAACAGAGGAAATACCTGCTGCTTAGGGGAAAAGGATCTTCATACTTGGGATTCACACCGCCCAGCCGGTCACAGTTGAAATGGTCGGAATCACTGAGCGTAGCCTTTACCCGCTCCGGCCACGTTCGGAGAATTGACACGTTGCGATCCGTATCAATGCGCGGATCAATGATCGCCAGCGCACCCCACATGTTGCCGTGATGGGTGCCGAGAATGCACATCAGCCGGCTCGATCCGGGAATCACGCGGGGATAATACACGGCCGCCGGGTCCGCCTTGTTGTTGCCCCACAGGATGGACTGCTGGGTCCCGTCAGGGTAGACTGTCCAGAAACCATGCGCATCACCGAAATTCCGGTCCACGTATTCCCAGCGGCTGTAAACAATGCGGCCATCAGGCATCAGGGCGGCCTGGTTCTCAAACAGAGTGCTTTTTGTGATCTGGTGGATGTTCGCTCCGTCAGCCTCCATCCTGAACAGGTTTGCGCCGATGTCCTGGCTGCACATGTTGTACTTCGGCTCCCGCGTGGATGAGAAAACTATTGTGCCGTCTGGCAGGTAGAGCGGGTCGAAATCGCTCACGTCCGGCGCAAATGTGAGCTGCTTGAGTCCTGAACCGCCTGCCCTGAGCACTGTCGAAGGGTCTGACTTGATTTCAAAAATATGAAAATTCTCCTTTGCCGTACGCCGCATGGCGAAAAGGATTTTCTTGCCGCTGAAATCAACACATGGACTGCGTACCGTTCCCTGCGGTGCATCAACAAGCGTGTTCGTCTCGCCGGTGGCGGCATTCAGCACCTTCAGCGCACCGCCGGGCAGATAGCGGTCATGAAACAGCAAGTCTGTGGCCTCCCCGACCTGGAACAATGTGTCTATGGCGTGATAGACGGCCGGGTATTGCGGCCGGGCAACGTATAGAAGCGGCTGGCCGCTCACCAGCGGGTTGGCAACAAGCGCCTCGCGCTGGAAAGCGACAAGCTCCCTGCCTATATCGTTTGTGCGCTGTGCCGCAAGTTCAGCTTCGAAGTGATTAAGGCGTTTCAGGTAGTCGCGCTTCCCGTAGTCGGCGGGAAACGTCCGGGCTAGATCCTCGACAGCAAGGCGCAGGTTCTTAAGGTTAACTCCATTGATTGTTTCAGAACCTGCAGGCAACTCTCCGCGTGTCACCGTACCGGCAAAACAGATCACAAGGAAGAACAGGCCTGCCGCAACCCTTCGACGGTTGTCATTTAGTACTCTGCACATGGCGTTTTAAGAATCTACTTCAGGTCGATTTTGAGGGTAACAGACTCACCGGCGGGAAGCGTTACTTTGAAATTCTGCTTCTGGCCGGTCTTTTTGATCGAGGCTTTGCCCTTCTCGGCGGAAACCCCCGCGATATCAGCCGGTGTTTCCACCAGGACCTGTTGAGGCTTGCCGGATACAAGGGTGACCTCGATCTGTTTCTCTTTCCATATCATCCGCTTGATCTCCACCTGTCCCCGGCAGAGTACGCCTTCGATCGTTCCGGCTGGCCACTCACGCGGAAGTGCAGGCAGGAGCTGAATCCGCCCGGGCTCGGACTCGGCCAGCATCTTGAGAATGACAGCCGGCATGCCGCCGCTGATATCCATGTTGAACAACGTCTTGTGGTTGTGCATCGATGCCAGGTTGTTGAGCCAGTAGCGCTGAACAAGCGGAATCAGGCACTGGTAGGCCAGGTCGCGGTCCTTGAGGCTTGTGGCCGTCTGGCCGAGCTGGACAAGTCCGAATGACATGAATCCGACGGCGTTATTTTTCCAGTACTTGTTGAGCTTGACGTCGATGATCTTTCTGAAACCTGCCTGGAGACGCGGATCCTTCTCGATTTCCTCAGGCATGCCGTCGTAAAGGGCATAGAGCTGGGAAGAATGGCGGTGATCAAGCTGGTCCTTGAGCTTCGGGGTAAGCCATTCCTGGATATAGCCGCCCTCGCTGATCATGTAAGGAGGCATTTTCCCGAGCATCTTCTGCCATCCGGGAATCTTTTCCTTGTTCACTCCGAGTTCTTTTGAGGCGGCAATCGTATTCAGCAGCACTTCCTTCGCTGCAGCGACATCCATCGTTGCGTTGAACGAGGCCTGGGACTTCGAGTTTGCCGGTGTGTTCTCGGGTGACTGTGTCGGGGAGAAAATGTATTTCCCGTCCGGGCCTTCGTACAGGTAATCTTCGAAGAACAGGACGCATTTCTCCATAAAAGGAAGGGCGTGTTCGGCCAGGAACTTCCTGTCACCGGTGTAGAGATAGTAATCATAGAAGAAATGGGCCGCCCAGGGTGCACCTGCCACCCAGTAAGCTCCGGCAAAGCCCGGACAGAAGGCATTATTCATTCCGTGGGTTGTGCTTCGCGATGGCAGCACGACTCCCCTTGCCCCGAATATCCACTTCGCGTTGATCTCAAGGTATGGAACGATGGACTCTATATATGTGGTATAGGCCAGCATAAGCTCAGGAGTATTGCCACGCATCGTGGCGGCTATGGCCGACGGAACATTCCCGTTGTGGGTAAAGTCGCTGGCCCAGCCCGGGCAGTACGTACCGCCCCATATGCCCTGGAGTACCGGCGGCAGGTCGCCAGTGCAGGAAATAATATTGTAACGTCCGGCATCGAACTCCTTCTCGATCAGTGCCAGGTTGAGCTTTTCGTTTGTTGATTTCTTAAGAAGCTCTTCGGTCGTCAGTTTGTGATCATCGCCGCCGCCGATATCCAGCCTGACCCGGTTAAACAGCACGCCGTGAATGGCGGCATGTTTTTTGAGCAGAGTGCCGTAATCTTTCGGCAATGCTGCAATTATATTTCGCATGTCACTGACTTTTGAAGTACTCGGATCATAGATCATCTCGACATCTATAAATACCAGTATGCTGTCGGCACCGGAAACGACCAGCTTATCACCTTCAGCCTTTGTCGTGCCGCCCTCAACATGAACATCTGCCACGCCTTCGAGCGCGTGGATGCTTCCGGGATAGGCCTTGGTAAAACCGTTACGGAAAGTGATGCCCGAGGTACTGGCGGATATGCTGATGTTTGTAACATGGCTTCTAAAAATCTCGTCTGAATGTTCGACAGTTTTCTTCCCGAGTTTCTCTTCGGGCTGGCGCGGGGTGAGTGTCAGGCTGCAATTGAGAGCACCCTTCCCTGGGCCGGTAATCAACATTACTGCAAGTCCATCTGCCCGTGATACGAACAGCCTGCGCTCGAAGACACCCTGGCTGTCGGCCCAGTGAACAGTTGTTTCCCCTGTCTCAAAGTTGACACTCCGCATGTAATCGGTAATTTCTTTTCCGCCCTCGGTCTGTATACGCAGGTCAAAGGCCGGAACGAACGGATCGGGATACAGGAACCCTTCCTGGGTTGAGAATTTGCAAACCAGTTCATCGGCCTGCCGGTAGAGGCCTTGATCAATCAGCCGGCGGATTTCGAACAGCCGCGGTCCGCTATCGGGCGGCATTATCGGGTCACCCTGCGGCAGGAACAGGCGGTGATGGGTAAAAATGACCGTCTCGTCCAGGGGCCGGCTCAGCACATTGGCGCCGATGGTACCGTTGCCGGAGATGAGGCCTTCTTCCCATGTTGTTGCCGGTGTGGAGCTGATGAAGCCACGCCCTGGAACCTGGAGCTTCTTTTCGGCAGAGAAACTGTCAATAGACATGATCGTAAGAAGCAGTACTGCCGCTGCCAGAATGAAACGTGCGGTCTTAAAGAACCGCGAGAAATTATGAGGGACTCTATCTATTTGCATTTGTGTGCTCCTGTGTTTTTGCTGTGAGGATTAATCATACTCCATGCCATCGCGAAGAAGCGGCTTTGGGTCCTTGACCACACCGCTTGGCCTTACTCCCGGTCCGCTTGTTTTTATACCGAGATCTTTATCCATCCTGTCAATCAATGCCTGCAGTTGTTTCACGACATCATGATTCTGTCCGGCTACATCCGTTGTTTCTCCGATGTCCTTGTCCAGGTTGAAAAGCTGGATTGCTGCCTGTTTCTTATCTTCTTTTTCGTCTTTCAGGCCCATTCCTCTGCTCTGTGGAACGACAAGCAGTTTCCACGCACCGGACCGTACCCCGGCAAGGTTGGTTCCGCTGAAATAGAACAGCGCTTCGTGCGGCGATTCCTTGCTCTTACCGGAAAGAAGCGGCCAGATGTCCCGGCCGTCAATCACACGGTCCTTCGGCACTTCACCACCGGCCAGGCCAACCAGCGTCGGCAACACATCTATCTCGCTCATCATTGCGTCGCATGACGAACCCGCCTGGATTTTCCCCGGCCACCATGCAATCGACGGTTCACGGACCCCGCCTTCCCAGCACGAGCCCTTACCGCCGCGGAGAGGACCCGCAACACCGCCATCTTTCCCGCGTGAAAGCCAGGGGCCGTTATCACTGGTGAAGAGTACCATCGTATTCTTGTCCAGTTTCAGTTCGCGCAAGGCGTCAAGCACCCGCCCGACACTCCAGTCCACTTCCTCAACCCAGTCGCCATACCTGCCGTTTGCCGACTTTCCTTCAAAAGCTTTTCCAGGATTCAACGGCACATGCACAGCCGTATGTGGAAAATACAGGAAGAACGGCTTGTCCTTATTGGAAGTAATGAATTTGACCGCCTCTTCTGTATACAGCGCCGTAAGTTTGTCCTGTTCGGCAGGAGCTTCCACAACTTTCTCATCCCGCAGCAGTGGCAGTGGCGGAGATCCCGGCCTTTTTGCTTTTTGATCCTTGTTCTTCCTGACCGCTCCGCCCATGTCGTTGGAGTATGGCAAACCGACATAATGATCGAATCCGTGTTTGGTCGGCAGGAATTCCGGCTGGTCGCCCAAATGCCACTTGCCGATGCACATTGTACTGTACCCCTTCTCTTTAAGGAGTGCCGCAACAGTCTTCTCCTTTGGATTCAGGCCGGTTGGACATGATGGAAAGATGACGTGGGGCATGGAAACACGCTTGGCGTAACAGCCTGTCATCATCTGCGCGCGTGACGGCGTACAGACCGGTGCGGCATAGAAGCTGGTCAGCTTCATCCCTTCCGCAGCCATTTTGTTAAGGTTCGGAGTACGGTTGACCTTAGACCCGTATGGTTCAATGTCGCCATACCCCATGTCGTCGATAAAGATCACAACAAAATTGGGAAGCTTCTGGCTGTCCGGCGATTCAGCCCGCGTATCGTTGCGCCAGAGTAATGCGGAAAATACGGACAACCCGGCACACTTCAAGAAATTACGTCTGTTCATTCTTTCCTCCTGTCCAACCTGTTGCCACAGATTTTTTGTTCATTCAATCCCCTTGGATCAATCATGTCAACAATATCCTCTGCTTAACTCCTAACCAGGAAAGCCGCGCAAGGTTTTGGTCGAAATATCAGGCATGACAGAATCGCCCGGAAATGGTTGAATATCCGGAAATGAATTCCAGGCAATACAGGAAAATTGACCGCTCATGCATCTGGCACCCTTACACCAGGTTCTCAAATATCCTGGACGAGGACTTCCCTGTAATAACCCGTGGTAACGGGATTTACCTCTTCGACGCAGACGGAAACCGCTGGCTGGACGCCGTATCCTCCTGGTGGGCATGTGCGCTGGGCCACAATCATCCGCGTATCGTTGCGGCTGTCAGAAAGCAGGCAGGAAAGCTCCAGCACAGCATCCTGGGCAACATGTCGCATCCGCCGGCAATAGAACTGGCGGAAAAACTGGTTGCGCTGTTTCCCGGTAAAAAGCGGCGGGTGATGTTTGCCAGCGATGGCGCCAGCGCAGTTGAGGCGGCACTGAAAATCTCCCTGCAGTACTGGCACAACACCGGCCACCCCGAAAGGAACCGCTTTGTATCTCTGAAAAATGCATACCACGGTGATACGCTCGGCGCGGTCTCGGTGGGAAGACTTGAACATTTTCACAAACAGTATAATTCCCTGCTCTTCCCGGTCTTCAGGGCTGAATCGCCATGCTGCGGAACATGCATTCACGGCGGAAAACCAGAATCCTGCCGGCTGGAATGTTTTGACTCCATGGAAAGAATTTTCCGGCAGCATTCAAAAAAAATCGCCGCAGTAATTGTCGAGCCGCTCTGCCAGGGCGCGGCCGGCATGCGTATTTATACTCCGCGTTATCTGCGAAAACTCAGTGATCTCTCCAGGAAACACAAAGTCCTGCTCATAGCCGACGAAATTGCCGTCGGCTACGGCAGGACAGGAAAGATGTTCGCATTTGAACACGCCAGGATTGATCCCGATATTGTCTGCACTGGAAAGGCAATGTCAGCCGGTTATCTTCCGATCAGCGCGACCATCGTCAAGGAGCGCATCTTCAAGACTTTTTCCGACATACCTGATGATCACACTTTCTATCACGGCCACACTTTTGCAGGAAACCCGATCGCCTGCGCTGCGGCATTGGAAACTCTGAAAGTCTACAGGAAAGAACGTATTGTGGAAATGGCGGCAAGGACCGGCAGGCTTCTGGAAAAAGGAATGTCCAAACTCCGGACCTTGCCGAATGTGGCAAATGTGCGATGCCTGGGAATGATCGGCGCGGTCGAGCTTGCCGGCCCCAATGGTTATGCCAGGGCACAGGCCGTGAGAAAAGAACTGCTTAAAAAAAGAATCCTTGTGCGCCCGCTCGGTAACGTCGTCTACCTGATGCCCCCGCTCGTCACGCCGCCGGGAAAGATCCACGAAATGACAACACTCCTGACCGGGGCAATAGAAACACTCCTGTAAGGTGGTCACAATTTGTGACCACCTTCTGTCCCCGGATCGTCATTATATTTGATTCACCGTTTCCAGCCTTATTCAGACATCTCTCCTGTGTCATTCTGTTTTCTTGCCTTTTCCCATTTTCCTGATGTTCTGAATTAAGCTCGGTGCAGGGAATACCGACCTATTGATATGAAGAAAGAACATCCATTCCTCCACATAGATTCTATCGCAAACCCCTTTGACCCATCGCTCCAGTATTCCAACCTGCGGACTTGCATAACTGACGCATGGCAATTATTATTTAGCGGTTTTGTGGGATTTGAAAAACGCCGGATTTCCCGGCAAAGGAGCATCATATGTTGAAAATTCTTATTGCCGATAAAGTATCGCCCAAACTGGTCTCGTCGCTCCAGAAGATGGGGGCAGAAGTCACTCTTAACCCCGACCTCAGCGCCGAAACCCTGCCTTCAGCCATCGGCGACGCGGATGTCCTTATTGTCCGTTCGACAAAGGTCACGGCCGCCACGCTTGATGCGGCAAAATCGTTGGAACTCGTGATCCGGGCTGGAGCCGGCGTCAATACCATAGACCTGAAACACGCCAGCAGCCTGGGCATCGCAGTTGCCAACTGCCCCGGCAAAAACACGGACGCTGTTGCGGAACTCGCCATCGGGTTCCTTATCGCGGCAGACCGCCGCATTGTTGATGCATCGACTGATCTTCGCAATGGCCGCTGGCGCAAGAAAGAATACGGAAAGGCCGCAGGACTCAAGGGGCGCACTCTCGGCATAATCGGGCTGGGATCCATCGGCAAAGCAGTGGCAAAAAGGGCGCATGGACTTGAAATGAAAGTCGCCGGCTGGTCGCGCAGCCTTACCCTCCAGCTGGCAGAAGAACTGGGCATAGGCTACTGCAAGACCATCCAGGAGCTCGCCGCGTGTTCAGACGCCGTAAGCGTTCATCTCGCCGCCTCCCCGGAAACAAACAACCTCCTTGGCTCAGATTTCTTCGCCAAGATGAAAACCGGCTCCATATTCATCAACACATCCCGCGGGGAAGTCGTTGACGCAAACGCGCTTAAAGACGCCATCTCGCAGAAGAAACTGCGGGTCGGGCTCGATGTGTTCGCCAAGGAGCCGGCTGGCGCCGAAGGCGATTTTGACCAGAAGGACCTCGCCGCTGTCACTTCGTGCACGCCTCACATCGGGGCTTCAACCGAACAGGCTGAAGAAGCAATTGCGGAAGAAACACTGCGAATTGTGCAGTGTCTTATCAAGACAGGCAAGGCGCCAAACACCGTTAATATCCGCGGCCCGTCCACAACAGATATCACCCTGCTGGTTCGCCATTATAACCGGGTCGGTGTCCTGGCATCGGTGCTTGACCTGCTTCGAAACGAAAACATCAACGTGGAAGAGATGGAAAACATCATATTCAGCGGGAATGCCGCCGCAGTAGCGTGTCTGAAAATCGACCACGCGCCTTCAAAGGCGGTGCTTGAAAGCATTTCTGCAAACGAATCGGTGATCCAGGTAAGCGTGAAATAATTTAGCGTGTTCTGACTTTGTGACCTTTGCGTTGAAAAATCTGAAGATAAGATTATTCTAACGCAAAGAACGCCAAGGAGAGCGCAAAGAGGAAAAGGAAGAAGAATATTATGAAAAGCAAATTTCATGGAATTTTCGTCGCAATGGTCACGCCAATGACCGCGGATGATAAAGTTGATTTCAAGAAACTGGAGAAGCACGCCGACTACCTGATCAGGCAGAAGGTACATGGCCTGATCCCGCTCGGAAGTACCGGCGAGTATTACGCGCTGACCCCTAAGGAAAGGCACGACGTGCTCAAGGCAACAATTTCCGCCGCAAAAGGCCGTGTGCCGGTTGTGGCCGGAACAAATGCTGGATCAACCCAGGACGTCATAGAGTATTCCAGGCAGGCCGAAAAACTGGGCGCTGCCGGCATACTGCTCGCCCCACCCTATTATTCGCTGCCCACGCAGGATGAGCTCTTCGGACATTTCAGGGCAGTAAACAATGCAATCGGCATTCCGATAATGCTTTACAACTATCCGGGCAGGACAGGCGTGGATATGGCACCCGACTTTATCATCGAGCAGCTTACAAAACTGAAAAACGTTCAGTATGTTAAGGAAAGCACCGGCGAGATCACCCGCATCAGCAAGTTGATCCGCTGCTGCGGCGACCGCCTCGGCGTGTTCTGCGGCGGCGACACGATTGCACTCGAAAGCTTCATGCTTGGCGTGGTCGGCTGGGTTGGCGGTACCGCCAACGTCATTCCCCAGTCCCACGTTCTGCTCTACGAACTGGCATGCCAGATGTGCGACTATGATGACGCACGGGCGCTTTATTTCAAGATGCTGCCCACGCTTTCCCTGATGGAAGGCGACGGAAAGTATACACAGTACGTAAAATCCGCATGCAAGCTGATGGGGAATAATGTCGGACCGCTGCGCCGGCCGCTGCAGTCCGCAACGCCGGAAGAGTGTGTCCGTCTTGCTGAAGCACTGAGCCTTCTCGAAGAAGGCGCCTGCTGCCGGAAATTCCTGGCGAAGAAGAAATAGAACTGCGCTTCCCATAAGCACAATTGAGAACAGTAAGGAAGAAGGCGGCGCGCCTCCTTGCCTCGTGAGGAAGGAACAATGTCATCGCAGAAGATCACAATAATTGATTCGCATACCGGAGGGGAACCGACCCGCGTGGTTGTCAGAGGCGGGCCGGATTTGGGAAACGGTCCTTTGGCTGAACGGTGTAAACGTTTCGGCAAAGAATTCGATCACTTCCGCTCGGCAATAGCAAATGAGCCGCGCGGCTCGGATGTCATCGTCGGCGCCCTGCTGGTGCCGCCCACGGACAAGACCTGCGTTGCAGGGGTAATTTTCTTCAACAATGTGGGCTACCTCGGAATGTGCGGTCATGGAACCATCGGCCTGGTTGTGACCCTCGCCCACATGGGAAAGATTGCCGCAGGCGACCACCGCATCGAAACTCCTGTTGGAACTGTAGTCGCCACTCTTCATCCCAACGGCGAAGTTTCTGTCGCGAATATTCCCAGTTACAGGAAACACAAGGCGGCTTGCGCGAACGTGCCGGGCATCGGCCAGGTTATCGGCGATGTCGCGTGGGGTGGAAACTGGTTCCTGCTGATCGAAAAACACGGTCTTTCACTTTCGCTGGACAATATTGACCAGCTCACTGACTACAGCTGGCGGGTCAGGCAGGCGTTCAACACCGGCGGTTTCCCGGAAATTGATCACGTGGAGCTGTTCGGCCCGCCGTCAGCAAAAGGTGCCAACTCAAAGAATTTCGTTCTTTGCCCGGGTAAGGCGTATGACCGTTCGCCGTGTGGAACCGGGACAAGCGCGAAGCTTGCCTGTCTCGCGTCTGACGGAAAGCTGGCCGAGGGGGCCCCATGGGTCCAGGAAAGTATCATTGGCAGTACTTTTACCGGCCGTTACCGCCTCAGCGGCAATCAGATCCTTCCTATAATAACAGGAACCGCCCACATTGACGCCGAGACAACGCTGATACTCGACGAGAAAGATCCTTTCCGTTGGGGCATCCGCAGATGAACACCACCTGCGACATTGCCGTCATCGGTGCCGGGATTGTCGGATCCTCCTGTGCGGCTGAATGCGCTGCCGGCGGCTTGAAGGTCCTCGTAATTGACCGCGGCCCGGTTGGCGGCGGTACAACGGGAAGCAGCATGGGACACATCGTCGTAATGGACGACTCCGAAGCGCAATTCGCACTGACATCCTACTCGCGCAGACTCTGGGCCGAACTCGCGGAGCGGCTCCCCGAACAGGCGGATTACAAAGTCAGCGGCACGCTCTGGATCGCAGCCGACGATGAAGAAATGCAGGAAGTGCACCGTAAACAGAAGTTTTACAGCGAGCGTGGTATTAAGGTCGAAGTACTTGATGCCGCCGGCATCGCAAAGTGCGAACCGAATCTCCGGAAAAATCTCGCCGGCGGTTTACGTGTTCCTGATGACGCCGTGGTTTATCCACCCGTCGCGGCAAACTTCATGCTCGAACAGGCGAAGACAAAAGGCGCCGAAGTCAGGACAGGAGTGAAAGTTGAGTCCATCTCAACACAGGGCGATATAGTACTCGCTGACACCAGCCGTGTTTCGGCCGGAATCATTATCAACGCGGCCGGTTGCTGGTCACCGGACATTACCCCGGGTTTACCCGTGTTCAGGCGAAAGGGACATCTGGTGATTACCGACCGCTATCCCGGTTTCCTGACCCACCAGACAATTGAGCTCGGTTACCTTAAAAGCGCCCATTCGGTTACCAGTGACTCAATTGCTTTCAATATTCACCCTCGCAAGAATGGACAGATGCTGATCGGTTCATCACGACAGGCCGATGCCGGTGATACAACCATTGATCCGGATCTCCTCCGGCGAATGCTCATACGCGCGGGCGAGTACGTACCTTCCATCAACCGGCTTTCGGCCATACGCGCGTGGACCGGCCACCGCCCGGCAACCCCGGACAAACTGCCCCTAATCGGTCCCAGCCTTGAGAACCAGAAGATCTGGCTGGCAACAGGCCATGAGGGACTTGGAATCACAACCTCGCTGGGAACCGGCCGGATTCTTGCCGACCTGATTTTGAAGAGACCAACCGCGATTCCGGCCGCACCCTACTCACCGGCCAGGCTGGCAAAAGGAGATTCGCGCCATGGCTGAAGAAATCACATTAAAAGTTGACGGGCAACCCGTAAAAGTTCCCGCGGGAACGGTTGTTGCCGTTGCAGTTGCAAAAGCTGGAAAGACTTCTTTCCGGCATTCGGTAACAGGCCAGCCGCGGGCGCCGCTCTGCGGCATGGGGATTTGTTTCGAGTGCCGCGTAACAATCAACGGACAGCCCCACTGCCGCAGCTGCAATACTGTCTGCGAGGAAGGGATGGAGGTGCTGACTGATGAGTAAGCGCCATCTTGATTTCGATGCTGTGGTAGCCGGCGCCGGTCCGGCCGGAATTGTTTCCGCCTGCATCGCCGCGGAACAGGGACGACGCACAGCCCTGCTTGACATGTTCCCCAGCATTGGCGGACAGATCTGGCACGGGTCGGATGAAATGCCGGCAACTGCCCAGGCGCGGCGCTGGCTGAAACGCCTGTACGCCGCAGGCGTCCAGGTTTTCCGCGGCATGACTGCGATTGGTGCGCCATCTCCTCATATGCTTTTTGCCGAATCACCGGAAGGCGCCGTGGAAATCGCCTGGCAGAAATTCATCATCGCCACAGGGGCGCGGGAGTTGTTTCTTCCCTTCCCCGGCTGGACGCTTCCAAACGTCATCGGCGCGGGTGGCCTGCAGGACATGGTAAAGTCCGGATGGCCGGTTGCCGGGAAACGCGTGGTGATTGCCGGTACAGGTCCGCTTTTGTTTCCTGTCGGAGCTAACTTGCGCGAAGCCGGTGCAGAAGTAGTGCTCATGGCGGAGCAGACTGACTGGGGCAAATTGATTGGGTTCGGAATGAAACTGCCGGTGATGGCTCCCTCAAAACTTTTGCAGGCCATGGGGTTCCAGATGAAACTCCTCGGGGTGCCCTATCGTCCGGGCTGCTGGCCGGTTTCCGCACAGGGCAAGGACCGGGTGGAAAGCGTAACACTCACCAACGGCAGCAAAACATGGACAGAGCCCTGCGATTACCTTGCCTGCGGGTTCGGGCTAGTGTCGAACCTGGAACTGCCGAATCTCGTGGGCTGCCGCGTGGAGAATGGCAAAGTGTGGGTCAACCCGAGCCAGGAAACTTCGGTGCCGGATGTTTACTGCGCGGGAGAGCCGACTGGCGTCGGCGGAATTGACCGCGCAATCGTTGAAGGGAAAATAGCTGGATATGCTGTTGCCGGGCAAACCGGACAGGTTGAACGGATGTTCCCTGCCCGCCAGCATGCCCAGCGCTTTACAGAGGCAATGGACAGTGCTTTTGCCATTCGCAGGGAATTGAAACAACTGTCATCACCTGACACTATTGTATGCCGCTGCGAGGATGTGACTTACGGTCAGTTAAGAAATTACAGCAGCTGGCTGGAAGCCAAGCTCCACACCAGGTGCGGAATGGGACCCTGCCAGGGCCGAATTTGCGGTTGCGCGACCCGTGCGCTGTTCGGCTGGCAGCCGGAATCCGTGCGACCCCCGGTTTTCCCGACCAGTGTCGGCGTGCTGGCGGAGATGGGTGACGGAAAGAAGAATTGAATAGGTGGACCGATCCCCTCACCTCAATCCTCTCCCCCAAGGGGCGAGGAAGAAGAAAAAAGGGTAACAATCATTGACCTCCTCTCCCTTCAGGGGAGAGGATTGAGATGAGGGTGTATGATAGGTGTTCAATGATTAAAGGCATAATATTCGACATCAAGCGGTTCTCGATCAACGATGGACCGGGAATACGGACAACCGTGTTTTTCAAGGGCTGCCCGATGAGATGCGTGTGGTGCCACAATCCCGAAAGCCAGAAACCAGCACCGCAGAAGACCGGTGACAGGGGAACAATCGGGGAGGAGAAATCTTTTGCCGAGATTCTCCGCGAGATAGAAAAAGAAACTATTTTCCACGATCAATCCGGAGGAGGTGTGACTTTCTCCGGCGGCGAACCGCTTGCCCAGCCGAAGCTCCTCGGCGTCCTGCTGGACGAATGCCGCAGGATGGGAATCCATACCGCCGTGGATACCAGCGGCTGCGTGCCGCCCGGGATATTCAATTCAATAATAGATAAGCCCGATCTCTTCCTGTACGACCTTAAGATAATGGACGAAAGCAAACACGTGAAGTTCACCGGGGTTTCGAACAGGAATGTCCTGAAGAATTTGAAGACCCTGTCGAAGAAGCGGAAGAACGTTATCATTCGCTTCCCTGTTATACCTGGCATAACCGACGGGGAGGAGAACATCAGGGCCGTTTGCAGGTTTGCTTCTTCGCTGAAATTCCGCCGGATCGATTTGCTGCCTTATCACAGGACCGCAGAGGCTAAATACAAACGCCTTGGGCTGAAGAACCGGATGAAAGGCGTAAAGACGCCTTCCGATGAACATATGGCTGAGACAGAAAGAGTATTCTGTAAATACGCCAAAACGATGATCTTCACCAGAAGTTAGGCTCAAATATCAATGAATGCTTATGATCATGCCGGGCGACGGCACGGTCGCCCTGACCTGTGCGGAGTTCGCGCTTTCACCATTGATGTTCGTGGCCGACACAACGTAGAAGTAGTTTGTTCCGACCAGCACCGTACTGTCAGTGTAGTTCGTATCAGATGTTGTTCCTATCGTCGCGAAACCTGACCCGCTCGTGGTGGAACGTTTGACGTTGTAGTCCGTCGCCCCGAACGCCGCCGACCAGTTCAATACAATCGTACCGGTTCCCGGGACAATGGCCGTCAAACCTGCAGGCGGAAAAGGCGGATAAGTGGCACTTATCGCGTACTTGGCCGCGAGATAGGCACCTACCAATGCTTCATCGGCAGTTGATAGTGAATTGGTGAAACCGATAATCTCGGCAACGTCAAAATCCATTGTGCCCAGGGTTTCATTCTTACCGATCTGGTAATAGGGATATGTTCTGAGATTCTCATTATCCGCGGAGTCATCGACGATAATCTTAAGAATCATGTAGTTGGTTATTGTATAAAGTCGGTATCCAGGCCCGTTACCATAAGGTATATCGATGGCAACCGCAGTTCCATTCTTGGAAACCGCCGACGGGAAGTGGTCCTGCCAAAACCCGGTGGTGTCGCTGGCCATATTGTAGCTTGATGCACGGACAGCAAGAAAATCAGATGACGCCCGGCCAAGGAAGGAACCTGTGCCGTTCCAATTAGTGTTCGGTGAACGGACAACGAAGTACTGTTCTTTTGTAAACATCCCTCCCGCACAGTTCAGGAAAGTGTTACCTCCCCTCAAATGCACTGCCGGAAGGGAATTTACTTCGCTCGGTGCGAGAGACACAGTTCCGCTGCCACGGGTTGCATGATGCCCATTGCCCGATTTGTCTTCCCAGGCAAGCACTCCTTCTCCGTCTTCTGTTATGCCCGCGGAGGCATCGTACCAGCAGGCCAATCCACGGGCAACAGGCACCGTCACAAATGTCACCGTTACGATATAGTCATTGGTGGTCGAGGAATCCTCGGATGTAATCTTGTAGTGTAGGGAACTGCTGAAGTCATACGGGTTGCCGGAAATATGGTCACAGCTGGCTCCCACGGACATCGTGAAGACAGGGCTGAGGGCTGAGACATCGGTTCCGGCTGGTACGGGCACATTAATGCCGGTTCCGTTGACGGTTGGCGTTGCGCCTGGAACGTCGAAGGAATAAAGAAGCGCTTCCCGATTCAGTCCGCGAACACCCATGTCCTGGACCTGGAATCCGTTCAATACGATGCCATCCCAGCCACCACCGCACTTCGCCTTCACTTCAATCTTTCCATCCGGTCCGGGAATCTGGCTTGCAAAATGAACGTAGTTATCACCCGCCGTCCAATCAGCAGCATGCGCATTCTCAAGATGGTTGCTGACTGCCCCAACCAGGAAATCTGCCGGCTTGACGTTATCATGCTGCAGACTGGCTATGTAGATGCTGTAAGCGTGATTGGTATTAAGGCCGCTGAGCGTGAAAACGGGGTTAAATTGAGTGTAGCCGGCAACTACAGCCGAAAGAAGCATCCGATTGGTGTTGAGACCGTACCAATCGGCCCAGGGACCGTTATTGCAAGTCGTAACAAGGCCAACGCTGGTAGATGCGCCCTTGGAATCCAGCAAATCAGTGCTGGTTGCTCTCGGATTCGAAACGAAGTCGTTCCACGCATTCCCGCTGTATTCCGCAGGAGCCACATGGCTAGCGCTGCCGCTGGCTGTTGCGTCGTAGGAGTAGATGCCGTTCATTGACGCCGTGCCAGGATCACCTGAATAGTTCACGTTGATCATTGTCGGCCAATCGGGCAGCACGGTTACCGTCACTGCATATTCCTTGGTAGAACTGTCCTGGGCGGTGACTGTAAACTTAACCGGATTGGTGAAGTCATTCGTAGACCCAGAAGCCGGAATGCAGACGGCAAAAGGGGAAACCCCAAAGACTGGCGCGAGTTTCGTAACATCCGTGCCAAAGGGTACACTCCATGCAACGTTGGTTCCTGTAATCAGGGCCGGAAAACCCGGGAGGCCGAATGTGATAATACTCTTGTTTGTGCTCGCGGGAGTAACATTGACCGTAACGGTATAGATGTTAGTGATGAGACTGTCAGAAGACGTGACAGTGTATTCAACCGGACTCGAGAAATTATTTGTGGAACCGGAAGGCCTGTCGCAAGTTGCACCCGCAGACACCGTATATGTTGGCGCCAGATTCGTGACGGCAGTGCCCCACGGCACTGTCCAGACAATGTTGGTTGTCGTGTGGTTAATGACTGCACCGGGACCGAATGTTAGAATCTTCGCCTGATTCCCAACGGGCGGATATGCCGTGGTCAATCCGTATTTGTCAGCCAGGTAGCTGCCGACCAGATTCTCGTCATCCACCGACAGGGCCTGGTCAAAAGCAATAATCTCGGCCACGTCCATATCCGGCGAGTACCAGCCTTCCTGCCGTCCGAGCGCCCACCCTGACCTGACGTTTGGATCACTGCTGTTGCCGGTGATTTTCAGGACCATGAAGTTGCCGATATCAGTCAGATTGTAATACGGCGCGTTCCCCACAGCAGTACCGTTTTGCGAAACCCCATCAGCAGGACGTCCATCCCAGAATGTGCCATTGCGGTTCAGCAGGTATCCGCTTTCAGTCTGGCTGCCCAACACAGAGCCCCATTCGCCAGCACCGGAAGGATTCGGCAGCCGGAAGACAATGTACTGTTCCTTGGAGAACAGGGTACCGGCTACATCCGCATATGCGCTGTCACGGAATTGAACTACCGGCAAGGTGCCGTTGACCTGGTTTGTTGCATAACTCAAGGTTCCGCCCGTCCGCGTTGCCGTATGTGCGTTGCCGGAACTGTCCGTCCAAGCTGTAACTGAATCTCCGTCATTCAGGCCTGTAAGCTGCGAAGCATCAAACCACGCAACGAGGCCGTCACCCACTCCGCCAGGAGGAGACACAACGGTAACTGATACAATATAGACGTTGGTAATAAGATTGTCCGAGGAGGTGACGGTGTACTGTACCGGACTGGAAAAGTTATTCGTGGATCCGGAACCTTTATCACACGTTGCACCGGCAGATATCGTGAATGTGGGCGCGAGGTTTGTCACGGCCGTGCCAAAAGGCACTGTCCAGGAAATATTGGTCGTCGTCTGGTTAATAACTGCACCAGGGCCAAATGTAAGAATCTTCGCTTCAGGCGTAAAGGAGACGCCAAACCATTTGCTCATCAGGTAATGCTCGACCAACACGCGCTCTTCCTCGGAAAGCACCCTGTCGTAGATAATCACCTCGGCCTGGTACTGATCGCCCGCATGAAAGGTACGGTCTTTGTTGAATGAATCGGCCTGTACGTTACCGGTCGTGAGGACTTCCACCAGGTTGAAACCATTATGAACGTCCGTGGGCATGTTGAAGCTTGTCCCGTCTACTATTACCCCGTTTACGTAAGTGGATCCGCCTATAATATCGCCGCTTGCATATCCTGCCCATAATGGATCAGTCGGGCTGTCATCGCTGGGACGGTGAAAATGATATGCGTCGGTATCTGTCAAAAGAAAACTGTTGCCCTTGAAAACAGAGAAGACCGTCCGAATACTGCTGTCCCTGGTGAAGCTTAGGGATCCACTGTCCCCGGCACCGCTGTTCCTGGCAAAATAGACAGCGCCAAGATGCGTTTCCGTACCAGCATCGGCAGCGTATGTCGGATTGGCATTGCCGGCGGGCACCGTGGCATTGGCGGCATTTGTACTGCCGTCATCCCACTGCGTTACGCTGGCACCATTACCAAGGCCAAGCGTTGAAGCATCAAACCAGCGGGTATAATCACTCACCGGGGGCCCTGGCAGCGCAACGGTAACTGTTACAAGATACTCCCTGGTGGAGCTGTCCTGTGCTGTAACGGTATATTTCAAAGGAGTGGTGAAATTATTCGTTGAGCCGGAAGCAGGAACGCAGTTTGCAAAGTCGGACACCGCGAAAGTCGGTGCAAGATTCGTCACGGCAGTGCCATAAGGCACTGTCCAGGTAATATTGGTTCCGGCGATGACGGCACCGGGGCCAAAGCTGAGAATGCTCTTGTTCGTGCTCGCCGGCCCCAGATTGACGGTTACAGTATATACATTGGTAAGCAGTGAATCAGAGGAAGTGACAGTATACGGCACCGGGCTTGAGAAATTATTTGTTGAGCCGGAAGTCTTATCGCACGTTGCCCCGCTGGACATCGTGAAGGTTGGCGCGAGGTTCGTCACGGCCGTGCCAAAAGGGACCGTCCAGGAAATATTGGTTACAGTAATAACGGCACCGGGACCAAAGGTGAGAATCTTCGCCTGCGGCGTCACGGGATATGCCGTGGTCAGCCCGTACTTGTCAGCCAGGTAGCTGCCCAGCAAAGCCTCATCCCCGGCTGACAATGCGTTGGTGAAAGCGATGATCTCGGCAATGTCCATATCGCATGAGTATCCATCGACCCTGCCGATCTGGTTACTTGCCGCACTCGTGTCTGCATCGTTAACCGTAATCTTAACAATCATGTAGTTTGTGATTGGGGCAAGCTCGAACGGTACAGTCAGCACTGTTCCGTTTTTTGAGACTGAATCCGGGTTCTGGTCATTCCAGAAACCGGTGTTCCCCGTACCATCAAGCAAGTATGTGGAAGCCCGCCCGGAAATACGGCCAAGAAAAGCGCCGAAGTTGTTCCACGTTTCATTCGGCGAACAAACAACAACATACTGCTCTTTTGCGAAGAACGTTCCGGCAAGGTCGAGATAGTTGCCCCTGAATTGAGCCGCCGGTAAAGAATTAACCTGGTTGGTTGCAAGAACCGGATCGAAGGCGGCTGTGCCATGATGCGCATTGCCCGACTGGTCATCCCAGGTCAATATTACCCCGCTTGCATTCGTGGCAACGCCAACTGCCGCATCATACCAGCAGGCCAGGCCGGCTGTAACCGGCAGAGCCAGCACCGTGACCGTCACGGTGTAGACATTGGTGAGGGCGGAATCACTGGAAATTATGGTATAGGTTTGCGGAGTGATGAAGTTATTGGTGGAACCGGAAACCGGATCAGCCGTTGCCCCGATAGACACATTGAAGGTGGGCGCGAGCTTCGACACATCCGATCCCCACGGGACAGCCCAGGTAATATTGGTCGTGGCCTGGTTAATAACAGCTCCGGGACCGAAGGTACGAATCTTCGCCTGCGGCGTCGATGGCGGATACGCTGTGGTAATCCCGTATTTGTCCGCCAGGTAGCCGCCTACCATTTCGGCTTCTTCAGTGGTAAGAACACGGTCAAAGAGGATCAATTCCGCGATGTCGCCATTCAACGGCTGGCCGCTTGTGGCACGGTTGCCGATGGTCCAGTTCTGGCCGCTGCCATTGTTGTAATCGGCTGAATCACTTCCGATCTGTGCTCCGTCAATCAACATCCTGAAAATCGCACTACTGCTTTCGAGCGCATAGACATGCGATCCGGTTGTTGGCCAGCTGCCTTGTGTAAAGGTTCCGTCGGCACGCCCGCCGCGGAAAGAGCCGGGATGAGATTCGCCCCAGGTATCGGCTACCCAGCGCTCGTCGTTGTCGCGGTTGCCGAACAGGTTGTAGCGTCCGTCGGTGTTGATCGTCGCAACCACGAATATGGAACCTGCGCTGGGAAACTGCGCGCTGAGATCCCCCAGATACAGACGGTCGCCGTTATCGTCGTCATCCTGCACAAACCGCAGAACGGGCTTGCCATTCAAAGCGCCGGCGATGTACTGCGGCTGATCTCCATCGGTCCCGTTCGATGCATTATTACCAACATCGCCTTGATCGTTCCACTGTTTAACAAAAACGTCACTACCAGATAAGCGCACCTGGGTTACCGCGTCATTTGTGTTAATGGCATCGGCTTTCAGCCACAATGCAACGCCGCCATTTACACCGCCCGGGCCTGGTGGTGCGACAGTAACTGTTACGGTATAGACGTTGGTGACAGTAGTATCCCCGGAAATTACAGTATAGAGCTGAGGGGTCGTGAAATTATTAGTGGATCCGGAGGCTGGATCGCACGTTGCCCCGACGGCAAGCGTGTATGTTGGCGCAAGATTCGTAACTGACGTTCCATATGGCACCTTCCATGCAATATTGGTAGCTACCCAGTCAATGACGGCCGGATTTCCCGGAAGGCCGAAGGTCAGTATGCTCGCCGGGTTCGGGGCATCATACGTAACTGTAACCGTTCCAGACCAGGTAGCATCTCCCCATGTATTCTTGAGAAATAACCCAGCCGTGTTCAGATCAATAGTATCAAGGAAATCAACGCCCGCGGTTTTCGAATCAATAACCGTGGTACCGACAACATCGCTCTGGCCATTAGCCCAGTCAGGCGAACCACCGTCACTGCCGATTTGCAGAAGGCCGTCTACCAAAACATTGAGGTCTGAAGCCCACGAACCGCCAGGGTTATCATCAAGTCTCGCGTTAATGGATACTGACCTGAGAATGGAACCAGCGGGCAGGGTCCCCTGCGCGATCCATTCTATGGATCCCCCGGCTGATATAGTAGTGCCGCCATCTTGAGGCCCGAGATTATAAGTATTGGTAATGACATCAGCCTGAGCGCTTCCAGCCAGCAGGCCAACACCAATAATCGCAGCCAATATTGCCAAACGTTTCATGTCAAAACTCCCCCTACTCCAGGAGAACTCGCCATATCAATATGAATACAATCTCATTGCCACCCGATGAAAACACAAAGGCATTAACCACCGGGACTGAAGCATTATGCACACACTGCTATCTCCGGACAAACTCATCACCGTAATACAATAAACATGCCGGGCGGCGGCGCGATGTCACTGACCTCAAGGGAATTAGCGCTCTCTCCATAATTGTTCGTGGCTGTTACCACGTAGTAGTATCTAGTTCCCATGACAATTGCACTGTCGTTGAAGTTAGTTGTTGATGTCGTTGCAAGAAATGTCTCTGCACCGCTCGCCGTGGAACGTTTCACCCTGTAGCCCGTCGCCCCGAATGCGTCCGTCCAGTTCAAGCCGATCACCCCGGTCGTAGGTATAGAAGCCGTCAACCCCACAGGCGGAAGCGGCGGATACGCAGCAGCTATGTGGTATTTGGCCACCAGGTAAGCGCCAATCTGTTTTTCATCAGCAGACGACAATGTGTTGGTGTACCCGATGATCTCGGCAACGTCAAAGTCCATGGTACCCAGGGTTTCGTTCTTCCCGATATTGTAATATGGATAGGCCGCAAGATTCGCTGCATCCGCATTGGCATTGACGATAATCTTGAGGATCATGTAGTTGGTGATGGTCACAAGCTCGAACCCGCCACGATCCATAGTGCCCTTACTGCTGGAGACCACTGTTCCATTCTTCGAAACCGCAGAAGGGAGCTGGTCATCCCAGAAACCGGTGTAACCACTGTAGAAGTTGTAGCTTGATGCCCGTACCGTAAGAAAATCAGGCGATGCGCGGCCAAGGAACGAACCAGATCCGTTCCAATTTGTGTTCGGTGAACGAACAACAAGGTATTGTTCTTTTGTAAACATCCCTCCGGCACAGTTGAACCATGTGCCGCCGCCCCTGAGTTGTACTGCTGGCAGGGAATTGATCTGGTTCAGCGCGAGAGTTGCCGTACCACTGGCACGTGTTGCGGTATGCCCATTGCCCGATTGGTCAGCCCACGCAGTCACCCCGCTGCCATCTCCAGTTACCCCCAGGGAGGCATCGTACCAGCAGGCCAAGGCGTTAGTGACAGGCAGCGCCGCCTGTGCCGGAAAGGAATACAAGACCAGGCAAATGGCTGACGATATAATGACCAGTATTAACCGTCTCATAGCGAAGTTCTTTCAATTCCTAAGCTTAACAACCACTAATTATCTCACAGAAACAGGAACGAGACCAGTGGAAAACTGCCCCTAATTCTGCATTCAAAGCGCAGGTATCTGCTGAAATTCAGCCTGTAAACAGGGGAATTGTCCGGATTTCGTGCGGCATAGCTATCATCTTGCCCTTGGCAATGATTCATGCAATTATCACGAACACAAATTTTGAGGTATACGCCGGAAATGAAGAAACGAATACAGACCCTGAGAGAAAACAGCATCAATGCGGTCAGCCGCATATGTCCTGAGCGGGCACGGTTGATCACGGAATTCTACAAGAACGTTGAGACAAGCGAGCTCTCCCCTCCAGTCAGAAGGGCCATGGCATTCAAGTACCTGATGGAGAACAAGACCATCTGCATAAACCCGCTTGAACTTATTGTCGGCGAGCGTGGAACAGCGCCAAAAGCTGTTCCGACTTATCCCGAGATCTGTATCCATTCGCTCGAGGACCTGGAAATCCTCAACAACCGCGAGAAAATATCTTTTTCATCCGACGACAACACAAGGGGCCTGTACCGCGATTCGATCATTCCTTTCTGGAAAGGAAAGAGCATGCGCGACAGGGTCTTCCAGGTATTGCCCGAGGAATGGAAGAATGCGTACGCGGCAGGAATCTTCACCGAGTTCATGGAACAGCGCTCGCCCGGCCATGCCGTCATGGGCAACAAGATTTACAGCAGGGGCTTCCTGGACCTGAAACAGGAGATAAAGGAACAGATCAGGTCACTCGATTATTTCAACGATCCCGATGCCGTCAGCAGAAAAGAGGAACTGCAGGCAATGTCGATCGCAGCGGATGCCATAATCATCTTCGCCGAACGGCACGCAAGAAAACTCAGGGAACTGGCTGCCATTGAAAAAGACAGTGCAAGAAAACATGAGCTGAAGAAGATGGCGGAAATATGTTCGCGCGTTCCGGCCCATGCGCCCCGGACATTCCACGAAGCGCTCCAGTGCTACTGGTTCGTGCACCAGGGCGTCATAAGCGAGACCAACCCCTGGGACTCATTCAATCCTGGCCGGCTGGACCAGCATCTTTATCCTTTCTATAAGAAAGACATCGAGAGCGGTGAACTCACCGAAGAATATGCACGTGAAATACTGGAATCGTTCTGGATAAAGTTCAACAATCACCCTGCCCCGCCGAAAGTCGGGGTAACCGGTAAAGAGAGCAATACTTACACCGATTTCTGCCTGATAAACCTCGGCGGCGTTAAGGAAGACGGCTCTGACGCGGTTAATGAGCTTTCGTACATCATCCTCGATGTCCTTGATAAGATGCGACTTCTGCAGCCAAGCTCGATGGTGCAGGTAAGTAAAAAGAACCCCGATCGTTTTGTCGATCGCGCGCTCAAGGTAATCAGGACCGGTTTCGGCCAGCCTTCCGTGTTCAACACGGACAGCATCATCCAGGAACTTACTCACCAGGGCAAATCGGTCATGGACGCCCGGAGGAGCGGATGCGGCGGATGCGTGGAGACGTCCGCCTTCGGCGCAGAGGCCTGCATCCTTACCGGTTATTTCAACCTGCCAAAGATCCTCGAAATAACGCTGCATAACGGCGTCGACCCAAGGACCGGCAGGAAGATCGGTATTGAAACCGGGCCGGTAAAGAACCTGAAAACTTTCAAGGACCTCATGGCTGCATACGAGGAACAGCTCAACCACTTCGTGGACATCAAGATCAAAGGCAACAATATCATCGCCCAGATGTATGCCAAGTACCTGCCGGTGCCGTTCCTATCGCTGTTGATCGACGACTGTATAAAGAAGGGCAAGGACTACAACGACGGCGGAGCACGTTACAACACCCGCTACATAATGGAGGTGGGAATCGGGAGCATAACAGATTCCCTTGCGGCGCTTAAGTACCACGTGTATGAAAGGAAGAACATCACACTGCCGCAAATAGTGAAGATCCTCGACTCGAACTTCAAGGGACATGAGAAACTGAGGAATGAACTCGTTAACCGTACACCCAAGTACGGCAATGACGACGATTATGCCGATGACTTGATGCGGGAAGTTTTTGAGATGTTTTACAATGCCGTGGAAGGCCGGCCCGCCGGCAGTAACGGCAAACACCATGTAATGCTGCTCAATACAACATGCCATGTTTATTTCGGCGGACTAACAGGTGCACTGCCGGACGGCCGCAAAGCCGGGAAACCCTTCTCCGAGGGCATGTCGCCTGTGCAGGGAGCCGACAGGAAGGGCCCGACATCTGTCGTAAAATCCGCAGCAAAAATGGACCACGTGCGAACTGGCGGCACACTGCTGAACCTGAAGTTCACACCGAGGATCCTGAAGAATGATGCAGGCATCGACAATCTTCGGCACCTGATCCGTTCGTATTTCAAACTCGACGGACATCACGTCCAGTTCAACGTCGTGGACGCCGAAACTCTCAGGAAAGCGCAGAAAGATCCCGAAGAATACCGGAGCCTGATAATAAGGGTGGCCGGTTACAGCGACTACTTTGTGGATCTCACTCGTGACCTGCAGGACGAGATAATCCAGCGTACCGCCCACGAAGCGTTCTAGAGCCGGTCTTCGACAATAACTCTTAAGAGTGTTAACACCCGCTCAGAAAGTCGTTAAAGCCGCTACCGAATGAGAAAGGAGTAGACGCAAATGAATACCAGAGTGATCCTCACATTATTATCAACCGTGCTCCATCTCTGGTTCAATGTCCAGGCCACCGCGGCAAAAGAAAAAAACAAGGACGGCACGGCCATAGACCAGGCAACGATGGACAAATGGTCCGCACCATACCGGGGCTGGCATTACTGGCCCGATCATGTGATTTCATCCGATCCAAAAATTCCAGGTCACGAGGATTTTAGGAACACGGACGTCCCGTGCGTCTACCAGCTGGCGGGCCAGCCTGACAAATGGTATATGAGCTTCATCGCGTTCAACGGCAAGGGTTACAACAGTTTTGTCGCCGAGAGCACAAACCTTGTCCAGTGGACCAACCCGAAACTGGCAATGGGGTTCGGGCCCACCAATGAATTTGATTTCGGCGGATGCGTCATCGGCGCTTATTTATACACTTTTTATGATGTCAAGGCGCCGCGCGTACTGAGGAAGAGGGACAAGAAATACTGGACGCTCTACGGTTGTTACGCCAGGCAGGGTTCTTATGAGATTGATCCCGGCTACGAAGGGATTGCATACAGCGAAGACGGCATGACCTGGAAAAGGGCCAGGGAAAAGTACATCCTTTCCGTCCACGACGCTGATGTCGGCGAGTGGGAGAAACACTGCATTTACCAGCCATGGCTGGTCGAATTTAACGGTACTTTCTATAATTTCTACAACGCAAAGCACATGCCCGACTGGATCGAACAGATGGGCGGCGCCACTTCCACTAACCTTCTGGACTGGAAACGCTTCAGCAATAATCCGATTGTTCGCGTGCGTCCCGGGGGATACGACGAGAAATTCTGTTCCGATGGCAAGGTTTTCCGTGACGGCGATCACTGGGTGATGTTTTATTTCGGAGTCGGCAAGGGCCACGCCCACATCATGATTGCATTCTCGCGCGACCTGATCAACTGGACCTCGCATCCTGAACCGCTTTACAAGGCCGGCGGTCATCCAGGCGGCCTCGACAAAGAACATGCGCACAAGATCTCCCTGGTTTATAACCCGAAGAATGAAACGTGTTACATGTATTACTGCGCCTGCGGAAACAAGGGCCGCGGCATAGGCCTGATCACAAGCAAACCGCTTACCGCATCCAAAGCCGATGGGGCAAAATAATTGCTTCCATTGGCATCATTTTTTCATCCCGTTGCGGGATGAAAGGGCAAACTTAAGAAAAAGATATACAACAAATTACTCCTGTGACATAGTTTTCCGGCAGATTAGATGGCATTGAAACAGACGAAGATCCCTTCGGGAAAGGATACCATGTTCAGTGCAAACACTTATATCGAACGCCGGAAGCGATTGAAAAGGCAGATCAAGTCCGGACTTGTCCTCCTGCTGGGTAATGAAGAGGCCCCGAGAAGCTCGGATGTGGATTATTGTTTCAGGCAGGACAGCACTTTCCTGTATTTCTTCGGTTTAGACTTTTCCGGCCTGGCAGGCATAATCGATATCGACGAGAACAAAGACATCATTATCGGTGATGAACTTTCCATCGACCACATTGTTTTCATGGGTGACCAGCCAACCCTTAAAGAGAAGAGCCAGCTGATCGGCGTAAAAAATACCGCGCCAACGAGTCAGCTGAAAAACATCCTGTCAAAGGCGACTGACAGCGGAAGGAAAATCCACTTCCTCCCTGTTTACCGCCCCGAGAACAAGATCAAGCTCTTCGAAATGCTCAGCCTGCCGCCAGCCAGGGTTAACGAGTCGGCATCCGTGGAACTGATCAACGCGGTTGTTGAACAGAGGAGCACCAAGACCAGGGAAGAAATTGCCGAGATTGAAAAAGCGGTGAATACATCCGTGGACATGCACACCGCCGTCATCCGGATGGCAAAACCGGGCATGCTGGAAGCAGAGCTTGCGGCAGAAGCGCACAGGGTGGCTCTTGCCGTCAACGGCGATCTTTCGTTCCCGATCATCCTGACTATCAATGGACAAGTTCTTCACAACCACCTTCACGACAAAAAGCTTAAGAAGGGCGACATGGTCCTCTGCGACTGCGGCGCAGAAGCACCGTCACATTATGTCGGAGATCTCACCACCACCCTGCCCGTCGACAGGAAATTCACACCCCGGCAGAGAGTTGTCTATTCAATAGTCATGACCGCCTACGATGCATCGGTCGCAATGCTTAAGCCCGGCGTAAGATTCAAAGATGTTCATCTCACCGCCAGCATGAAAATTGCCGAGGGTATGAAGGAACTCGGGCTGATGAAGGGAAACCTGGACGATGCAGTTGCCGAAGGCGCGCATGCCATGTTCTTCCAGTGCGGCCTTGGCCACATGATGGGGCTCGACCCCCACGACATGGAAGAACTCGGCGGCAGTTATGTTGGATACGAAGGCAAACCAAAGAGCACGATGTTCGGGATGAAATCCCTGCGCATGGCAAGGGAACTCAAGCCCGGGTTCGTAATGACCGTCGAGCCGGGCGTTTATTTCATTCCGGAACTCATGGACCTGTGGAAATCCCAGAAGAAACACATGGATTTCATTAATTACACCAAGCTCGAAGCCTACAGGAATTTCGGTGGAATCCGTAACGAGGAGGACTATCTCATCACCGAAAAAGGCTACCGCCGGCTGGGCAAGCACAAGCCCAGCACTTTGAAGGAAATCGAATCGCTTAGAAGCTGAAGCCGTAGAGATCCATTCTTTTTAGTGACCCTCACCTTAATCCTCTCCCCTAAAGGGAGAGGAAATTCTGATCATACAATCTGCCGGTTTCATCCCGCTCCGAAGCGGGATGATGGACACCAGTTCGTGCATTTCGTTTCTTCGGGAAAAGATTTCACAACAAAGAGCGAAAAGGGAACAAAGGCAAACCCTCCCCTACAAGAACATTATTCCTGGCTGGCGCAATAGGCGCCATGTAGACACGGCTGGCATTTCGATTTCTTCGAGGAGAGATTTTCCGTCAGATTGCATCAGGCGCAAGGCGTCGCGGGCGCCGCTGTATACGTATACGCGGCGTCCCGCGATAACGCCGCCCGAAGGGCCACGGGCCTGCGAGTGGCGAGTGATGTAATATCACGGAAAAGCGCTCCTCGCGAAATGCCAGCCGCAGTATTGTTAAACTAACGCACGCCTTGCCCTAAAATGGAATTCATGTAATTATACCCGAGACAATATTGGAAAAGGGTACTGAAAGATGCTGATTAAAGAAAAAGTCTCGCAGGCCAAACTGCTCCTGAAGGAGTTTGATACCGACTGCTGGCTGACCTTCGTCAGGGAAACCTCGATAAACGGCGATCCCACGCTGGCCTTCCTGGCTGAAAGCCCGCTGACATGGCACTCGTCATTCGTCATCACCCGCAGTGAGGCCCACGCAATAGTCGGCGAATTTGACCGCCTTACCGTCCAGGAGCTCGGCGTCTATGATTCAGTTACAGGATTCGTGAAGGACTTCAGTGAACCGCTGAAAAGCCTGTTGAATAAACTGAATCCTAAACAGATTGCGGTGAACTACTCTGTTGGAAGTGAGATCTGCGACGGCCTGACCCACGGCATGTACCTTACCCTCCAGAAAGTTCTTTCAGAAATCGGCATCGAAAACAGGCTGGTCTCTGGAGAACGGATCGTCTCGGCCCTGCGCGAAAGAAAGTCTCCGGTCGAAATCGACAATATCAGACAGGCCATAAGGCATACCGAAGAGATTTTCAAGAATGTATCCCGTTTTATCCGGCCCGGCATCACCGAAGGCGAGATCGCCTCGTTCATGAAGGATGAAGTTCGAAAGAGAGGACTGGGTTTTGCCTGGGACGAGAGGACATGTCCTTCGGTTTTCACCGGACCCGAAACCGCCGGGGCCCATTATTCTCCGACGGAACGGAAGGTGGAGAAAGGGCATGTGCTCAACATGGATTTCGGTGTAAGGGTAAACGGTTATTGTTCCGATATGCAGCGCACATTCTACATCCTGCGCGACGGCGAAACTGCCGCGCCGCCGGCCGTGCAGAAGGGGTTTGATGTAATTGTCGAAGTCGTAGAAAAAGCAAAGAGCGCCATGAAACCCGGCATCCAGGGGCTGGAGATTGACAGGATTTCCAGGGACATTATCACGTCCAATGGTTACGCCGAATATCCGTGCGCGCTTGGCCACCAGGTGGGACGATTTGCCCATGACGGCACCGCGCTTCTCGGTCCGGCGTGGGAAAAGTATGCGCGCAAACCATTCCAGAAGCTTGAGCCCGGCATGGTCTTCACTATCGAACCCAGGCTGACTGTTGCCGGTTACGGCGTGGCTACCATCGAAGAAATGGTTATTGTAACAGAAAGAGGTTGCGATTGGATGACCAATCCGCAGAAAGACTTAATCACACTGAAAGGTAAGGAATAAAATGAAGAACACTGTCAACTTCAAGGCGCGGATCGCTGTTAATGTCCTTGCATCAGCATTGATGCTCTGGACCTGTGCGGCTGTAACCCGGGCAGAGAATGATGCTGTTGCCGGCAAATTATCTCTCGAGGAACTTAACGCCAGGATTGCACGGTTCACCCCGGTTGAGATTACTGCACCAGTAAAGAAACTTGATCGCGGGGACAAGCGCGCGCTCGAGAAGATACTGGAAGCGGCAAAAATAATGGATCCCCTGTTCCTTCGCCAGGCATGGGCTGGAAACGAGGCACTCCTTCAGAAACTTGAAAAGGACAAGACCCCTCGCGGGAAAGCAGAACTGCTGTATTTCCGTATCAATGTAGGCCCATGGTCGAAATTGGACCACAACGAACCGTTCCTGACCTTTGTGCCGCCTGTTAAACCACCGCAGGGCAACTACTATCCGGAAGACTTGTCAAAGGTGGAGTTTGAAAACTGGACAAAAAGCCTGTCTCCGGCAGACAAGGAGAAAGCCATAGGTTTCTTTCACCTGGTGCGGCGGCGCGGTGAAACCGGTGAAAAAGCCCGAGAGCTTATGCTCGTTCCATACAGTAAGGCCTACCCCGAATTTCTTGAACCTGCGGCAAAGCTGCTGCGCGAAGCGTCCGCTCTTACCACAAACGCCAGTTTGAAGAAATTTCTCGCATTACGCGCCGATGCGTTCTTCTCGGATGACTACTATGCCAGCGATGTAGCGTGGATGGAGCTGGACTCGCCGATCGATGTAACAATCGGCCCCTATGAGACATATGACGACGAGCTGTTGAATTACAAGGCCGCCTTTGAGGCATTCGTCACCATTCGCGATGCCGAAGAATCAGCAAAGGTCGCGAAATTCGGCTCATACCTGCAGGATATCGAGAACAACCTGCCGATGAAACCTGAATACCGAAATCCGAAGATCGCCGGAATGTCTCCTATCGTCGTTGTCGATGAAATTTTCTGCAGCGGTAACGCGAATTACGGCGTCCAGACTGCGGCATATAATCTTCCAAATGACGAACGGATAATCCGCGAGAAAGGCAGTAAACGCATAATGCTCAAGAATGTGCAGGAGTGCAAGTTCAGTAAAATCCTCATTCCCCTGGCGGAAACAGTTCTGTCCCCGGCCAACGTTAAAGAAGTAAAGTTTGATGCGTTCTTCACCCACATCTTGATGCATGAACTCTCACACGGCATAGGACCAACACGGCTGACAATGAACGGGAGAGAAACGACACCGCGCCAGGAGTTGAAAGAGCTTTATCCCGCCATAGAGGAGGCAAAGGCGGATATCACCGGCCTGTTTGCAATGCAATACCTGATCGATAAAGGCGTAATCCCGAAGGAAATGGAGCGCGCCATGTATTCCACTTTTCTTGCCACCTCGTTTCGCGCGGTTCGCTTCGGAATCAATGAGGCGCACGGAAAGGGCTTCGCGATGATTTTCAACTCCCTTGTGGACAATGGCGCAGTCATGGTAGATCAAGCCAGTGGCACATTCAGCGCCGACATTGCAAAGATGAAAATCGCCACGAAAGAATTGTGCGGAATACTTCTTACTCTCGAAGCTGAGGGTAACTACGCTGGCGCCAAAGACCTGCTGGATAAAATGGCCGTGATCCGGGAGCCGATGCGCAAGGCCCTGGCCAAACTCACAAAAGTTCCGGTGGACATCTACCCTGCCTTCCCTATGGCAGGCGCGCGATAAGGTTTACTGAATTAAGAGTTAAATGAAGACAACCATACGGTTGCTGGCAACATCGTTGCTTATCCTGGCGGCTGCATGGCCCGTCAGGGGCACAGTTCCTGCCGGTACCGGGAAGCCTCCGGCGGCGGTGAATAGCAATCTGGTATTCAAAGAAAATGGCGGGACAAAATCCCTTAAGGCTGCCTTTGCCGGGCGTTTTGCCATCGGTGCAGCCATTCCCGGCGCCGAACTTAAAGATAACGAACGACAACTGCTATTCAAACACTTCTCCAATATCACACCCGAGAACTGCATGAAACCCAGTCCTCTTCATCCAGCCGAGAACCGCTTCGATTTCGCAAAGGCGGACGCGCTGGTGAATATGGCAAAGGCCAAAGGCCTGACAGTCAACGGCCACACCTTGATTTGGCACAATCAGTGTCCCGACTGGTTCTTCAATGATGGCGGCAGGCAAGCCAGCCGGGAGCTGGTCCTCAAGCGAATGCGGTCCCATATCACCGCGGTGGCCCGCCATTTCGCCGGCAAGGTGGCAAGCTGGGACGTGGTTAACGAGGCCATTGATGACGACAAGGAGTATCTGCGCAAAACAAATTGGTTAAAATCCATCGGCGAGGATTTCATTGCCTAGGCCTTTACTGCTGCGCGCAAAGCCGATCCTAAGGCAGAACTGTACTATAACGATTACAGCATCGAACATCCGGCCAAGCGCGCAAAAGCTCTACGCCTTATTCGCGATTTAAAGGCATGCAAAGCCCCAATCGACGGTATCGGTATCCAGGGTCACTGGCAGCTGGATAATATACCTTTTAAAGACATCGAAGAAGCCATCATCGCTTTCCATGCCGAGGGAATGAAGGTGATGATCACCGAGCTTGATATCGATGTTGTGACTCGACGCACAACCAGCGCTGACGCAGGAACAAAGGAAAAGAACAATGAAGACCCGTTTGCCAACGGACTGACAAACGGGGTTCAGCAACGCTTGGCGGATCAATATGCAGAACTTTTCGCGCTTTTCAACAGGCATGCGGGAAGAATCACCCGCGTTACTTTCTGGGGTCTGCATGATGGCCGAAGCTGGCTTAATTATTGGCCGTCCAGGCGCACCAATCATCCCCTGCTGTGGGACAGAAGCCTTCAACCGAAACCAGCCCTTCAGGCCATACTCTCAGCTGCTTCCCAGGGTAAGCTCCAGGTACCCAAAAATAAAGCGCCCTAGTCCGAATATTGCATCAAAAGTAGAGCAATATCTGAAATGCAGATTTACTTCACCCCATGCATGCGCTTCTCAAGCCACCGGTACATGCCGAAGAGGACAATGGCGGCAACACCGCTGAATACAATAAATATACAGAAGAAAATAAACAGGTTGCTGATTTCAATCCCGAATAAAGACGGTATTTTTTCCAAAGCATCGAGAGGTTTCTCGCCGGCGCCTGGCGGAATCAAAGCCGAAAGTTTTCCGGCAAGCTTGCTCGCCACGGCGTTTGCAAGGAACCATACCCCCATCAGTAGGGATCCAAACCTTGCCGGCGAGAGTTTTGAAACCATGCTCAACCCTATCGGTGACAAGCTCAATTCTCCCAGGGTATGGAGAATATAAAGCACATTGAGCGACCACATGCCGACCTTGGTCTGGGCATCAACACCATGCACACCATAGGCAATAACGACATACCCGAAAGCAAGCAGTACCAATCCAAATGCCATCTTCATGGGCGAGGAAGGCTCAAGCTTGCGCCTGTTAAGGAAGTTCCAGAACAAGGTGAAGACCGGTGCCAGAAGGACAATGCCCAGAGGATTGATTGCCTGGAACCAGGAGGCCGGGAACTCTGTTAAAGTATAATCCGGCATTTTCCCCATGAGGAACAATGCAACAATGGAAGCTGCAACAACAAACTGCAGGATCAGGTGCACGATCTTCTTCCATTCAAAGAACCAGGAGAACGCCTTTGCGAGAAGAGCCCCCAAGGCCAAAGAAGTGGCCAGTATAATATAGCCTGGTATTTTAACATAAAGACTTCTGTCTACCTGGTTCTTCGCGAAAATCGTCAAAGAGGCGCCTGCCTGTTCAAAACAGGCCCAGAAGAAAATCACAAAGAAAGAAAGAATGATGATGACACTTATCCGTTCCTTTTCATCTTTGACCAGGGACTTATCCAGGAAGATAATTGTGGGAATGGTTAAAGCCGCTACGATGATAAGCCACCACGCTATATCAAACTTCGATTTAAAAGTCAGAAGGAAGTATACAACGCCAAAGACGCCTGCTATGCCCAGGATCGTTTTCAGGTCCATTCTGGCTTTCGGCATTCCTATCGGCAGGCCGTCAAACGTCCTGAGATGCTTGTTCTTGAAAATCTGCAGCGAGATAACGCTCACCAGCATCCCGATACACGCAGCCAGGAATCCCCATCGAAAATCATGTATGCTTTCAGTCTCACCAAGGCCGCCGCAAACCAGCGGGGAGAAGAACGCGCCAAGGTTGATGCCCATGTAGAAAATGGTGAATGCATTGTCGATCCTGTGATCCCCCTTGGGATAAAGCTGTCCCACCATTGTGGAGATATTCGGCTTGAAGAAACCGTTGCCGACAATAAGGAACGTCAGACCCACGCACATCAGGGTCACTGCCAATGTGCTCTGTACGGCGTCAGTAATCATGCTGGCGCTTAAGAACATGAGGAACTGCCCTAGCGCCATCAATAGGCCGCCGGCAAGAACGCTCCGGCGGTTACCCCAGAAACGGTCGGAAATATAGCCGCCAAGCAGCGGGGTCAGGTAGACAAGCCCCGTATAAGTGCCGTAAATGTTCGAAGCCGCAGCATTGTCGATGAACAGCGCCTTGACCATGAACAGCATGAAGATTGCCCGCATGCCGTAATAACTGAACCGCTCCCACATCTCGGTAAAGAACAGGAGGTAAAGTCCGCGCGGATGTCCTTCGCTGGCAGGATTGGCTGCTGTGCCGCTGTCTTCTGCAGTTGAAATGCTCATATTTTCTCCCCGTTGATGGCTCAACTTTCGTGCTTGGTAACATTAATACATGGGGGTTTAAAAGAACTTTCTTGTTGTTATCCGGGGAACTGCAGGATTCCTGTCTGTCAGGCGAGATCGGCTTTAAGTATCTTGTCCAGCGTTTCAGCCGCATTTCCCAGCAGGAGAACCACGTTATCCTGACGGTACAGGGGGTTTTCGACACCGGAATAACCGGGCTTTGTATCCATATTAAAGACGATCACGCTCTTCGCCTCGTGGGCCAGCAGGATCTGCATGCCGTAGATCGGAGTGCCCTCGGCCGTGATCGCGGCAGAATTCACCACATCACAGGCGCCAACCACTATACAGAGGTCTGTGTTTTTGAACTCATCATTCACCGCGTCCATCTCGCAAAGCTTCTCGTAAGGAAGATCGGCTTCCGCAAGAAGCACATTCATATGGCCAGGCATTCTTCCGGCTACCGGGTGTATGGCAAATTTCGCGCTCTTGCCCAGACCCTCAAGCTTGTTGTACAGGCTGACCACCTGGAACTGGGCCTGCGCAATGGCCATTCCGTAGCCTGGCACAAAGATTATCGTCCGGGCTTTCCTGATCAGCTCAACAGCGTTCTCGAAAGGATCTCCAGTCCGCGCCGCAGGGACCTGCTTCTGTTGCCCGGCATCAGACTGGACCGGCGCACCGGCCTGCGGCCTGGCAGGTGTTATTCCCTTGAAAATATTCAGGAGACTCCTGTTCATGGCCCTGCACATCATTATTGTAAGGAGCGAACCGGAAGCAACAACAGTTGCGCCGCACGCCGTCAACAGTTTGCTGTCAATAACAACGCCGCAGAAAGAAGCCGCGAGGCCGGCGGACGCGTTCAGGAAGGATATCAGGACCGGCATGTCGGCGCCGCCGATGCGCATCGAGAAAACAACCCCGAGAACAATGGACAGGACAATAAGGCCGATTGCCACGGGAATAATGTTCCCGAACCCGGAATAAAACGGGACTACGCTGATAATGGCAATGCAAACAACGATCAGGCCAAGAATAAGATTGTGACTGCGCAGAACAGACGGCGCCTGTTTCAGCTTGTTTGCGAGCTTGCCCCCGGCAATCATGCTGCCGCTGAATGTTGCCGCGCCGATAATCAATCCTATGATCCCCGAGACTGCGGCAACACCTGTAAGGTGGACGCTGTTCCGTGTAAGTTCAACGTATGAAACCAGGAAAGCGGCAACTCCCCCTGCCCCGTGCTGGAAAGCAACCATTGCAGGGATTTGGATCATGTTGACCCGCATGGCAACACGCCAGCCAACTGCGGAACCGGCGAGAACAGCCAGGGCCACGAGCACGGGGCTGTTTACCGGATGGCGGTAAAGTACAAGGATCACGGCAAACAGGATGGCCAGCATGGCGAGAAAGCTTCCCGCTCGGGCCCCTCTCGGCGTACGGAATTGCCGGATGCCGAGGAGAAGAACCAGTATTATGCCGAAATCCGGAAGTAAACCTGTCCAGTTATCCATAGGCTCTCACTGCATGCATGGTTTCCTGAAAGATCTTATTTTTTCTGCTCTGATTTGAATAACCTGATCATCCGGTCCGTAATCGCAAACCCGCCCGCCACGTTAAAGGCTGCCAGGATAAGCGCCACACAGCCGATGATCTTCTCTGTCGTATTTGTTTCAACAGAGAAAATAATGAAACCGCCCAGTATTGTAATGGCAGAAATGGCGTTTGTCATAGACATGAGCGGCGTATGAAGCAGCGGCGGCACTCTCGATATAAGGAAATAGCCAACCAGGAAAGACAGGCCCATAACCGCGATCATGATCAGAATATTTGTCATGTCCGTCTTTCCTGCCTGATTACGAAGCTTTCCCGGCTTCCGCTATGGCTTCCAGCGCCCCTTCATGCACAAGCTTCCCGTCGATTGTAACGAGCGTGGATTTGATGATCTCGTCTTTTGTGTCGAGCCCTATCTTCCCGTCTTTCACAAAGTAGTTCACGAAATTGAAAATGTTATTGGCAAACATCCAGGTGGAGCTTCGAGGCACCGAACCAGGAATGTTTTTTATACCAACGATCGTCACGTCGTGTTTTGTGACCGTCTCGCCAAACTCGGTCAGCGCGCAGTTGCCGCCCTGATCAATGGAGATATCAATAATTACGGAGCCTGGCCTCATGAGTTTAACCATGTCCTCCGTTATCAGTATCGGCGCAACGCGGCCCGGGATAAGTGCGCATAGTATGACGATATCAGACTTGATTACCGTGTCGCGGATTGCCTCGCGCTCTTTGGCAATCCACTCATCCGGAAGATGCCTGGCGTATCCGCCTTTTTCTATTGCTATGTCGCCGGGAACACCTGACTCTATGATCTTCGCGCCAAGGCTTTTGGCCTGTTCGGCGGCATCCGGCCTTACATCGCACGCATAAGTAACCCCGCCCAGGCGTTTTGCCGTGGCAAGCGCCTGGAGACCCGCAACCCCGGCGCCGATGATAAACACCTGCGACGGCTGTATAACGCCAACTGCGCTGCCTATCATGGGAATAAAACGTGTCAGGTGGTCCGCGGCAAGAATCACGCCCTTATAGCCCGCAACCGTGCTCATCGAAGTCAGCGCATCCATTGCCTGGGCGCGCGTTATCCTGGGAATCCCGTCAAGCGTCAGCCCGATTACTCCCTGTTTTGCCAGGTCCCGGACCATGCCGTGATTAACAGGTGAAGCCGGATGAAGGAAACTCACAAGCAGCTGCCCTTTCTTCATCATGGATACTTCGTGCCTGTTCTTTGCCTTGTTGAAAATCGGCTCTTTGACTTTCAGTATAATTTCCGCCCTGTTGTAAATCTCCTCGCAATCGGCAACAATTTCGGCTCCGGCAGATTGATACTCTTCGTCCCGGAAATACGATTTGGCTCCCGCGCCCTTTTCGAGCAGCACCTTTGCCCCCTGGGCCACCAGTTTTTTAACGGTGTCCGGAATGGCTGCAACACGATTTTCGTGGTCCATGATCTCTTTCATCACCCCTATCGTCAAATCCTTGAAGTTCATTAGTTCTCCTTAAGATTGTGGCTCAAAACATAACAATGAAAGATTAAGCGACCGCAGACAAAGTCTCACAAACTTCCCTGAAATGCAAGGTCATCAAGAGTGCGTCCGATGTAATCCTCCTCAAAACTTGACTTCAAATGGCCAAATGGTTAGCTCTTGTCATCTTTTCGGCCACCGCTTATTGGCCGGGTAATATAAAAGGAACACCTATGAACACATTAACAGTCCGTCAAACCGTGTATTGCATGGTCCTTGCCTTCTGCCTCGCGCTTAGTCAAAATACCGTTGCGGCAGAAGCTGCTAAATCAGCCGCCCAGCCTGAATGGTACAAGGATGCCGCTGCAAAGATAGAGAGCGAACTGGTCGCCAGGTACGGCGAGAACCAGAAACCGCGGCTCCAGCGGGGGCTGCAGCAGGCCGGCAGGTTCTGGCGCGCAGAGGATGGCGACGCCGCGGCTTTCGAGGCGTTCGTGCGGAAGAATTTCGCCGGTGACCAGGCAACGCTGGATACACTGTTCGCCCGTTTCGAACGCATATTCGAAAAGTTCGGAGGCCACATGACCGAACTGATTTATGAACTCCGCCTCCAGACAGACTGCGATCTTGGTCCCATCCTGCCGCTAGACGAGGCCTTTGCCGCCTACGATCCCAGCTCGCACCTGAACGATGACATGTTCGGCAACAAGATTGCATTCATTGTACTGCTGAACTTCCCTCTCTACTCGCTTGACCAGTTCCTGGCTGAAGGTTCGGGCTGGTCCCGCCGCCAGTGGGCTGAGGCGAGACTGGCGCTGAGGTTCTCAAAGCGCATACCTGCCGAAGTCCAGCAGGCCATGTCCGAGGCCCAGTCTGAGGCGGAGATTTATATCAGCGAATACAAGGTATGCATGCACCATGTGCTCAACGAAAAAGGCGAACGCATGTTCCCGGCAAAACTGCGACTCCAGTCTCACTGGGGCCTGCGCGATGAACTCAAGGCGCAGTACAGCAACGGCACAAACGGCCTGCCAAGCCAGCGGATCATTTTCAAAATCATGGAACGAGTCATTGACCAGTCCATCCCCGCCGCGGTATTGAACAACCCGCTGGTGGATTGGAACCCTGTGAGTAACGAGGTCAAGGCATCACCCGTGAAGGACCTTGAACCGGCAGTTTCCTTAAACAAGAGCACTGAAATCAGCAACACGGCTGAGCCGGATACCCGTTACGCTAAACTGCTCACCGTTTTCAAAGCCTGCAGGAAGGTGGACCCCTACTCACCGACGGCGCCTACACTGATTGCACGCAGGTTCGAGGAAGACCGCCAGATGAGCGAAGCACGAGTCAAGGGAATGCTCGAGCAGCTGCTGACTTCCAGGCAGTTTGCCGAAGTTGGCCTGCTGATTGAGAAAAAGCTCGGCCGGCCGCTTGAACCTTTTGACATCTGGTACAACGGATTCCGCCCCCGCGATAAGTATCCGGAGGCTAAACTTGATGAGATAGTCCGCAGGAAATACCCCACTGCCGATGCCTTCCATGACGGCATACCGGCTATTCTCAAGAAGCTTGGTTTCACTTCTAAACAGGCGGCATTCCTGAAGGATAATATTTCCGTCCAGCGGGTGCGTGGTTGCGGCCATGCGATGGGCGGCGCAATGCGCGGGCAAAAGGCGCGCCTGCGCACAGGCATCCAGTCTGATGGAATGAATTACCAGGGATTCAACGTGGCAATGCACGAACTCGGCCACAACATCGAGCAGACGTTTTCGCTCAACCTTGTTGACAGTACCTTTATGCAGGGCGTCCCGAACACCGCATTTACGGAAGGTCTTGCAATGCTGATGCAGGGACATGACCTGGAGGTGCTGGGCCTTGCGAAACCTGATGCCGGGGCCGAGGCGCTTACAACGCTGAATGACTTCTGGGCCACGTGCGAGATAGCCGGCATGGCGCTTACCGACATGGCGGTCTGGCACTGGATGTACGATCATCCCGACGCCACGCCCGCAGAACTGAAAGCGGCGACCCTCACCATTGCGCGGGATATCTGGAACAAATACTACGCCCCGGTGTTCAAGCAGCGGGATGTTATTCTTCCGGCCATTTACTCACATATGATCAATTGCGTCCTCTATATACCTGATTACCCGATTGGTCACCTGATCGGCTTCCAGATCGAGGAACAGATGAAGAAAGTTGGAAAAATCGGTCCCGAATTCGAGCGTGTAACAAAACAGGGCAATATTACTCCGGATCTCTGGATGAAAGCCGCAACCGGCGCCCCTGTGGGCCCGGAAGCAATGCTGAAAGCCGCAAGAAAAGCCCTGGACGAACTGGGGAAATAGGGATAAACCCAATATCCAATATCGCCACGTCGGCCTTATCGGCCAACCTGCCCACAATGCTAAGCATAGCTTTGCAGGCGGGGTGGTCGCCGCGTCACTCGCTTGCGCGAGCAAGCGGCTGGCGTCGCCCCGACTTTTCCGAATTCGGGGCGACGCGAAATACTGAAGAACCAATGATGATGTTTTGTGGACAAACCGCGGTATTTCACAGTTCTCTCAGGAAAAGCTCAGAAATTCCTGATTATTATGTTATACAGACATAGCTATTTTGGCGAAGCTTCGCCTAAATCATGTTCGGCGAGGAGAGGTCATGTGAAATCTGTTGCGATCATAGCGAATGTAACTCTACTCGTGCCAACGATCCTCGTCACTATGCTGGACCATCTTCACGGTGCAGACTTCATTGTCATGGCTGTCTCATTAATCGCACCGACGCTCGGTATTGTGGCTTTGTCAAAAGGGATCATGACATCGGTTGCGACTGTTGCGAATGTAGCCCTGCTGGTGATAGCGATCCTCTTCATTGTTCCTGATGTATATCCTTTTCATCATGAAGAGGAGTTTATCATCATGGCCGTATCGCTAATCGCGCCAATGCTCAGCATTACGGCCCTTGTGCACAGCTCTGGCAGCAGTTTCAGAAACTACTGGATATGTCTCTGGGTCAAAATAAGGACTATGAAAGACTTGAATACTGTTCTCGAAGTCAAGCACCCCAATTCAATGAGTAAGCCATTGAATGATGGTGAGGTATCTACGGACTCAATGGGCATGGAACAACCCTGCAACTCGAAGAAACAGAGACGCATCTACCTGACGTGGGGGGCTGGCCTTGCAAGCGCGTTTGTTCTGCTCAGGCTCTTTGCAGGCGATGTGGATTTCTGGCAGGCCTATGTTCCGTTGTGGGTCGTCTTTGCAGCCTGGTTCATCCCGCTGCTCGTATCGTATTTCCGGCAAAACGAGAAGGAATTGAACGCCCAATCTGACAAGCGTGCCCCTCCAGTGAAGAAGTGGCCGGCGTGCCTGGTGATTGCGAACATCCTGGCAATGTTCTCGGTCTGCGTGTCCTGGGACCTGTGCCATGCCCGTGGAGAGTCTGCTATGGCTGTCGTGATTCTCTGGCCAATGATCGTCCTTCCCGCCCAGATCATATCGTGGATCGTGCTGATTGTCGCACGATGTCGGCGGGAGAAACCATGGTGGGCCTATGTTACCGCGCTACTGCCTGTTTTCTTCGTCATCGTCATGATGGCCTTCAGTTTCTTCGGCAACGGAATGTAATGAGGCTGCGCCCGCCCGTGAGCGCAGGCGTTCTTTTACATTCCATCCAGCAGGGTCTTTGCCTGGAGCGCTACTTCAGGATCAGGATTTGATTTTGCCTTTTCCAGCAGTTTCGCGGCCTTTGGTCCAAGGGCGCGGAGTTTGTCATTAGCGTCCTTGCGCTCTTTCGAGCTTGTTGAACCAAGCTGGGAAATCAGCGCCTCGATGTCCTTCTGCTCCTGTGCAGTTAGAGTGATATTGGCCGCTGCGGCGCTCGCTGGTTTGACAGCCGCAAGGAATTCAGTTTCATCAGCGGAATGTGACTCACCGGAAAGCTTCCAGCCCCCGTTGATTTTCTCCATCACAAGCTTTTCTTCCCTGCCACTGCCGCTTGAGCGCGGCTCGCGGAACATTACCAGCGCCTTATCCTTGGTCTTGTTGTAACGCACTCCTGTTAATTTTACCGACAGCACCTCGGACATCTCTGCCCATTGGCGGTCGCCCTTTTCGGGTTTGGCAAACATTCTCTCTGTCTCCTGCGCAATCTCCCCAGTCAGGCATTTCCTGAGCGCTTTCATGTCGCGCTTAACAACAGCCCTGGTCATGGAGCTCCACGCTTTCTCGGGCGAGGACAAGTCAACATCATCCCAGTCCTTGCCTGTTACCGTCTTGTAGTCCGCCACTGCAAGGGTGACAAGGCTTCCTTCCGGTGCGGCTTCCAGCAGTGTTTTCAGGTCGGCGGCGGCTTCGTCAGTCTTCTTGAGCTGAATATAACTCTGTGACCGCCAGTACAGCGCCGTCTCGTAAAGGGGATTTGGTTTCGCCTTGTCTTCAATGACTTTAGTGAAGGACTGCACTGCCTTGTCGTAGCTCTTCTTCTGATAGTTTGTTATGCCGTCGCTGAACCACTGGCTGAGTGTCATCAGCGCCGCAAGAGTTAGTGATACCGCCTTTTCGACAATAACTTCTGACATGATTTCTCCTCCTTGATTATACCCGACAGTTACGATATCCAGTGCGGCCCATCCCATCCACCGACTATAAACCACCATTTCCCGATCTTCTTCAATCGTATAATAAAAGAACTTCCGCCGGCAGCCAGAGGCGCCCTGCTGTCTTCTTTACTGTAATTTTATCCTGTAAAAAGCCCTGGGAAGATTGGTTGCACCCGGATCAGAAACGGTGACTACACCGCCCGTGGTTGTAATTGATGCCTGGACCGTCTGCCAGGTGGACAGATTCGTGCTTCGCTGAAACTCGTATTGAACCATCGACCTGCCGGTGAAAGACATCTGGGGGGTACCATTGGAAGCTATCAGACTGGAGAGATTGTATATCGCAGGCCGCCTTACAGAACCGGTCAATCCATCCATTCGTACTGTTCCTCGGCCACCTGTAGCCTCCCAGAAATTATAGACAGACTGGCCATCGCTGCTGGCAAGCGAGAAGTTATAGACTTCCTTATCGTAATCCACCCAGCGCATGTTGGTGAGCGGCAAGACAGAGAGTATCACGTGTATGATCCGGAACGATTTTTGAGAGCTGTTGTAATCCGGTACCCTTACCCCATCGGCTGCGACGACCTGCGCCACTGTCACGGTGGAAATACCTGTTGCGGAGAATATTCCATTCCCAGAATCTACCCACGCAGGGTTCTGCGGGATGAGGATATTCGGCAGACCGTTGGTCGGAATCATGCCCATCAGGTAAAGTTCAAAGTCGGCATATGGCAGGCCGTTACCGCCATTGGCCACCGTTCCAAAGGACGTGCTGCCGGACCGGCCGTTGTTGGCCTGGTATTGACCTCCGCCAAGGTCTGTCAATGTTGAGGATTTCCACCCGCCAAGCTGGCCGGGGAGTCCTGCAAATCCCCAGTGACCGGCAGCGGCCGTTGGAACAGAGGAAAGACTGTTGGCCCAGCGATGCATCATTTCGTGCAGGCTGGGCCCGTTTCCAACGGCACCCTTGGCCGTGAAATGAATTGCAGTCTGCAGTTTACCTGTCGATCCGTATGCGGCAGAGTTGTCATAGATGGATTTTCCCAGACCGGCTGTATCATTCTTAATAGTATAACTTATCCCCGAGTATGCCGCTCCACCTGCAGAATCCTGGTCGCTGGTGAAAAAGATCATATCGAATTCATCGCCGAAGTAAGCCAGAACCCTCTGGCATAACGACGTCATGTAGGTCGAGGAGTCACCGACTGCCATGTCGTCGAATAAGGACTGCGACACCGGCATATTTGCCACGCGGCCTGATCCGAGAATGGTAATACTGAAGTTGGTCGCCGTTAACGTTACAGGTGCATCGTAAACACCGGGATGAGGGTCTATGGTATCAATTATTCCGTCGTTATCCGCGTCAACGTTGAATGTGAAGTCCTTGATCCAGTAACTGGTATTCTCGGGAACATCGTCAACCTTTGTCCAGAGTCTTGCATAAACAACCACACCGGTCGGGACTCCAGAAACCGCCTGGGTTGTGGTGGAAATCTGCCCGCTGTTGTAATAATCGCTCAACCCGACGCCGCTTCCCAGGTAAAGGTAGTAATATGGAGATCCGGTATTAGTCCACGCGAACGTGACATTCGTAGAGACAAAAGTTGAGTTCGGCATAGGGTTGGTAATGCTCGATGCGGAAAAGGTAGCCGAAAATGCAGGGTAAGAAAGGACCGACAGAAAGACCATCACAAGATATTTCTTGAACATGGCTGTAACATTAGCAGTTTCACCCTGTGCTGACAATAAGAGCGACGATCGGCAGGCTAAAGTTTCTCCATTCTGGTCTTTAAACTGCCTTGTAACGATAGGAGCTGATTATACTGGAAAAAACATTATTAATAAGTTATTTAAGCAGGCTCGCTTAAACACATATGAACAACTGGTGGCAAATAAGCATAGACGAAACGGTTAAGACCCTTGCGGGTAATGCAAAGAACGGGCTTTCAACCGCGGAAGCAGAACGCCGGTTCGCAGAATCCGGTCCGAACGAATTACAGAGTGCAAACCGGATATCTCCCTGGGCAATGCTGCTTGAGCAGTTCAAGAATGTCCTGATTATTATCCTTCTTATTGCAACCGCGCTCTCGGCTTTCCTGGGGCACGGTATAGAAGCCATCGCAATTGCAGTGATTGTCTTATTCGCTGTAGTCCTGGGTTTTGTCCAGGAATACCGGGCAGAACGGGCAATCGAAGCACTGCGCCAGATGGCAGCTCCAACAGCAACCACGGTTAGGGATGGAAAAGAGACAGAGATTCCTGCCCGTGACCTCGTTCCCGGGGACGTTGTCATCCTGCGGTCCGGTAATAAAATACCCGCCGACCTCAGACTGCTGGAGGCAATCAACCTGCAGGTTGACGAAGCCGCGCTCACCGGCGAATCGGTTCCAGTCGAGAAGAAAACCGATCCGATAGGAAATCCTGAACTCGGGCTCGGAGACCGGGTGAACATGGCTTTTGCCGGCACAGCCGTGACTTATGGCCGGGGCCGGGCTGTTGTTGTGGCAACAGGCATGAATACTGAGTTCGGCAAGATCGCCAAAATGCTGCAATCCGTGGAGAGCCGCAAAACGCCATTGCAGGAAAACCTGGACAAGGTCGGGAGCATGCTTGCGCGCGCGGCATTCGTGGTTGTCGCCATAATCGTCCTGCTTGGCCTGTTCAGGGGCCAGCCTTTTATTGAAATGCTGATATTCGGTATTGCGCTCGCGGTAGCCGTCGTTCCAGAGGCACTTCCTGCTGTTGTTACCATATCCCTTGCCATCGGCCTCCAGAGGATGGCTAAAAGACATGCCCTGGTGCGTCGCCTGCCCGCGGTCGAAACCCTCGGCAGCACTTCGGTAATATGCTCAGACAAGACAGGAACGCTTACCAAGGACGAGATGACTGCCAAGAAGATATTCGCTGGCGATCAGGTGCTTGATATTACAGGCACCGGCTACGAACCTGCCGGAAAATTCCTCATAAACAACTCCGAGGTCGAACCGTCCGGAACCGTCATGCTGTTACTGCAGGCTGCCACCCTGGCATCGGATACAAACATATTTCGCAACAAGGAAGATGGTCGCTGGCACGTGAAGGGCGATCCCACCGAAGGCGCCTTCGTTGTGGCTGCGGCCAAAGCAGGGATCGAGAAAACATCCCTTGATGCGCAATTTCCCAGGGAGAACGAGATTCCGTTCTCATCCGAAACCAAGCGCATGACGACAATTCACAATGTTTCCGGCAGAATGACGGCGTATTCAAAAGGGGCTTTTGAAGTAATCCTGGAGTCCTGCAGCAAATATATGACCGACAGCGGTGAAACTGCAATTACCCCCGCAGCAAAAGACAGGATTCTCCAAACAGCCCGCAAGATGGGAATCGAAGCGCTAAGAGTTCTTGCCGTGTCATATAAGCCCGGGGCCACATTAAAAGATGCTGAACATGACATGGTGTTCCTGGGATTGGTTGGAATGATTGATCCGCCGCGGCCCGAGGCCATGGCTGCAGTCAGAAAATGCGAGATTGCAGGGATAAAGGTTGTAATGATAACTGGCGATCATCCGGTTACTGCGCAGGCAATTGCCCGTGAGCTTGGAATCCTGAAATCAGGAAGGGTTGTGATCGGGTCAGAGCTGGACACGATCTCGGATGCCGATCTCGACCGGGAAGTTGAAAATATAGAGGTCTACGCCCGCGTGTCGCCCGCGCACAAGCTTCGCGTAGTCGCCGCATTCCAGAGGAATGGCCGCGTTGTTGCAATGACTGGTGATGGCGTTAATGATGCCCCCGCCCTGAAGACTGCCGATATCGGCATTGCAATGGGCATTACCGGTACAGATGTCACGAAGGAAGCGTCAGCAATGATGCTTACCGATGACAATTTTGCCTCCATTGTTGCTGCCGTGGAAGAAGGGCGGGGCATATTCGCCAATATCAAGAAATACCTGATGTATCTTCTTTCATCGAATATAGGAGAGATCGGTCTTATGGCAGGAGCCACATTAGCCGGGCTTCCCCTCCCCCTGACTGCTGTACAGATCCTTTACGTGAACCTGGCCACCGACGGATTGCCGGCCCTGGCTCTTGCGGTCGATCCGCCGGAATCCGATCTGATGAGACGTAGTCCCAGAAACCCTCGTACCGGTATTTTCACCAAACCTGTCTTAATCCTCATGTCCGTAGGCGGAATCTGGTCCACAATTGTCAACCTGGGTTTGTTTATATGGGCAATGAGCTCCGGCAGGTCTGCGACTGAAGCAATGACGATGACTTTTGTATCACTGGTTCTTATCCAATTCTTTAAGGCTTATAACTTCCGGTCCGATCGTCTCTCGGTTCTACATAAGCCTTTTGCCAACAAGTGGTTGAACCTGGCTATCCTGTGGGAATTGCTGTTGCTCGGCTTCATAATATATTTGCCGGTACTCCAGAAGCCGTTCGCAACTTTCTCGTTATCACTGGAGGACTGGCTGATTATTCTAGCCATTTCGCTGACAGTCTCTCCCGTGCTGGAACTGGCAAAATGGATGGAACGGCGCGGATGGTTCGGCAAGATGGCTTGATCCCGCAGGATTTTCCGGATAATCTGACAATATGGAAACGCATCTTCCTTTCAAAAAACTCGAACCATACGCCGGAATGGCGGTTGCAGCACTCGTCGTGATCGGCTGTTTCATCATACTCAGACCGTTTGTCTCCGCGATTCTCTGGGCGGCAATTCTTTGTTATTCGACCTGGCCGCTGTATGTAAAACTCGGGCATATTCTCGGTGGTCGCAGACGGCTTGCTGCGCTTCTTATGACCCTGATTGTGACTTCTATCCTGGTCGTTCCTTTCGTAATAGTAGGCATTAAAATGGCAGAGAATGTCTCTCAAGTTCTTGAATTTATTAAGACTTTCATGAGCGAGGGGGCTTCAGAACCTCCGGAATGGCTCCAGAACCTGCCGCTGATTGGAAATGATATCAGCACAGCATGGCGGGATTTCTCCAGAAACCCGGAAATGCTGGTCGACATGGTAAAGGATTTCTTTTCGACATCAAAAGGATGGTTTATGCAGCGGAGCATTGACCTGGGTCACGGAATTATGCAGCTGACGTTAAGCGTTTTCGTTTCTTTCTTCTTATACTGTCACGGCGAGAGACTGATTGCCGGTTTCTCAGGTTTGGGCAAGCGGATAGTCGGCGAATCCGCGGGGCATATCTTTAAAATCATCGGCGATACAATAAACAGTGTCGTATACGGGTTACTGGGATCCGCTCTGGCGCAGGGAATACTTGCGGCCATAGGTTTTAAAATAGCCGGCATACCATCTTCACTACTGCTTGGACTGATAACATTCTTTCTTGGCCTGGTTCCGGCAGGACCGCCCTTTGTCTGGATACCCGCTACATTGTGGCTTTTCTATACAGGCCATATGGGCTGGGCCATTTTCATGGGCATCTGGGGACTCATCGCTATATCCGGGGTGGACAATGTTCTGCGTCCATACCTGATAAGCCGAGGATCAAATCTGCCGTTTATACTCATCTTCCTTGGAGTGATCGGCGGAATGCTCGCTTTCGGATTCATCGGTATCTTCATTGGACCGTCATTACTGGCTGTAGGATATTGTCTTGTCAGGGAATGGAGAAGCTTTGATAAGAATCCATCTCCTTAGTCCATGGACAGGAGCAGGACAAACCGTTGAATATACCGGAGGAAATGGACTGACTGCCTTGTCCCGCCTCTCAAGATTCGTCTTTACAACCCCCCTCTTTATATGGTCTGCTACTCAAGTTCACAGGATTACCAGGAGGAAGTGATATGAAGATATTCGAATGCAAAGGTTGCGGACACATTGAATTTGATGAGGCGCCTGAGAAGTGCAAGGTTTGCGGGGTACCCAAGAGTTCCTTTGTAGAGAACCAGGCGGCAATCCAGAAGCCGGCAAATCCCACCGTCCTGACCGAGGGCGACAAGAAACATATTCCACAGATTGTTGTTGTGAAAGAATGCGGGCTGATTCCAGGCGGCTGCTGCACGGACGTGCATGTAAGGGTCGGTGAGATTGAACACGTCATGACAGAAAAACATCTGATCCGTTTCATTGATTTCTATCTAAACCACAAGTTCATTTCAAGGGTCTGGCTCTCGCCAGATGTATGTCATCCGGCCGCAGCCCTTCATTTGAACGTGACATCCGGCACCTTGACAGCCCTGGAGAATTGCAACATCCACGGGAACTGGATAAGCGAGACTGCCATATAGTTTTCGTAACGGTGCCGGCACCCCACCTGGTTAAATAATTTTCCAGGCTGGGAAGAAACAGAGGTGGAGCGAAGGATGCCTGCACTTATATCCTGTGCCATTGTAACAGCTCTTGTAACTTTCATATGCGCCCTTATAGCCACATACTTTATCCTGCGAAAACGTGACCTTGCCCATGCAGCAGAACTGGCTTCAAAGAATTCGCAACTGGCAAGGCTAAGGGAATCAGAGGATAAGCTGGAAGAAAACCTGCGCCTCGAAACAGACCGTTATCAGATTCTCTTCAACAATACGAAAGATATTGTTTTCATTTACGGCATTACTTCCGAAGGTTTGCCTGACCGGTTCCTGGAAGTAAACGAGGTTGCCTGCCAGGAGCTCGAGTATTCCAGGGAAGAACTGATGGGGCTTACCCCGATCGACATTAATGCCGCGACGCCCCCTTCAGCTATCTTCGGCTACACCAGGTCGGAGATGGTGACCCTTTCCGACGACGATGTCGCTCAAAAAACAAGAAAATACATGGACCATGAGGCCCAGCTTCAGACAGCAAAGATACTGGAAACCAAGCAGCTTGTTTATAACGGCGAGTATTCCTCAAAAAGCGGAAAAATAATCCCTGTCGAAATAATCGCTCAAAGATTCGACCTGCAGGACCGTCCCTTGATTATAAGTACCGCGCACGACATAACTGAAAGGAAACAAAGACAGCGCGCTCTCCGGGAAAGTGAACAGCGTTTCTATGATTTCTTTGCACATTCACCCATTGGCGTTGCTCTTTATGACGAAAAACGGAATGTCCTGAACGTAAATCCGGCCTGCCTCAAAATGTTCGGGATACCCGATGTCAGGGAATTCGCAAAGTTCAATGTGTTTGAGAACCCGTTTATTCCCGAGTCTTACCGGGACAGGATTAACAGGGGCGAAACAGTAAGATTCGAAACAACCATAGACTTCAAGGAAGTTGCAAGGTTCTCAATGTTTGTAAGTGGAAGAACCGGCCAGGCCGGTTTCGATATATTGATAAACAACCTTGGCGTCGACGCGGAATACAAGCCAAAAGGCTATCTCGTCCAGATACAGGACATCACCCAGCGGATCCAGGCCGAGGAAGCGCTGCACCAGAGTGAAAAACAACTGAGACAGGCCGAAAAAATGGAAGCCATCGGTTCGCTGGCCGGAGGCATTGCCCATGACTTCAACAACATTCTTACACCCATCCTGGGTTATACCGAGATAATCCTCCGCAAAAGCCAGAAGACCGACTCCATGTACCAGTACATGCAGGAAATCCACAAGGCCAGCAACCGGGCAAAAGACCTTGTGAACCAGATACTGGCTTTCAGCCGTAAAACCGAGAAAGAAGGACACCCGGTTCACGTCATACCGATTGCAAAAGAGGTACTGGTCTTGATTCGTGCCGCCATGCCCGAAAACATCACAATCAACAGAATCATCAAGACGGAAGAAGATGTGGTTCTGGGAGATCCTACCCAGATACACCAGATCCTGATGAACCTCTGTACCAACGCAAGTCATGCAATGAAAAGTAAAGGCGGTACTCTAGAAGTACGGCTGACGGACTTTGTCATTACCGGGCGATCAACGGAACTCCCGAATCTTCGGCCCGGCCGCTACCTGCGCATTTCAGTCAAGGACACAGGAACCGGTATAGACAAATCGATTCTTGGACGGATCTTTGAACCATTCTTCACTACAAAGGAGCGCGGCGAAGGCACAGGTATGGGCCTGGCCGTTGTGCACGGGATCGCGAGCAGCATGAAGGGAACTATTACAGTGGAAACAGAAATCGGAAAGGGTTCCACTTTCCATGTCATACTGCCCACTATCGAGAAGAAAGAAGAAGAGGAAATCGACAAGGAGGAGCCGCTCCTCACCGGATCTGAATGCATTCTCTTCGTTGACGATGAACCGGAGATTACAAGGATGGCGGGCGAAATGCTCGGGGCGCTGGGTTACACTCCGGTGGTCGTAAACCACGGCAATGATGCCCTGCGGCTGTTTCAAAGCAGTTCAGGACAGTTCGACCTGGTCATCACGGACCAGGTAATGCCAGGGATGAGAGGCCTGGAACTTATCCAGCATTTGAAAGTCATCCAGCCCGATATTCCAATAATCCTCTGCACCGGATTCAGCGAAACATTCGCCCAGCAGCAGGCCGAAAGCCTGGGTATCGACGCTATCCTGATGAAACCCATTTTAATGAAAAATCTCTCCGAAGTTATCCGTTCCGCGCTGGCAAAAAAGAAGAATCAATAATGGCCGAGCCGCTTAGTGAATAATATCTTGTCGTCGCCGCAGGAATAAAAGTCTGCAACACGGGCCTGCTCTGAATATCCTGCTGCAAGGTAGAATCCGCGTATGGATTCGCAAAGAATCCTCCCGGAAGTCTCAACAACGGCCAGTCGCCCGCCGTTACCGGCAATAACCGTTTCCGCGTGACGAAGCAGTGTACTGCCGATCCCCTTTCTCTGCGACTGTGATCCGACAACAATCCAGTATATGTCGTACGTTCCCACGGTACATGGAGTGGGGCCAAAACATATCCAGCCGGCAACCTTGCCTGCGGCTTCCGCACTGAAAGACTGGTAGTAACCACCGATCCCTTTTGCCAGCGTGTCATCCAGAACTTCCAATGCAATCGTTATTTCGTCAGGCTTGAAATAGCCAGCCGTGTTAAGAAACTCCGCAATACGGTCCCGGTCTTCCTTGATTGTGCGGCGAATGATGCAGGATTCGAAAACAGCCGAATGTCCATCTTCCGGACACGCGGGAATTCTCCTCCGATCCAGCCGATCCATAGCATTACGTACAACCATTGTTACAAAATCATCCTGCGAGACTGAACCGGCGGCCAGCGCAGCCGCAAAACCGGCATCAAGGGAAATATCGGGATTAGGATTCACCTCAAGAACGGAAACCTCGCCCTTGCCGTCCATCCTCATGTCAACGCGCACGAAATCTTCGCAGCCAAGGGCGTACCAGGACTTTAACGCAACTGCACGGATTTTATCCGCGACTTCATCGCTTATCTTTGCGGGAATGATCCGTGAAGTATTCTTGTATTCGAATGTCCCGGCCAGCCACTTCGCCGCGTAATCAATGATCTTCGGCCGCCCCGGTTCAAAAGCAGAGAAATCTATTTCTGCAACCGGCATAATTCTGATTTCATCCCCGTCCTCTATGATCGAGATATTGAATTCCCTGTCGCCAAAATATTGCTCTACCAGCGCGGGCTGCTTGAATTCCCTGTGGATTGCCTTTACGGCTTCCTCCATGGCAGGAATAGCATTCTCAAAAACCGAGCTGCTTCCAATTCCCTCGCTTGCATCCGATTGAGCGGGTTTTATGATGAAAGGCCCCTTCCCAAGACTGCTTGTTACGAGTGACTCTCCAACAGGAACAATCGTTCCTCCCGGGACGGGAACTCCTGCGGCGCGAAGCACTGCCTTGGCGCGCCACTTATCCAGAGCTATGGTTAGACAGATGGAATTGCATCCGGTGGACATCTTGCCGAAGGCGCTGCATATTGCCGGAACCTGGCTTGCGTCCTGAGGATCGCCAATCAATCCTTCAACGAGGTTGAAAATGACAGGTTCCCGTGCCGATGCAAGTACAACGGGAATATCCGAGAGTTGCTTAACACCCGCTACCCTGTATGGCGCCCCCACCCTGTCCAGAGCGTCTGTTACAACCTTGACCTCGTCGAGAACACTTTCCGTACTCTCGGTTCCAAAAGTCCTGATATTCCATTCAACAGGCGCGGTATCCGACAAATTATACAGGACAAGAATGGCAGGCAGTTCGCGCATATCACGATTCCTTGATTTTGACTGGCACTGTCTAAGGTTGTTCGTTAATGGAACGAAGTTCCGGGGAAAGGCTCTCTCCGGCATACGGTTCCGGGTAGCTTACGTGCAACCCTGCGCCATTCCGCAGGACTGTGTGTGTTGGACTCGTCGATACAACATAGTTGGGTAAAACCGGAACCTTTCCGCCTCCATGGGGTATATCAACCACGAAGTTAGGAATGGCAATCCCGCTCAGCTTTCCGCGCAGCCACTCCATGATTTCGACCCCTCGCGAAAGGGGCGTTCTGAAATGTTCAATGCCGGCGACAAGATCACACTGAAACAGATAGTATGGACGTACCCGCATCTTAACCAGCCCGCGAAGCAGTCCTTCCATTGTCCTGACATCGTCATTCACTCCCTTGAGTAGAACAGACTGATTTCCAACAGGAATACCAGCATCAACAAGTCTTGCGCATGCCTCAACGGCTTCCGGTGTCAGCTCGACAGGGTGGTTAAAATGCGTGTTGATCCAGAGCGGATGATACTGGCGAAGCATGGTGACCAGTTCATCCGTAACACGCGAGGGCAACGTTACCGGAATCTTGGTGCCTATCCTTATCACTTCCACACTGGGAACGGACCTTAATGCCTCAAGAATGTACTTGATGGTGTTTGTCGGCATTGTCAGCGGATCGCCGCCCGACACCACCACATCCTTTACCTCAGGATGATTTGTCAGATATTCGACAATCTTCTTGATCCTGGATTCCGAAACGCATGATTCACGCATTCCTGTCACACGTTTACGTGTGCAGTAGCGGCAATACATAGCACAGGTACTTGTAGCAACCAGCAGGACCCGGTCAGGATAACGGTGAATTAATCCCGGCACCGGCATGTTCCGCACCTCGTCCAGCGGATCTTCACGCAGAAAAGGCGGACTGTATAGTTCGCGGGCCTGGGGAATTGCCATTCTGAAGATCGGATCAGAATAATCAACTTTCCTGATCTGAGATGCGTAATAAGGCGTTATTGCCAGGGGAAACTTACCGGCAGCTGCAATAAGACCCGGGTCCGCCTTAAGCGATGGAAAACACTCCTGGAGCCTTTCGAGGCTCCGGATGCGGTTCCTCATCTGCCATTGCCAGTCATTCCACTGCGGGCTCATGCAGAGTTCTGTGATTTGCGGCGACTTGATTGACCCTGTTGCTCCGAAAGAACTCTCCGTCTTCTTTAAAAACGAACGCTCTTCTTTTCTCAAGCGGCTGGGGGATTTCGTCGCGATTAATGTAGCTTCCTGCATGTTCGGCGTGTTCACTCCATTATTTATCTCACAGCAATATCCTGTGATTTCCCTTTAGAATAACAATGAAATAATAAACGGGCGGGTAGCATGGAGAAAAAAGACGGGTAAAGAATACCTGCCGGGGGAGTTAAACCTGTTTCAAAAGACTTTCTTTCGCAAGGTTCGTCTGGTTCATCAACCATGGTTGTTGCTCTATCCTGCCTTTCAGAATGCTTCAAACGTGCCGCACCATAAGTTACACAACTAACAATCTTCGTTCGATAGATATTGTCTCGCATCAAGAAAAGATGTCAATACGAAACGAAACATTTTTCAAGAATTCTTAATCAAACGTTCCCTCCGAAAGTCCGTTTGCAATCTCCTCAAGTATATCATCCCACGCTCCGGTTTTTCCAGCCATCTTTACCAGCTCCACAACCGACGGCGAGAACTCGGCTGGATATTCACTCATGGCTTCACTCATCGACGCCCCATTCTCCATCGCAATGCGGATTGAGTTTATAACCTTGCAGAACGAACTGTCTGTTTCCTCGCTGCCAATTACCTCGAGGGCCCTCAGCGCCGGGACACGCCCCCTTGTGAGCCGCAGGTACTTCTTCCAGAACCTTACATGCCTGTTGCGTTTATCTGAAATCTCCATAATGAACTCCTGTTTGTGTAATAATAGCAGGGAAAAGGGAATAATGCCACTTCCTCACGCTCATAATCATTACTGAATGGAATAATCTGCCAGGTTTATCACCACCCCGCTATGTCCATCATTTAAGAATATATGTATCTTTGCTACTTCTCCATTTTTTGATATCGCTGTCCCGTATTTCTCCTGCATTGTATGGATTTATTGGAAAAGGCATGAAAACACAGCTTATTCTCGCATCAGCGTCGGACCGACGACGTAAAATACTGACCGATCTCGGGGTATTGTTCAGCGTTGTCATCCCCGATGTAGATGAGTTAATCCACATTAACAATCCCAGGGAAACGGTTGTTGATAATTCCCTGAAGAAGAACCTGTGGTGCCGGAACAGGTTTCCCGATGCCTTTGTTCTCTCTGCCGATACCATCGTGGAATTCAACAACCGTATCCTTACAAAACCGGAGTCGCAGGAACAGGCTTTCGAGTTCCTCCGGATGCTGTCGGGCAGGATGCACAGGGTATTCACGGGTATCGCATTCTCACGCCCAGCTGCACCAGTAAGGACAATTGTGGATATTTCATGTGTAACCTTCAGGCAGCTCAGCAATTCCATGATCCGGAACTATATCGACAGGGTTAATCCAGTGGACAGGGCCGGAGCATACGATATTGATGAGAACGGCGATCTTCTCGTTGAATCATTTTCCGGATCCAGAACAAATATCATGGGCCTGCCGTCTGAAGCTGTGTCAGAACTATTGAGACAGGAAGGACTGCTTTGAAACCTTCCCCCCTGAAAATCGGACCCCTGCTGATTGACCCGCCGGTAATCCTCGCGCCCATGGCCGGCTATACCGACAGTGCATTCCGAACGCTATGCAGGAAATACAATTGCGGTCTGACATTCACAGAGGTAGTGAATGCCGAAGGCACTGTGCGCAGCGGACGACAGACTCTTCACCTTCTGGAAACAGGTCCGGAGGAGCATCCTATCGCAGCCCACATCTATGGCGCAAATCCGGATACCCTCGCAACAGCTGCTTCCATCATAGAGAAAATGAACAGGTTTGATTTAATTGATATTAACTGCGGCTGCCCCGTACCCAAGATTTTCAGGAAAGGGGCAGGCGCGGCGTTAATGCGCAACCCGGAGAAAATCGGAGAAATCGTCAGGAAAGTTAAGGCTGCCGTATCGTTTCCGGTAACTGTCAAAACGCGTATCGGCCTCGCCCCGGGACAGGTAAACATTTCGGAGGTAGCCCACGCCGTAGAAGCTGGCGGTGGCAGCGCAATATTCATACATGGCAGGGCAGCATCGAACCGCCATAGCGGACCAGCCGACTGGGAGACAATTGCCAGGATAAAAGCTGAACGTTCCATTCCGGTGGTTGGAAATGGTGGAATTTCAAACGCTGCGGACGTGATCAGCATGTTTGAACAAACCGGAGTTGACGGAGTTATGATAGGAAGGGCCGCTGTAGGCAATCCATGGCTCTTTGACGAAGTTCTGTCTCTTCTTAACAATAGACCTTATACCAGGCATTCAATCGAAGAACACAGGTCCGTTATCCTGGCGCACATCGAACATCTCAGCACCATCAAGCAGAACGAACGAAGATATCAGAAAAAGAACAGCCGAACAGCCGACGAGGCGGCTGCACTGCACTTCCGCTCGCATCTTCACCAGTATCTAAAGGGTTTCCCGGGCTGGCCGCATGTCCGCCGTCACCTTAATACCATGCATACGCTGAAAGATATAATGGATGCCGTTGACTGGATACTCTCCGGCAGCGAGTCAGAATCGCCGTAGGAGCCGAATCCTGTGTTTGATTTCTTGATTATTGAATTCCGGAATGATTCAATCCTGCGCTAACGGTACTTCTTATGAAGAAAGAACTTTCCGAGAAAATGGCCCAGGTCGATACAAGCTCACTGAACAAGACCATTGAACGGGCCAAAAAAGAACTTGAGCACATGATCGACCTGAATCCTCAGGTCATGCTCCTTGTCGATCAGAGCGGCAAGATTGTACGCGCCAACAAGGCCCTGCTTGAACTGCTGAGGCTCCAGGACTTCAAGAAGATACTGAACAGGAACCTGAGCGACCTTTTCCCATGCGAAGAAAAGGATTTCTTCTCAAATCTCCTGAAAAGCAAAGGTGGATATGAAGTCAGGGAGATCAGAATCGTCTCTGCCCCGCGTCAGCATCGTCTAATGCGATTTACTGTTATCAGCTCCGATAATGATGTTTCTGTAATAATTGTAAACGATATAACTGCCGAGAAGGAACAGGCTGTCCACCAGGAAAAGAAATACAAGAAAGAGGCCGTAAAGGCCCTCATGGGCGGGCTGATGCACAATGTCAACCAGCCGCTTACCGTCATAATGGTACAGGCACAGTTCATGCAACTTGCCCTGGAAAAAGGCCTGTCACGTCCCGAGGACTTGAAAAAAGATCTCCAGAACATCATGGCGCTTACCATGCAGATTGCTGAAATGTTGAAAATGGTTGAGAACCCTAAAGACTTTGTTATCCAGCCTTACCTGGACGGCGTCAGTATTCTTGATATCAATCGTTCCGGAGAACAAGCCTGGACACCCGAATCGTTCGGCCCGGCCGCACTGGAAAAGATAATGTCGCTTCTCGATGTGCATGATCCCGGGGCACTGCTCCATGCCAGGCAGACAAGCAGGCACGCGGTTATCCTGGCGACACAACTGGGACTGAGCGAGAAGGAAATAAAGGCCGTCGCACGCTGTGCATATTTCCATGATATCGGGAAAATCGGCATCCCGGACAAGCTACTACAGAAACCTGAAGCGCTTACCGAGGCTGAAATGACACTTATGAAGACCCATTCCGAAATCGGCCACCGGATTATCGATTGTTTCCCGCTGCTTCGGGATGAAGCCGAAACAGCCTTAACTCACCACGAGAGATGTGACGGCAAAGGTTATCCGCGAGGCCTGAAAAAGAAAGAGATTCCTCTGAGCGCCAGGATAGTGGCTGTTGCAGATGCGTTTGACGCCCTTTTCTGGAGCCGGTCCTATCGCCCGGCCATGCCTCTCGAAACTGTCATTTCAAGAATCTCCCAGGGTTCCGGCAGCCAGTTTGACGCTTCAGTTGTAGACACCCTTGTCAAACACCAGCACGAACTTGCAGCAAAGCAGTAGTAACAGCAACCTTGATTAGCTTTGCATCAGTCTTTCGTTATTGTATAGTCGTAATATGAATGACAGCGACTCCATGCTTGATCTGCTGATAAGACACGAGTTGGCTCTGGCTGGTCTTTATGCAACATGCGGCCAGGTTTTCCCTGAACACAGTGATTTCTGGAACACCCTGGTTCTGGAAGAGAAAGCCCATGCTCAGGTTCTAAAGACGCTCCAGACAACCATGCTTACTCAACAGGTTTTCCTTAATGCCCGTAAATTCAACAGAATTGGCCTCCAAACTGCCATTGACTATGCAAACAAGCAGAGACGGGCTGTTTTAGCCGGAGAACATGCCATAATGCAGGCATTGATAATAGCATTGGATATCGAGCGCGCGATTATCGAGAAAGACTTCTTTGAAGTCTTCGAATCCGACCTTGCCGTAATGAAACATGAATTCCGCGAACTCAGGGATCATACACTCGAACACTCTAATCGTATCACAGCAATGATCGAAACGCTGAGGGCTTCAGGCATCGAGAATGACTAAGCCTTGGAGTAACATGGATACAAGAACAAAGATTATAGAATCGCAGAAGAGAATCATCGACAATCTGGCTGAGTGTGAAACGCTTATCGGCCAGCTGTACGGCGCGTATGCAGGACGTTTCCCGGCGATGAAAGAGTTCTGGACCAAACTGTCCAAGACGGAGGCATCACATGCCCGTCTTCTGAGAACCATGCATCGCATACTTGATAAGGGGTCCTTGTTTTATAACCTGGGAAAGTTTGACGACAAGGAAATCCAGCATGTTAAAGCTATTACAAGTGAGGGGCTGCAGCATGCTATAGACCGGGCTTTTACCCCAAAGAAAGCTCTTTCAACCGCATTGGCAATAGAATCTTCCCTGCTGGATGCGCATTTCTATGATGTCGTTAAATCGGAGGCTTCCGAATTCAAGATTATTGCCCAAAGGCTTTCGTCTGACACCAGGAAACATCTCGAGTCAATCCGTCACGCATTCAATATGGAAAAAGGTTCTTGAGCCGGCAATACACTGTAATTCTTCACCCGCTGGGTTTAATCTATTGACGGTTTCTGCACGGGAATAATGCTTTATTCTCGTTTTTTAATGAAGATTCCGCAAATGACAGGCGTTATATGGTAAAGACCGTGAAATCCAACTTACTAATTGCAGGCACATGTCTTCTGTTAGTCCTGCCGCTTGATTTAATCGCCGATGGCAGCTACAGCGACGCCATGATCAAGGAAGTCCCGCACGTCAGACAAAAGCAGGATTTCTGCGGCGAGGCGTGTGTCGAGATGGCCCTTAAGAAACTGGGGCACTCCATAAACCAGGACGATGTCTTCAATATCTCCGGCCTGGATCCCCTTCTTGCGCGTGGTTGCTACACTGCCGACCTGGCCCGTGCGATGAAACAGATCGGGTTCGACGCCGGCACAATATGGTATAGCTTCAACACGACAAATGCCACCGTCGAAATCGAGAAGCAATGGAAGGCCCTGCACTCCGACCTGGTCAAAGGAATCCCATCCATCGTCTGCACGCACTATAACGACCAGCCAGGCACCTCCGAGCATTTCCGTCTGGTCGTCGGCTACGACGCTAAAAGCGACGAAATCATCTATAACGAGCCGGCTGTTGAAAAAGGCGGTTACCTTCGCATGAAGAAAGACCACTTCTTCAAGCTCTGGCCCCTTAATTCCGGTAACAGTACTCGCCAGACGGTAATCAGGTTCCGGTGCCAGCCTTCTACAATAACCACGATAACCCGAAAGCCGGGATTCACACCGGCGGATTATGCCCAGCACATAATGCAGCTCAATAAAAAGATAAGCGGCAAATCCTTTGCGATTGTCATTGAACCGCCTTTCGTGGTCGTTGGGGACGAGGAACTGGAAACAGTCAGGCTCCGTTCCGAACAAACGGTCCGCTGGGCCGTGAAAATGCTGAAACAGGACTATTTCAAGCAGGATCCCGACCGGATACTTGATATTTTCCTTTTCAAGGACAAGGACAGTTATGAAAAGAACACAGCGGAGATTTTCAATGAAACACCGACCACACCTTTTGGTTTCTTTTCAGATGAACACCATGCTCTTATAATGAATATCGCCACCGGTGGCGGCACGCTGGTGCACGAAATCGTCCATCCTTACATGGCGGCCAATTTCACCAACTGTCCTTCATGGTTTAATGAAGGGCTCGGCTCGCTCTACGAACAGAGCCAGCTGCGAAAAGGACACATCGCCGGCCTTGTGAACTGGCGTCTCCCCGGACTTGTTAAGGAAATAAAGACTGACAGCCTGCCGTCTTTTCCTGAACTTCTTAAAACAACGAGCACAGAGTTCTACTCATCAAACCGCGGCAACAATTATGCCCAGGCACGCTATCTCTGTTACTACCTGCAGGAAAAGGATCTGCTTGTTAAATTCTACAAAGAATTTTCAAACAACAGCACCAAGGACCCATCCGGACTGGAAACGCTCCAGAAAGTCCTTGGAGAAACCGACATGAATGCTTTTAAGAAGAAATGGGAGAAGTTCGTTCTCAAACTGATGCCGGACTAAGCCTGTCAGGCTGTCTTTACACGGTCGCGGCCTTCCTTCTTTGCCTTGTATAAAGCCTTATCCGCGGCTTCCAACACTTCCTGGGGCGAAGAGTGCCCGCTATCTTTCTTTGCCACACCTATGCTGACGGTAACAGTGATAGATTCACCATGGGCATTTCTATCCGGAAGATGCGAGTCGGCCGGTTTCTTCCTGGGCCGTGTCTTGCTCCTGATCCAGAACTTCCTGGAACTGATTGTCCTTCTTAACAGTTCCATGGATTCAACTGTCTCTTCGAAATTGTCATTCTCACAGACAATCACAAATTCTTCCCCGCCGTACCGGTAAGCTTTGCCGCCGCGATTCGCATTGAGATGCGACGCGATAAAACGGAGAACCTGGTCTCCGGTATCGTGCCCATACCTGTCGTTGATCTTTTTAAAGAAATCTATATCCAGCATCGCAACGGCATATGACGGACCAAGGCTGGCAAGGTGATGCTTGAGTGCTCGCCGGGTTGGCAGCTCCGTGAGTTCGTCCATGTTCGCACTTCTCCACGAACCCTCAAGGATAGCCCAGATCAGCGTAACCGCGCTTCCCGACATGAACACCTGCAGCACTGCCTCGCCCTTCTGGTTCAGCCCAGTGTTCACCTCCTGATTCATGGCCCCGAAAATAAACAGGACTGCCAGGGCAAGCAATTTCCCAAGGAACGGACTTTCGTGCTGTTTCCTGATGATAAGGAAAGGCAGGCTGGCAATAAATGCCAGGGTCCCCAGAAAAGGAATCCTTATGTTCAGTTCGGCTGACGTAGGCAGGCATAAAGCGGCCTGCGTATTAAGAATTGCGCTGCTCAGCTCCGGAATCAATGGCAACAGCAGAATCACCAGCACAGCGGAAAGGATTATCAAGGCCCGGTACGCGGCATGAATGGTCCATAAACCCCTTTCACTCAAACGGTGAAATATTGCCACAAGCGGAGGAACGTATATCGCCGACAGGAGAATGACGGCACTTCCGCGCCCAACATCACCTTTCACGAAGAAATAGTAGTGCAGTATGAATGTCAGGAAGGCAAACAGAAGACAAAGAAAAGAAACGCGGCTCTGGGCAAATATCCAGCCGAGTATGCCGCCTATGCCGAAAAGAATGTACGGCAAATACTGTAAAGACCCGGAAGATGACCAGCTTGACGCCGAAGGACAAACTGCGAAAACAGCAGCCAGAACGCAGAACAACACGAACGGAAAGATCAGCGGAGCCCATTTCTTGAATAAAGCGGATGTTGTCACTTGAAATCTGTCGCTATCTTCTTGCCCAGCTTCAGGTGGAAGCCGCAATGAATACACAGAACGACACCTTCATCAAGCATCTCACCGCATTCCGGGCATTTTGTACCCGAAGCTTCTTGTCTGGGCAGTTCAGCACCGGGAATTGTTATCTGTTTCTGGCAGGCCGGGCATTCGATATCCTGCCCTATCATTTCTTCCGGCGCTTCAAGCGTCTGCTGGCACATCGGACAATCAAATTTGATGTCGGGCATTTGTTCCTCCCGCAGAATCTACTGGAATATAGGGTTTGCCGCTATTTCCAGTCAAGATTATCTGCTCCAAACCTAACCTGCCTTGCTCCACGCCCGAAAACGCTGAAAAGCCCTACTTCACTGCACAAACCAGCCCTTTGAGATAACTTCCCTCGGGGAAATTCAGTGCCGCCGGATGATCCGCCGCCTGTGTCAGCCTTTTCACAATCTGTGCTTCACGTCCTGCATCCAGCGCCGAGTCTGCCACAATCTTCTGGAACAATTCAGTCGGCATAAGACCGGAACAGGAAAAGGTAAACAGGAAACCACCTGGTTTCAACAGCTTGAACGCCAGAAGGTTAATATCCTTGTAACCGCGGCTGGCCTGCTCCATCTGGCTTTTGGAATTCACGAACTTGGGCGGATCGAGGACAATAAGGTCAAATTGACGCCTTGAATCCCGGTACCTGCGCAATACCTGGAAAACATCGCCTTCCACATTCTCAACCTTGTCTGCCTCAAAACCATTGAGCGCGATATTCTTTCCGCACAACTCCAGCGCCGCGGCTGATGCCTCAACATTCGTGACACGTTCTATCCCGCCTTTGAAAGCTGCGACGGCAAATCCGCCGGTATACGCAAAACAGTTTAAGACTTCCGCATTCTTCGAAAACTCAGAGATACAGGCCCTGTTATCGCGCTGATCAAGATAAAAACCGGTTTTATGACCTTTCTTCACGTCCACAAGAAAACGGCATTGCCCTTCCTCAATCTTCAGGAGGTCAGGCGGAGCCTCTCCCTGTAAAACACCGGTAATAGGGGGAAGATGCTCCTTCTCGCGGACATCTGCATCGGAACGTTCATAAATACCCTTGCACGGCACAAGCCCTGATAGTGAAGAAACTATTTCCTTCTTCCAGAAATCAGCACCGGCCGACAGGAACTGGCAGACTAAAAAATCACCGTAGAGGTCAACAATCAATCCCGGTAACCCGTCCGATTCTGCATTGACCAGCCGGTATGCGCTGGACCGGGCCGGAAAGAACGTTTTCCTCTGCCTGATCGCCTCTTCAAGGCACTTCCGGAAGAAATACCCTGAAATCTCTTCTGCAATATCAAACGACCACATCCGTATGGTTATCTGCGAATCCGGCGAATAGGCTCCACGGCCCAGCAACTTGCCGTTGGCCGCCAGGACCTCAACAGTTTCTCCACGTTCCGCCTTGCCCTTGATTTCAGCTATAGCCTCGGAAAAGATCCATGGATGCCTGCGCATCAAGGACTTCTCGCGGTTTGGTTTTAGTACAACAAAAGACACTGGTATTGCCCCCGATTCCTTCCCTGCCATGCAGAATCACCCATGACACGGAAGACTCAGTTAACAACCGTAACGGTCCAGTCGTTTAAACATTATTAAATATTTCTACTGTTCTTTATCCCTTTTAAGCAAGGCAACAGATTCAAAGTATGGTGTTCGCGGAAACATGTCAAACAGCCTGGCGCTCTTCACAGAATAACCGGCTGCCCTCATTTGCCTGATGTCCCGGGCCATTGTATCCGCAGCGCAGGAAACATAAACTATCGCCGCCGGCCTGGCGGCAACAAGGCGGTCAACCACTTCTTTATCGAGTCCTCTCCTCGGAGGATCCGTTATAACCGTGGTCTTCTCTGGAATGACTTTCTCAAAGGCCCACTTCAACCCCTTGTGTGCGGTGGTCGCCTTGAATTCAATACCCTCAAGCTTCCTGTTCTTTGCATTCCGCTCAGCCGCGCGTATCGCGTCGGGGTCCAGATCCACTCCGAGTACGATTTGCGTCCCGGCCCGGGCCGCAGCAATAGCAAAGACTCCGACACCGCAGTAAAGATCCACGACGGAAACAGGACTAGCCTGCTTCAGCTGGCCGATCACATGTGATACCAGGAGATTTGCCACCGGAAGGTTGACCTGGAAGAAACTCCGGCGCGGGACGACAATGTCGCCTGTTGATGTCGATTCTGTTATCACGGGTCGGGAAGAATCGCGGCCGTCTTTCCACATTATTGCACCGTCATGCGCTGTGAACCTGAAAGTAGCTGTAAGATGGTCCGTTATGGACTCCTTAAACTGGCTGTCGGCTCTTGTTTCCGCAATCAATTGATTAATCTCCGGCCGGCCAAGCGGACACGCCGGAATATCTATAACCGTTATGTTGTCATCCGCAAAATAGCCAAGCGCCGGACCTCCCTTCCTGACCGATCCGTGCAGCTCAATCTTGTTCCGGTATCCCATGGGATCCGGTGAAGGAACAGGCGAGAGACAGACTGCCGGATCAACCCCGCCCATTCGTTCCAGCAGGTTAACAAACTGTTTATGTTTCAGTCTCACTTCAACAGGATAATCCGCATGCTGGTAGACACAGCCGGGGCATGTCGCGTTTTCCTTAGACCCTGCCCGGAGGGCAAGAGGACATACCGGTTCAACCCGGTCCGGCGACGGTTCAATAACTGCCAGCAGCCTGGCCTCGGCAAAATTCTTTCCATCACGTACAATCCTGACGCCTGCTACTTCACCGGGAAGAACTCCTGGAACAAAGACTACCTTGCCGTCTTTTCGAGCCAGGCCCTTTCCACGGTAAACAACATCTTCTATTTTCAATTCGAGCATTTCATTCATATTGTTGAGATCCATTCTTGCAGGGTTATGCAAAACCGCCTAGCCGTTCTTGTCTTTTTCTGCCACGACAATCTTCAGCAATTCATCATAAGATTCGACAATCCAGGTCGGCTGGACCGGCAGATTTTCCACGTCTTCCCGACGCGATATGCCGGTAAGTATCAAAGCGGTTCTCACTCCTGACTTTATACCGGCAGGAATATCAGTCTCCACGTTGTCACCTACCATGATCACTTCATTCCTTGCCATTCCAAGCTTCTGCAGGGCCATATCAATGATCAGAGTCTCGGGTTTCCCAATCATAACGTCCGGGCCGGACCCGGCTTCCTCGGCAACGGCGTCGACAATTGCACCTGTCCCGGGCAGGACACTCCCCTCTATTTTCAGGGCCTTGTCGGGATTTGTGGCTATAAACGCTGCCCCCTGCCTTATAAGACTGGCAGCCTTCCTGATTTTCTCCCTGGCAACATTTCTCTCAAAGCTCACAATCACATAATCAGGCGAAAAATCGGTTACAACAAATCCAGCCGCTTCTATTGCCTGGCCGAAAGCCTTCTCGCCGATATAATACACTGAACCTTTTTTAAGGTATTGAATCGTTGCCTGCGTCGAAGTGAGGACGTCATCCGCCCTGCAGGAGATTCCGTAACGGCGCAACTGCCTGGCAACTTCTTCCTCGGAACGGTTAGCCCTGTTGGTTACGAACAGGCAGCGAATTCCCATCCTATCCATTTCTATGGTAAATTTACCCGCCCCCGGCACCTCGGCATCTCCCAGGTAAACGGTCCCGTCAAGGTCCAGAATTATTGCTTTAATCATCTATTTTAAACCTGTTTTCCTGCTTAGTTGCGCTCCGCTTCACAGCCTTAATCTTCTTGCCTGAATCCGTCATATCGAATCCACGCGAAACCCAAGGTCGACAACCTTTTTCATCAGTTCCGAACGTGCACCGCGAAGCGTCACCCTGGTAAACCTGAATTCGCGCCTTATCGAGTACTTCCCGCGCAACTGGTCAAAATGCGCACTCCTGGCATTGCCATCCTTCATGCCTCCCTCTCTAAGACGCTTATCATCAGCCTCAATGTCATACACTCTGCTTACGATCTTCCAGAGAACCTCTTCATCCTTCAATCCGGCACAATCTACACTAACCGAGGGAACAACCGGGGGCGGCAATAAACTGTCCGGGGTCCACGAAGCTTCAACGCCGAGGAACCGGCAGGCCTCCTTGTAAACCATTACCGTCCCATAAACCTTGCCCTCGAAGGAGTGCCCGGCAATATGGGGGGTCCCGATGTCCACGCGCTGCAGCAGCTCACTGTTGAAACCCGGCTCACCCTCCCAGGTGTCTATGACGGCATGGGATACTATCCCTTTGTCCATCACCCGCATCAGGTCGGAGGTGTTTACAACAGCACCGCGCGCACAGTTTAAGAAAATGCAACCGGGTTTTATCCTGCTGAAGAAGTTTGCATCGGCCATGTGGTATGTCTTGTCCTGCCCGGCTTTGGTCAAGGGCACGTGCATGGTAATAATATCAGATTTCTCCACCACCTCGTCCAGGCTCGACCATCTGCCCTCTGTAGTCTGTGGTCTGTGGTCTGTGGTCTGTAGTCTCTCCCTCGGCGGGTCGTTCATCAGCACCCGCATACCCAGGGCCTGTGCTTTCTTCACCACAAGAGTTCCGACATTGCCGACACCAATCACCCCTATAGTTTTACCCTCCAGCGTGAAACCATGCCGGGTTGCAAGGCACAGAAGCGCAGTCGTAACGTATTCCGAAACACTGTTTGCATTACATCCCGGAGCATAGCACCACTTGATGCCGGCGCTTTCCATGTAGGCAATATCCATGTGATCCGTGCCTATTGTCGCCGTACCTGCAAATCTTACCCTGCTGCCTTCCAGCAAAGCGCGGTCAACCTTCGTGGTGGATCGTATCGCCAGTATCTCGGCGTCCCGGACGTCGGCTGCCGTAAGGGTTCTGCCGTCTTTTACAAGCGGCTCGCCGAGCAGGCTGAACGCCTCCCGCGCGTAGGGCATATTTGAACAACAGACAATTTTACGTGAACTCATGGAAGTCAGGATACAGAATCCGAAATTCAGAAGGAAGCAGGAAAAGTATTCTTACAATATCACCTGAATGGAGAGGATGTAAGATCCTGCATCCCCTTTCTCCCCCCTTGGGGGAGAGGACTGAGGTGGGGGGCATCAAGACTGAAACCTTATCCATTACGGACTATTGCACACCCATATGCACCGTCAGTCTGCGTTTCCGGAGGGAATAATCGTTCGCTTCCGCCTTTAGAAAAACCGGGATTTAAGGAAAGCCAGCCTTCCATCAGTTGTTCGTCTTCTTCCGGTTCAAGACTGCAAGTGCTGTAAACCATAATGCCGCCTGGTTTCAGGAAGGCGGAAGCGTTGGAGAGTATCTTCTTCTGCAGGCCTGTAAGGCCTGTCAACCCCTTGATCGAGAAACGCCACCTTGCGTCCGCCCGGCGCCGGAGAACTCCGGTGTTTGTGCAAGGCACATCAAGCAGTATCCTGTCAAACAACCTTCCATCGGAGGCCTTCTTCAAATCCTGTTCGCTCACGGCATCACCCTTCAGGACAGTCACGGACTTGATCTCAAGGCGGCGAAGGTTTTCTCTAAGCGTTTCAAGCCTGTCTTCCTGGATATCCATTGCAACAATCCGGCCTTTCCCGGCCATTCTCTCGGCAATGGCCATGGTTTTCCCTCCCGGAGCCGCACATGCATCCAGTACAAATTCACCAGGCTGGGGATCCAGCAGTCTCACTGAAAGCAACGTCGAAGGATCCTGTACCGTGAAGAATCCCTGCTGATAACCGGGAATATCCACAACATTGATCCCGCGGGGAATAACAAGGCATTCTTCAGGAGCGAACGGATGCGGGAGAACCTCAATGCCGGCTTCCTTTAATGTCTTGATAAAGTCGGGGAAAGCAATCTTGGCTCTGACTGGCCTGATCACGACTTCCGGTCGACTGTTGTTCCATTCCAGGAGTTTCTGCATCTTCTCCGGTCCAAATTGCCTGCTCCATCTTTCAACAAGCACATCGGGATGGGACAACTTTATCACCGGGGATTGTTTTGCAAGCTCCTTCAAAATGATCGTTTTCTCCCGAAGCGCCCTTCGAAATATGGCATTGGAAAATGCCACGACATGGAGCAACCCTGCCGACTTCACCGCACTTACCGTCTCATTCACTGCGGCATATTGCTCCACCTTGTCCATCAGGAAGATCTGGTACAGCCCGACGAGAAGAAAAGGCATGACTTCCCTGTCTGGCTTGCGCTTGGCGCAGCGTTTTATTATCCATTCCAGTGTCCGTTTCCACCGGGCAACACCAGATACGACTTCCATGACGAAAGCACGGTCGTCCTGAACACATTCCATGAGGTGGTCTGTAAACTCCCCCGTGTCGAGCCATTCTGCGACAATCTCAGCAGCAACAGCCCTGGAATTTGGCTTCTGAATATTTCCTGATTTCATATTATTTCTTCTAAGATTGCCATGTGGACCTACACCGTCAACATTGCCTCTTGCCATACCTTAATTGCCCGCAAGCGGCCTTCAGGGAGCTTCCTTTCGATTCTCTAAAAGTCGCATTTATCCCTGCCCTTCCAAGTATTTCCATGAATACATCCGCCTTGTCGCGTGATGATGCGTGCCCGGTAAATTCTTCAACCGGACTCAGCGGAATCAGGTTTACCCTGGACGGCAAGCCGGAAAGAAGCGTAACAAGCTTCCTTGCATGGGCCGCCAAATCATTCATCCCCCTGATCAGCGTGTACTCAAAGGTGATAATCCGGCCGGTTTTCTCAAAATATTTCCGGCATGTTTCAATGAGCTGTGCCAGCGGATATTTCCGGTTGACTGGCATCAGTTCTGACCGCAATTCATCATCCGGGGCATGTAGCGAAACCGACAGTTCAACCTGTATGCCTTCTTCGGCAAGCTTTTCAATGCCTGGGACAACTCCGCAGGTACTGATGGTTATTTTCCTGGCCCCGATTCCCAAACCATCCTTGTCATTTATGATGCGTATTGCCTTAAGCACGGCATCGTAATTGTCGAACGGCTCGCCGATTCCCATGAAAACAACGTTGGTTGGCCGGTCGTTATAAGTGTTCGCCGCGAGGACAACCTGACCTACCATTTCGCCTGCTTCAAGGTTGCGCCTGAAACCTGCCTGTCCGCTTGCACAGAAAGCGCAATGGAAACGACAGCCAGCCTGGCTCGAAATACAGACGGTCTTCCGGTCGTTGCCGCCGGGAATCAGGACTTCTTCAACCTGCTCGCCGTCCTGGAGGCCAACAAGTATTTTGCGTGTGCGGCCCGCTTCACCCTCAATCCTGGCGGCCACGGCCGCATCCAGGCAGAATGCCCCGGCTAACTGCTCCTTGAGAGCGGCAGGCAGGTTTGTCATGGTAGCCCAGGCGGCGGCGCGCTTCACATACAGCCATGACCACACCTGATCAACCCTGTACCTTGGAACATTCATCCCCGCGAACAGTACGGCAAGTTCTTCCCTGTTCACGCTGTGAATAAGTGATTTCCTGCCGCCGGTTGACCGGCTGCTATCTGGTACAGTTTTCATGGCGATATTCTACTTGGCACATACTTGGATTGGCAAGACACGAATAAACTCTTCCTGGAAGGAGGAACGGAAGGTTGCTTGTTTTCCAGGGAAGTTGCCTAGATACCTGCAGGAGCATCTGCGGCTTTCGCTGCTGGCGCGGCTTCAGCCGCTGGTGGAGCCACAACGGCCGGTTCAGTCGCAGCAGCAGGTGCAGTTGCAGTTGCCGGTTCAGGAGTCGCTGCCGCCGGAGCCGCCGTCGATGGCGCACCTGCATCTGCAGGAGGAGGAGCGATTGTTTCCTTGGCCTCGGTTTTCGTTTCTGTGTTCGCCGCCGGGACCGCCGCAGACGCAGAATGACTGCTGCTAGACGCAACGGGTACTCCGCTGCATATAAGTCCGTAAGCAGAATTTGTCTTTACCTGGAAAAGGATGACAACTCCAAAGGCAATACAGCAAAGGATGGCACAAACGGCCGGCACCACATACGAGGTGCTTGTCTGGCCTGGAACCGCAGCCGCTTCCTGAACAGGCTCGGCAACCGGCGCCGCCGCAACAGGTTCTGGTGCCGCCACCGGGGAATGCTCGGCAGACGGGGCTTTAAGGGTTAACGTCTTCTTCTTAATCGTTATTGGTTGTTTAATATCCGCCATTGTCCAGCTCCAAATATATTCTTAAGGAAATGTATTCTCCCTCACGGCATAGAGCAAGGTTTTTTTAGGCTTTATGACATACCCTCAGGATTCCCCCGGTAAAGCCTGCCGGAATCCACCCGGTGACAACCTTATTTCTTAATGAATCTTGATATAAATACTTCGAAACCCTGCCTGGTTTCATCTGATGGAAATCTGGAGGAAAGACTCTCAAAAACCGCACGTGCCTCAGTTTGCCGGTCATTCTTATGGAGCACGCTTACCGCTTCATACATGAAATCAATATAGGAATTCTTTATTGTAATTTCATCCGGGTATTTCACAAGAACAGCCTCGTAAGCCTTTGTAATTTTAGGCAACAGGTCGATGTCAGGTGCCTGTTTCAGGCTGCCATCCGGCCCTATCTCGTGGCGGCCATGCATAAACAGCGCCTTCAACGACTGCAGGATCGACCTCTCGCACAGCAAGGCGCCTTCCCGACCGCCGTACTTTCTCCCGCTCACCGCCCAGTAGATTGCATGACTCTCCGGCACCCTCCAGTCAAGCGGCCCGTATTCCAAATCTATGCCCTGCATGGCTTCCACCTTCAGCTTATACTCTGTTGTAATCTTCCGTAACTTCTCGGGCCGTGACACAAGCAGGCTATAGTCGGGATGGGCCCCGCCAAAGAGATCAGTCATTTCCTCTGACCACTTGATCTTGTAATAGGCGTGAGCCTGGTCAATGGATCTTCCAATCTTGTCCAGGAACAGCCATGCCAGTTCCCTGTAAATCTTCGGGTCCCCGGCATTGTAGCGGATGCCTTCGTCACGCAGAAGCTCCATGCCGTTCCTTACCCACCTCCACCTGTCTTCGGGGTCAGGCATCATGACGCTCACATTGTAGGCCATGTTCCAGGAATGGAATTCCCATATGTCCCCGCAACGTGGCTCAAGCTTGGTGATCCAGTCAGACAGCTGGACCAGCTCAAAATACCTTCCCTCCTCCTGCAGCGTCGAAACCCTCAGCCAGAGTATGTCGGCAACGAGACTGCTGAATCCTCCAAGCGCCACGGTGGTAAAGGCTATCAGCGGCGGTGTATTCTCCAGAGGCGCCGCAGAATCCACCCCGTAATCCGCCCGCATTTTAAGCAGTTTGCTGTTCTGCCCTCCGGCAAACCACACGCACAGCACCACCGCCAGCGCCATCACAATGGATATGGTCTTGTTTTTCATTACAAATCTTCCGTCATGAACTGGGAAGCGCCAGCTCCCTCAGCCTGAAAAGCAGCACTCCTGCCAGGCCTAGTAAGAACGGGTAGAGCAGCGCCACCAGAAGCACCGCCTTCGCAGTATCTCCCCACGAGACCAGCGCGCCCTCGGAAAGCCTGTCCACCGGGTCCTCCTTCATGACCGGCCCAAGGACAACACTGTCCACTTTCTTAACCACCCTCTCGACAATCTTGTGGCTTATGCTTTCCTTCTCAATTCCTGACTGATGCTCCGCGCAGCAGCTCCCGGTGTCCGTCGCCAGCAGGAAAACATAGTAATGTATGATCAGCGGCAGCAGGAGCAGCGAGAAAGTGGTGAACGTGGTCACGGGGAAAGAGAAAAGAGTGCTTGCCGTCAGGCCAATTGCCGCAAGCAGGGCAAGACGGCAAAGGACAACAAGGATTGCACGTACAAGGTTTGATTCGAAACCGCTTTCGCGTATGAAAAGTATAATACCCTGTTTACGGTCAAATACGACGGTTCTTGAGTCGGTACCGGAACCATTCCTGTATTCAACAATCATCGTGCGGCCATGGGAGTCCCCTGTTGCCGTTCCTTCCATTATCTTGTCGATGAGGGAACGCGTAATAGGAACGGTAAATTTATAAGTCCCGTCCATGCTGACATTCGTAGCCATGTTGAACAAAACAGGGTTCCGTTCCGTTCCTATCCTCCACTCTCCATGAACCGTGTTGTTCCCTTTACGGACAGGAGAAAAACAGATATTCAATGTAACAGGCCTGTCCTCGCCGCCGGCTTCCCTTAGGAAATCAGGAACGTCAAGAATCCATTGTTTTACGGCGCCGGAGCCGACAACCGTCTTCTCGGTAAGCAGGTCTTTCCTGATAAAAGAAAGGGCTTCCTCCCGAGAAAAATTTGTAGCTATCATGCCCCTGTTCATCATGGCGTGATACCGCTCCATCACTTCCTCTTCAAGGGTATCGCGCGGAAGAATAAGCCTTCTGCCGGCAAGCAGTTCCTCCCTGACAACACCGAGTTCACGTCCCGCTGTATCTGCCGAACGTATGTTCCACTGAACAAGGAAATAAACAATCAGGCCCACAGTAAACAGCAGGACGGCATTCATCGCCAGCAGGCCGAGCCATTTGCCAAGCCATATCTCGAAAGCGCGGACAGGCTTAACCACCACAAGCTGGATCTGTTTTGATTCCACTTCCTGCGCTATTGCCCCGCTCGACGCCCAGAGCGTGGCCACGCCGAGAATGATCGTTGACAATCCGAGCGTGTAGTAAAGGATGATCTTGATCTGGCCGGCCAGCGTGCCATCACCCTTGATTGTCAGCGGAAGACCAAGAACTGTAAGCACAAGCACGGCCATCAGGCTGGCAAAAAGCCTGGACCGTATTGCAGCCCTCATCTGCAGGAATGCTATTGCAAGAATCCTGGTCATAAGCGGAATATCTTTCTTCTCACTCCTTCGTCAAATAACCGGCCATTGCCTCTGTTGGAGCCGCACCCGACTGTTCAGAAGTCGACCTGTGCGCCTTTTCCACAACCTCCAGGAAGAACTGTTCCAGGTTCATTGACGGGTGGTCGATGTCCGGTTCCTTCCCTATCTTCTCCTTCACAATCGCCAGGACCTTCTTCATGGTATCCGGCGGCAGGGACGGCATGGTTAACCGTACGCTCTCCCTCTTCTCGAGCAGCTGGTTCACGCTTCCCTGGGCCCTGATGCTCCCGTTATAGAGAATTGCCACCCGGTCGCACACATCCTCGACATCCGCAAGAAGGTGGGACGAAAGGATTATCGTCTTGCCGCGCTTTGCCAGGGCCAGCATAAGGTCCTTAACCTGCCGGCATCCCACCGGGTCCAGTCCCGATGTTGGTTCATCCAGAATCACCAGCTCGGGGTCATTTATCAGCGCCTGCGCAAGTCCAACCCTGCGGGCCATTCCTTTCGAGAACTCCCCTACCGGGCGCGTGGCGGCATGCTTGAGCCCGGTCATTTCCAGGAGCTGGCCGATCCTGTCTGCCCTGTCGCTGCTGCTGATATCAAAGAGCCTGCCGTAAAAATCAAGGGTTTCGTAAGGGGTAAGATAGTTGTACAGGTACGATTCCTCCGGCAAATACCCGATACGCGCCTTGGTCTCAACGTCATGCGGCTTCCGGCCGAAGACAAGAACATCACCAGAAGTCGCGTTAAGCAAACCCAGCAGGATCTTTATGGTCGTACTTTTGCCCGATCCATTAGGGCCAAGCAGCCCGAATATCTCGCCGCGCCTGATCTCAAGGTCAATCCCGTCAACGGCCCGCACCTTCGGCCGCCTCCAGAAATCCCGGAACACTTTTACCAGCTTCCTGACCTCGACTATTGCACTCGCTTCTTCATTATTCCCGCTCATTGGACGTTCCTCCGTCCTGACGTTGTTTATTTCATTTCAGTGTGCCTGAAGGAGATCATCCCGAGGCACAGGATTCCAGCCGTGTAGACCGCCGCATAATATCCGGCGCTGACGACATACTTCAACGGTACTGTCCCGCCGCCGGCAAGGGCATCCACTGTCCAGAAGTTCTGCCAGTTAGGCACCGCCGCATAAAGGAGACCGCAGAGTTGCGAAGAACCCGCAAACCGCCCGAAAACATAATCGGACATGAGTCCAAGCAGGAATATGGCGCTGCAGAAAACCATTGTAGGCACTGTCTCAAACCTGGTGGAAATAGTCAGTGCTATCCCGCTGAGAACTATAAGCGCCATGGTTATCAGTATGCTCACCGGCAGGATGCGCCACTGGACCTGGAAATCATACGGCATCCACCTGCCGGTCCTGGCAAAGAAGCCGCTGACCAGCAGTACAAGAACGAGAGATAGCAGAAGCGTGATGAAAGCGGTTGACGCGAAGGGACGCTTGAACCTGTAGTTTACCAGGGCCGCAACAAAGCATGCCGCAAACGGGGCGCAAATGAGCATTGTTCCGGTCACGGCGTCGGGCAGGTAGCCTGCAAGTGTTTCCGTGGAATAGAATTTCTCGGCTACACGTTCGCTCAAGAGTGTGGCTAACGCCGCGCACGCGGAGAAAAGGACAATCACCGCGGTTATACCTGCGAACTTGGAAAGAAAGAAGAGTTCACGGCCAACGGGCTTGCTCAATACTGCTGATGCTGTCCCGCTTCTTATTTCGCGGGAAAGCATCGTGCCTGCCGAATGTCCTGCAATAAACAGCCCGAAGACAAAATGAAAAGCCAGGGCGCCGTCACGCACCTGTTTGCCGTCTTCCCCGAAGGTATGCATGATCATGAGGGGCAGCGCTGCAATAAAAACAACGCCGCTTACGGCTAGAAGGAAACATATAGGCTGGCGCAAAGCTTCCAGCGCCGTTAGACCGGCCATGGCCAGAAACTGTTTAATACGCAGCATCATAAAACATTGTCCCCCGACCACCCGTAGAGACAACATGACGCACGCCGTCAGCCTGCTTCAAGAGTCCAGACTGTTACTGCTTGGCAGCGTCTTTTTCCCGCATTGCCTCTCTGCGGCTAAGTTTGATTCTGCCGCGATCATCAACGCCGATGCACTTCACCCACATCTGGTCACCAATCTTGCAGATTTCCTCAACATTCCTTACGCGGAAATCAGCCAGCTCGCTGATGTGCACAAGCCCATCCCTGCCGGGCAGGATTTCCACGAATGCACCGAATTCCTTGATGCCGGTTACCGTTCCGTCATAAATCATACCCTCTTCCGGCTCTGCTGCAATCATATTAACTTCACGCAGCGCAACCGTCAGGGCCTCCTGGTCCACAGTAAAGATGCTCACTGTGCCGTCATCCTCAATATCAATCTGGGCGCCCGAAAGCTCGGTAATACGGCGTATGTTCTTGCCGCCGGGACCGATAAGTGCGCCTATCTTTTCAGGATCAATCTTCAGGATGTGTATCCGCGGCGCATGTGGCGACAGCTCGGAACGCGGCGCCTCCATCACGGAAGCCATGAAATCAAGTATCTTGTTTCGCGCAATGCGCGCCTTCTCAAAAGCGGCTTCAACAAGGTTCCAGGACAAGCCGTCAATCTTGAGGTCAACCTGGAAACCGGTGATACCGTCACGTGTTCCGGCCACCTTGAAATCCATGTCTCCGCAGTGGTCTTCTGAACCGATAATATCGACCACCAGTTCCGCCTTATTGTTTCCAGTAAACAGGCCTATTGAAATTCCCGCTACCGGCTTCTTTATCGTAACACCCGCATCCATCAGGGCAAGGGATCCCACGCAGACGCTCGCCATGGATGACGATCCATTGGATCCCATGATGTCCGACACTAGGCGGATCGTGTAAGGATAATCCTTGGGAATAATCTCCTCTATCGAACGTTCAGCCAGGGCGCCATGTCCAATCTCCCTGCGGCCGGTACTTCCAAGCCGCCCGACTTCGCCCGTGCTGTATGGCGGGAAATTATAATGCAGCATGAATTTCTTCTCTTCCGGTCCGCCGGTAACGGCATCAATACTCTGGATGTCCGATTTTGTGCCGAGAGTCACAATTCCAAGCGCCTGGGTTTCGCCGCGATTGAAGAGCGCCGAACCATGTGTGCGCGGAAGCAGGCCTACCTGCGCTGCCAGCGGACGCAGGTCGTCAAACCCGCGGCCATCAATGCGTTTACCGCGTTCGAGAACATTCTTCCTGACAATCTCAATTTCCAGGTTGTCAAAGGCCGACCTGAACTGCTCTTCCTTCATCTCCGGGAATTTCTCAAGGAGTTTGGCCTGCAGTGCCTTCTTTATCTCTTTTACCTTCGTCTCACGGTCCTGCTTCCCGACAATCACAAGCGCCTCTGTAAGCTCGCCGGCGCTAAGCTCGCGGGCGGCATTAATAATAGAATCATCCTGGACGGGGGTCTCGATGACCTTGTCCGGTAATCCCAGTTTCCTGCGCAGTTCAAGCTGCATATCAATGAGTTTCACGCATTCCGCATGGGCAACTTTCATCGCAGCCACGAGGTCGGCTTCCTTGACCTCTGCACCGCCGCCTTCAATCATTAGGGGCATTTCCCTTGTGCTTGCATAGACAAGGTCAAGATCGCTCTTCTCCCTCTGCTCATGTGTCGGATTAACAACAAACTGTCCATCAACCCTGCCCACGCGTACACCGGCAATAGGGCCGCGGAACGGAATCTTCGATATTGTAAGGGCGCAGCTTGCTGCCGTAATGCTCAACACATCGGAGTCATTCTGGCCATCGGCAGAAAGGAGCATGTTGTTGATCTGTACTTCGTTCCGGTAGTATTCCGGGAAGAGCGGCCTGATGGGCCTGTCTGTCAGGCGCGCAGTGAGCACTTCCTTCTCGGCCGGCTTCGATTCGCGCTTGAAAAAGCCGCCAGGAAACCTTCCGGCTGCATAGAATTTCTCCCTGTATTCGACCTGGAGGGGAAAATAATCTATGCCCTCTTTCGGTTTGTCCGCGCATGTCACGCCCGAAAAAATTATGGTGTCACCAAGCTGAACGGTCACTGCCCCGGCTGCCTGCTGTGCAAGGAGCCCTGTTTCTATGGTAATTTTTTTGCCGCCGATTTCTGCTGATACTGACTTTGTGTTATTCATTGTACCTTTCTTTTCCCGGGTAGATTGCCATCGAGAATCCGGAATGACTATTCGAAGGCTTGGTATTACGTGCAGATATGGAAGATTCTGAAGGCTAGTGGCGAATGTTCAGCTTTGTGATAATCTGCTGATAACGCTTCTCGTCCTTCTCTTTCAGATAGTCGAGAAGACGTCTGCGATCACTGACCATCTTGATCAGGCCATATCGGGAACTGTGGTCCTTCTTGTGCCCTTTAAGATGCTCCGTAAGCTTCTCTATCCTTTCGGTGAGAAGAGCAACCTGCACATCTGATGAACCAGTGTCGCCGTCATGGCGCTGAAACTTTTCCTGGATGGCTTTCTTGTCTATCTTGCTCATTTACTGCACTCTACCCTGTTTTTTTGTTTTTTTCCTTTATGTTTCGAGGCACTATATATAGGCAAAAAGTGTTTGTAAAGTGATTCTTGAATCTTTTTCTGGAGCGACAAATTTGCTGTTAAAGCTTAATTCTGCGGTTTCGAGGTCCTTGCTTTCCCCATTCACCGGACTTCCGCCTGGATAGTAACCGGAGGACTGTCGTCCGGGCTGACCCAGCCCAGCCCCTTGACCGCGATATCAACTTCAACAGCGTAACTGCCGGGAATAACAGGAGCTATTCCCGTAATAATCACTTCCGCGCTCTCGCCTGGCAGAAGATTACAGGGCAATGAACCGGTTGCGCCAAGAATCTCACCCCGCGGCCCCCTTGCGAAATCAGGAACACCGGTCTTTCCCCTTCTCCAGCAGCGGAAACCGGCAACAATATCGCCCGCACCGCCCTTCCCGTATATATAGCTGTTGCCGGCCCATGTATTACTACCGGTATTCCGGATTGTTACAGGCAACTCAAAACGGTCCCCCTTGTTAACCTGCAGGATGGCCGGAGCGCGGATACTTGCTGATTCCGGTTTCTCACTGGAACCAGTTTGAGCGCGAAATATATCTGGTTTAAGCCTGCTGGCCAGGTCTTCCAGTCCTTCCGCCACAGGACACGGAGATTCAACCTCGAAGATTGAAACATCGGAGTTGGTCCCGTATACACATCTGTATCCGGCCCGTGCATATTCTCTCCCAGCGCTGGCATCCCTGGCCACAACATAACCGACGCCTAAAGCCTGCAGCACTCTCTTCGCTTCGCCATGCGCGGGGTTGGCGGTATTCACGCAAATTGAATCATGCCACGGCATGCTCGCAGCAAATGTCCCGTTTGGAGTCCTTTTGCCGTGCACCAGCGCCACCATCATCGACTCCGCTTCGCCGAGCTGCTGCAGCCTAACATTATTAAGACCGGCCGGTACTTCAAGAACCGCAAAATCCCCGGGTTGCCTGGCAAGCCATTGATAGGCAGGATTATCCGCGCGCTCGGGAAGGACCCTTACAGCATGCATCCCTGCACGCGCCTCAAGGAAGGAAATGCACAGGAGAATAACCGCAAGCACTTTGCCGTGACGCGACGACGACATCTTTACAATAACCATGGTCCCCGCAAATGCGAGAAACAGGTGCGTCAGCAGGCCAAATCGCGCCGGCGCACGGATCGCCTTGAACGGCAGAAGGAAATCATAAAGCAATTCGTAGGGTGTACGCATTTGAATATGATCCAGTCCCATCTGCCAGAAAAGGAACCTCATTGTCCCGAACGAAAGGAAGAAACCCAGAACCCCCATCAGGACTATCTCGGGTGATTTCCGCCACAACATGACAATGCCGGCCATACCAGCAATCAGCAGCACAAACCCGGGGAAAAGCTGGGAAACCACGAAATTATGCTGAAATTCGCCGCCAAACGGCGGAAGAATCCTGCCCGTCGGCCCTGTAATCCAGGCAAACAGGTCGGCACTGCTGGAATCCACCTGCATGATATGGCGCTTGATCCCGAGGGACTGGTGAAACGCGGCATATTTCAACGCAACAGGGAAAAGAATCAGCGCCGTCAGTGCACCGGCAATCAGCAGGGGAATGACGGCCTGTTTCCATGGAACTTTCCGGCGCCAGATCCCATATGCATAGGCAAACGGCAAAGTCACGCCCAGCGCCACTGCTGTATATGAATACTCGATTACCGCCAGTGTCAGGGCAATGGCAAAGCAGGCCATGGTCCACCTCTTCGGCGTCTCGAGAAAGGAAACCATTCCCGCAAATGAAAGCGCGAGAAATGGCGCGAAGATTCCTTCGACATTACACACCTGATTGGCCCTGAACATTCCAAAAGAAAAGAGCACCATCAGCGCCGCCCCGCCCCATCGCGAGCCGGTGAATATTCTGCCGGCATAATAACAGCCAATGGCGGTAAACGTCAGCGCAAGCCACAGGGTCACTCCCCAGGCCAGGATGACCGGCAGGAGACGAAACAGCGGGATCGACCATATTCCTTCCGTCAATCGCGGATCATTTGCGACAAGAGGATCTCTCACAGGGAAAAGGACGGGCGCATCATAGAACCTGCCTGGATGATGAGCGCCCCAGGCAAGCATGTATGCCATGCCGCTAACATCAAGTTGTGCAAAGTATTCCGCCTTACCCTGATAGACGGTTGGAATGTTCTTTGTGTCCGGATGCCATGGAGCGGTAAATGCCGCGGATAATGCAAAGCACGCAGCAAATACAACGATAAACTCTATAAGCTTCGGCCTTGCATTCATCTGTCCGCATATTATTTCCGATATCCCTAAAAGTCAAATCCGCCCTCGTTACCGCTTGAGTTCGAATCAAAGCACCTGATACTCTTCCAGCAGGTTCAAACAAACGGGAGGATTGCAATGAAACAGGACAGCCACGTAATCGCGGGAATCCATGTAAAGGACAGAACGAGAAACGTACCAGGAATCCAGAAGGTTCTCTCTGCTTTCGGAAGCTGTATCCGGACACGCCTTGGTCTTCACGAAGTAACCAAAAGCTCTTCGTCAAAGAACGGCCTGATTATTGTAGAGCTGGTTGCGTCCAGATCAAAAATAATGCAGTTCCACAGGGCGCTTGAGGCGCTCAAGGGTGTAGAAGTCCAGTTCATGGTTTTCGAACACGATTGACCTGTCTCTTTCCTGGCCCTCTGTCGCCCCATAGGGATGGGAAGGCTGGAGTATTGGAAAATTGGAATGTTGGTAATCTCTGCTCCAGCATTCCATTGTTCCATTATTCCAATCCCTTCCCATCTCCCCCATTATTCCAACCACGCATGGGATGCTACTTAAACTGGTCCACCTTTACCGTGCCCTGGGGCGGAGTGAATATTACGGCACTGTTTTCAATCTTCTCGTTAATCTTGATGCCGTTGTGGAGTTCAACAACACTGCCGAGGGCGTTTGATGTTTCCATCTTCCGAAGCAGGTAATCTTTCTTGCCTATCCACAGCCTGACGCGGGATTCCTTCCTCGCCCCGGAAATTATGCCGCATTCAATATCGCCTACTTTCTCAAACCCGGTAATCTTCAAACCGGTAAGATCGTCAAACTCCTGTTTATTCATAATCTTCATAAGCATGCATGGCACATGCCGCACCGCACCGCCCGAATTGAATTTCCACGTGTCGATGGTACCGGCCAGTGACTGGTCCTTCCGGTATTGTTTAAGGCGTTCGGAATACACAAACGTGTCTTTCTTCTCCCTCCAGAGAACGTAGGTGTCCTTGAGTCCGCCGGCAGGAACAGTCCATTCAACCAGCAGGTAGCCGGGTTTCTTGAATATCATTGAGAACCATGTCATTTGCACGCGGCTTTGCCCGCCTGCCGAAACCATTGTCCTGACAATGCCCGAATCCGAATAAGATGTCAGATTGGAATAGGCATTGTACATTTTCTGAATAATGTCCTGCGGCGTCGGCTGGTTCGTGGTGGCAGACTCCGCCCTTATTGCGGAAAACAGAAAAACAGCCCCAAGAATCCTCAAGAAGTTCTTTATCCTGGCCATTTGACACCTCTCTATCCTGTTCAGTCGTTTTGCGGCAATCCTGAACACTGTTTAGACCCCTGATGTTACCCTCTTTCCAGAAATCGGCAAAGCGCGTAATGCGATTGTTTCATCTGGGCAAGTCCGCGAGTTCGATACGGTCATAACCGCCGTGTTTCCGGTCTTCCGGATGAGGTTCAACAGCCAGGATCGTGATTTCACCTTTCCCTGGTCCGTAGGCCCAGAAAATACGTCCGGCCGCTGGAGTCTGGTTTTCAAGATAGGACTGCCACACTTTCATGCCGTACCGTCTGGTCAAAGGGGCTATTTCGTGCGACTCAAGACTGTTGTGGCGTGGATTAACTTCCAGATATCCCAGCGCCTTGACAAGCTTCTTGAATAATTTCTGCTCATCCCTGGATAATTTGCCCTGGTGGAACCGGTCGGCCAAATCATTCCACACTTCTTCCATCTCCGGTACACCCATTCGGATCGTGAAGGTATTCACTATACTTTACCGGTATTTCTTGAGGTCGATTGCAGGAGACGCCACGCGTTTCTTCATGTTGGCCGCCGATTGATCCATCATGCGCAGGGCTTTCTTGGAGATAACGCCCGGATCAACCAGCACACGCGGCTCCAGCACTACATGGCCGTCAGTAAACACCTTAACGGAGAAGTAATCCGACAAAGCGCCCCGTACGGTCAGCCGTTTCTTGGTATCCAAATGCGCCGTATACTGATTCAACACTGCCGTTGCCATGTTAATTTGCTCCTTTACTAAACCCCCTGGTGGGATTTCCCACTTAAAAATATAGACATTCCGGCCTGTTCGTACAAGTCAATAGCTGAACTTTATTCAACGGTCACTTAACGGCTTGTTACCCAAATCAACTCTTCGCCCATGGTAGGGCCCCGAATGTTCGGGGCCTCTGAATTTCCTGATAATTACGGCGGGTTCGGCGAACCCGCCCTACCTGAAATCATCAACAACTAATCTCGGTAACACGCCGTTAAGTGGCTGCCGAGAAACAGCTTTCGTCCCGGCGCCTGTTCGCAGTGCTACAGCGTTGCTGGCGGGGAGCGGGGTTCCTACATGCGAAACGCATTTAATTCAGAAGTTTTTTTGTGGGAGCCGATCACCGTATCGGCGAATCCGGCTCTTTTTCAACAGCCTCTTAGGAACAGACCCCCGAGCTCCGAAAATTAGGGGCCAGATCGATCCCGTCGGGCGGATATTGCCCGTATTCATGCAATGTCCGCCATCTTCTTCTTATTCCGAGAAGATCCCCTCTTTATCCTGGTTCCGCATCCGGCAAAAGGATGCCGATGGCGAACCGTAGCTGCTCCGGGCAATATCCGGATTAACCCCTCAACAGCACGGACACGAACAGGAATGGCGGAAGAAAGGAGACAGCAAAAATGATGGAATCAAATCAACCACAGCAAGGACAGGAAACAAAGACATTAAAGGAACTCTCGACTGAATACCGGGAGTGGCGGTGGTCGCTGAACACCAGCGCCGCCACATTGCGATCACAGGGTCGCAACCTGGCAAGTTTTCTTCAATGGATTCAGGGCGAATACCGAGTCAGTCGTGCCCGGGAGCTTCAGGGAGAACACCTTCATGAATGGCAGAAGTACATTCCCTCCAGACTCACCCGCTACGGACGTCCGCTTAAGGCGCGGAGTGTTAACAACTGCATTGTCGCCGTGACGGGTTTTCTTAACTACCTCGCTTCGAGGGGAGTAATCCCGAAGAATATTCCTGAATCGCTTTGTTACATAAAGGAACCCAGGTCTCTGCCGGGAAGTATACTCCCCCATTCCCGGATGCGAAGACTGCTCATGAGTATACCGGATAACCGGCCCCGTGGATACCGGAACAGAACAATGCTGGAACTGTTGTATACAACGGGAGTCCGGGCCAGTGAGCTTCTGGGTTTGAACCTTGAGAACGTGGACTTCCTTAATGCAACCATGCTTGTTACTGGCAAGGGAAACAAACAGCGCGTTGTGCCGATAGGGTCAACAGCCCTGCTGTACCTTGAGAACTACATCCGGGACATTCGTCCCCTTCTCCTCAAAGACCCGGAGGAGAAGGCAATGTTTCTGACCTTCAAGGGAAAGCGAATACCTTACCGATCATTTCTTGGTACGGTACAGAGTGCGGCAAAACGTGCCGGGATAACGACGCAGGTATCCCCGCACACCTTCAGGCGGAGCTGTACAACGGAGCTGATCAGAAGGGGCGCCAACATGTATCATGTCAAAGACATGCTTGGCCACGAATCACTGGACACACTTGAGCCGTACGTACGGCTTACCATTATGGATCTGAAAAAGACCCACCGCAAATTCCATCCACGGGAGCATGATCCCATTTAAGTTTCCAGCCCGGCGAGCTATAGATGATCGAGGCGAGTACCACCCTTGTCCCGCCTGCGGCTTCGCGTAGGCAGACGGGGCGGAGCATGCACAGGTGGTTCTTATAGTTTGGATCAGCCTGGCCAGTAAAATCGTAGAAAGAAAATGTTCAGAACAAAGATTCAATATCAACAATTTCATTAATGCTTATTTTTGAGGGCTTCTCTGCGCCTCCCCCGATCTCTCCACGCAGGGGGCATGACCATCGATAACTGTCAGACTGTTAGTGTTCTTAATCAGGTTATTTATAAAGTCAAAACAAGATTCGGTATCTCTAGCGACAATCGGAAACATCGCATTGAATTGATGCACTTTGCGACTGGCTAATTCATAATTCTTGTTCATTAGCAGCATTTCAACGTGACAAGTAAAATTGGTAACATGACGTTCCATGAAGAAAGCTCTATCATGCTGGCAGTTAGGAATCGTAATGGCGAGGCAAATAATTAGAGCCCCTAACAGAAGGAGCCGAACACGCAGCGTCTTCACGCCAACAACGTAAGATATAATGAAAAGGGGTAAAACAATCAATATCAAGCCCTTCGCCAACATCGTAAATTCCTCAATTCTCAAGATAAGACGCTGCTTCAGTCACAAGTAGATCCTCGTGCCCAGAAGTCTTTGATATTTTCCAATGAATACAACGTTTCTATTTGATCTCGCCATGGGTCAAGGACAAGAATAGGGTCTTTGGGATTCTGTAGCGCCAACCTAATTATGAGTCCAAAATTCGGGAAAATAGGGTAACACTTTTCCATTTTGGGTCACGGTGATATGTTTACTCTCCTGTAACCAGACCTCTACTGCCATTCTCCAGGCGG
>Ga0172375_10000055_pt1 | contig 152796 bp, 139 predicted proteins | sample LakKiv1m_FD_114537 | JGI IMG/M metagenome (GOLD analysis project Ga0172375, IMG submission 114537) | Freshwater microbial communities from Kabuno Bay, South-Kivu, Congo - kab_092012_11.1m | ecosystem: Environmental > Aquatic > Freshwater > Lake | place: Democratic Republic of the Congo... | reverse complement strand
GTCGGTGGACATCCCGCTGGCCGACCCGCATTTCTGGACCATGCAGGGCTCGGTGCGCCTGGCACAGATGTGCGAGCAGTTCGGCCTGACCTGGGGCTCGCACTCGAACAACCACTTCGATGTCTCGCTGGCGATGTTCACCCACGCCGCAGCTGCCGCGCCGGGGCGCATCACCGCCATCGACACCCATTGGATCTGGCAGGAGGGCCAGGAGCGCCTGACCCGCGAGCCACTGCAGATCGTCGGCGGCCAGGTCCGCGTGCCCGACCGCCCGGGCCTGGGCATCGAGCCGGACATGGATCGGATCATGGCCGCCCACGAGTTGTACAAGAAGGTAGCCAGCGGCGCCCGCGACGACGCCATGGCGATGCGCTACCTGGTGCCTGGCTGGACCTACGACCCGAAGAAACCCAGCCTCGGCCGCAATACCTGAACCCGCTGCCCAAACCCGGAGAACTCCAATGAAAACAATATTCCGCGCCTCCCTCCTTTCCGCCCTCGTCGGCATCGCCGGTCTCGCCGCTGCAACCACCACCATGGCCGCCGAGGTGAAATGGCCGACCCGCCCCGTGCAGGTGGTGGTGATCGCCAACCCCGGTGGCGACACCGACTTCAATGCCCGCACCATGGCCAAGTACTTCAACCAGATCACCGGCAAGAGCATGGTGGTGACCAATATCGCCGGCGGCGGCGGCACCCTTGCAGCCGAGCAGGTCAAAGGCGCGGCGGCCGATGGCAACACCATCCTCTTCACCCACCCGGGCCAGCTGATCGTCAACGAGGTTGCCGGCCTCACCGAGGACAGCTACGAGACCTTCGACGTGTCCTGCATCGCCGGCGTCGACAAGAGCACGGTGTTCGTCGCCTCCAAGCAGTCCGGCGTGACCAGCATGCAGGACCTTATCGACAAGTCGAAGGCCAAGCCGGGCAGCATCACCTACGGCACCGAGATGGGCAGCTTCTCCCACGTGCAGGGGCTGATGCTGGAGAAGCTGACCGACATCAAGCTGAAGATGGTCGACGGCGGCACTGTGTCCGACCGCGTGGTGGGCATGCTCGGCGGCCGCCTGGACCTGGGCGCGATCACCTACGGCTCGGTGCAGGACTACGTCAGCGGCGGGCAGATGGTCGCCCTCGGCCAGCCCAACGACGAGCGCAACCCACTGCTCGGCGACGTGCCGACGCTCAAGGAGCAGGGCCTGGACATCACCATGGACAAGCCCTACGTGGTGGCCTTCCCGAAGGGCACCGACCCAGCCATCGTGAAGAAGATGGCCGACGTCATGAACCAGATCACCGAAATCCCCGAGTACGCCGAGGACCTGAAGAAGTTCAAGCAGCCGGTGGCCTACTACGGCACCGACGAGGCCAAGCAGATTTTGGCCAAGACCCGCGAAGACTTCATGCAGTTCAAGGACGAGCTGCGTCAGGCCAAGAAATAAACCCGACGCAGCGCCAGCCGGTCGTATGGGCCGGCTGGCCGCTCCTCTTCGCGTACGGAGGTTTGCCATGACCACTGCGAACAAGAAAGAACTGATCATCGGCGTGGCCATGCTCGGCGTCAGCGCCACCTACATGGTGATGGCCTATCGGCTGCCCGGCCACGAAGGCATCGATGCCGCCACGGTCCCCTTCCTGCTGGCCGCCCTGCTCTCCCTGCTCGGCGTCTTCCAGGTCGTCAGCGCGTTCGCCAGCAGAACCCAGCCGGCGAGTGATAGCAGCGCCGCCACGCAGGACGAACCTGCGCCCACCGTGATCGAACCCGCCACGGTGCTCAAGACCCTCGGTCTGATCCTGCTCTACGTGGTGCTGCTGGGACCGGTGGGCTTTCCCATCATGACCACCCTCTACCTGTACCTGCAGTTCATCGTGCTGACGCCGGTGGATCGCAAGATCCGCCACCTGCCGTATGCCGGCATCGCGCTGGTCACGTCCATCGTCATCTATCTGCTGTTCCGCGAGGCCTTCGACCTGTTGCTGCCCGCCGGCCTGCTGAATTTCCTCTGAGGAATCGACCATGCTCGAATTACTGCAGCAAGGCTTCGGTGCCGTCTTCTCGCTCAACATCCTGATCCTGATGTTCCTCGGCGTCGCCGTCGGCATCGTGTTCGGCGCCGTGCCCGGTCTGTCCGCGACCATGGCGGTCGCCCTGTGCCTGCCGCTGACCTTCACCATGGGTCCGCAGGCCGGCCTGTCGTTGCTGGTCGCCCTGTTCATCGGCGCCACATCCGGCGGCCTGATCTCGGCGATCCTGCTGAAGATTCCCGGCACACCATCGTCCATCGCCACGGTGTTCGACGGCGGCCCGCTGATGGAGCAGGGCCTGGGCGTGAAGGCGCTCGGCGTCGGCATCGTGTTCTCCTTTCTCGGCACCATCTTCAGCATCATCGCGCTGATGTTCATCGCCCCGCAGCTGGCCAAGGTGGCGCTGAGCTTCGGCCCGCACGAATACTTCGCCATCGCGGTGTTCTCCCTGACGCTGATCGCCACCCTGTCGGCCGGCTCGATGGTCAAGGGTCTGTTCGCCGGCACCCTCGGCATCGCCGTGTCCACCGTCGGCATCGCGCCGGTGGAGGCGGTGCGCCGCTTCACCTTCGGCCTCAGCGAACTGAACGGCGGCTTCTCCATGCTCACGGTGATGATCGGCATGTTCGCCGTCGCCGAGGTCATCAAGCTCGCCGAAACCGGGCGGCACGCCGCGCGCAGCAAGGTCGGCTCGGTGAGCATGAAGCACATCAAGGGCTTCGGCTTCTCGCTCAGGGAGTTCCGCCAGGAGCTGCCCAACGCCAGCCGCTCGGGCCTGATCGGCCTGGCGGTGGGCATCCTGCCGGGCATCGGCGCCGGCACCTCCAACCTGCTCTCCTACATCGTCGCGAAGAAGCGCGCCAAGCAGCCGGAAACCTATGGCAAGGGCAACATCGGCGGCGTGGTCGCCAGCGAGACCGCCAACAACGCCGGCATCGGCGGCGCCATGATGCCGCTGATGACCCTGGGCATCCCCGGCGACACCACCACGGCGATCCTGCTCGGCGGCTTCCTGATCCACGGCATCCAGCCCGGCCCGCTGCTGTTCGTCAGCCAGGGGCCGCTGGTCTACACCATCTTCGCTGCGCTGCTGGTGGCATCGGTGATGATGCTGTTCATGGAGTTCTACGGCCTGCGCCTGTTCATCAAGCTGCTCGACGTGCCCAAGCACATCCTCCTGCCGATCATCCTGGTGCTCTGTGTGGTCGGCGCGTTCGGCCTCTCCAGCCGGCTGTTCGACGTCTGGTCGATCCTGCTGTTCGGGCTGCTCGGCTACGGCTTCGTCAAGGCGGGGATGCCGGTCGCGCCCTTCATCATCGGCTTCATCCTCGGGCCGATGGCCGAAACCAACCTGCGCCGCGGCCTGATGCTGTCCGATGGCAACTTCGCGGCCTTCGTCAGCAACCCCATCGCCGCGACCTTCCTCGGCCTGGCCCTGGCCTTCGTGCTCTGGCAGCTGTACAGCGCCGTGCGGCCACGCAGCGGTGCCATCGCCCAGGCCCTGCGTACTTGAACCGACGCCCCTCTTCCGGCCGGAGGAGGGGCTTGGCTCAGCCGCGCCGACCGAACGCATCGCTTGTCAGCGTCCAGCCCGCCACCCGCTCGCTGAGGCTCAGCCCCAGTCCGAGCCGGGTCGGCACCTGGATGCAGCCCCCGCTGATCTCGAGCCGCTCCTCGAACAGCGGCTCCAGCCATTCGAAGTGTTCGACCCAGGCCACGTGTTCGTAGGCGGCCGCAAGGTGGATATGCAACTCCATGACGAAATGCGGCGCCAGCACCAGCCCGCGTCGCCGCGCCGCCTCGGCCACCTGCAGGAACGGGGTGATGCCGCCGATACGCGGGGCGTCGTGCATGATCACATCCACCGCGCCGCGCTCGACGAAGGCACAGGCGTCGGCCGCACTGGCGAGCATCTCGCCACTACCGACCGGGGTGACCAGCTGCGCGGCCAGGGCGGCATGGCCGTCCAGATCGTGGGCATCCAGTGGTTCCTCAATCCACGCCAGCTCCAGCTCCTCCAGCGCGCGCCCCATGCGCAGCGCGGTGGTGCGGTCCCATTGCTGGTTGACGTCGACCATCAGCGCCACATCCGCCCCCAGCGCCTCGCGCAGCGCCCGCACGCGGCGCAGGTCCTCGCGCCGGTTCGGCTGGCCGACCTTGAGCTTGATGCCACCGATGCCGCGCGCCAGCGAAGCCTCTGCGCGCTCGATGACCTCCTCAATGGGCGCCTGCAGATAGCCACCGGAGGTGTTGTAGCAAGGCACCGCATCGCGCTGGGCGCCGAGCAGCTTGGCCAGCGGCAACCCGGCGCGGCGCGCCTTGAGGTCCCACAGTGCGGTGTCGAAGGCGGCGATGCTCTGCAGCGCCAGGCCGCAGCGGCCGATCGAGGCGCTGGCCCAGCCCAGCCGGCCGCACAGACGGGCAATGTCGTTGGGGTCTTCGCCGAGCAGCAGCGGCGCCAGCTCGCGGGCATGAATGTATTGCGCCGGTCCGCCGGTACGCAGGCTGTAGCTGAACCCCAGCCCCGCGTGGCCCTGTTGCGTCTGCAGCTCGACGATGAGCAGGCTGACCGCATCCAACGGCTGCTGGCGACCGGTGGCAACCTTGGCATCGCTGACCGCCCGGGCCAGCGGCAGCTCTACCGCGCGCAGGCCGATCCAGCTGATGCGGTCCGCTTCATAGATGTCGCTCATTCGTGCCGCCGTTTCGCCAATCTGGGGATGCGCTGGATAATCCCTCTGCGGATTGATACGGTCCAATTCATTAACGCACTCGATTGATACCAGGAACGGATCAATGTTCGAACTCGCCCAGCTGCGCTGCTTCACCACCCTGGCCAGCGAACTGAATTTCCGCCGTGCCGCCGAGCGCCTGAACATGACGCAGCCGCCGCTGAGCCGGCAGATCCAGTTGCTGGAGCATCAGCTCGGCGTCGCGCTGTTCACCCGCAGCACGCGCTCGGTGGCGCTCACCGCCGCCGGTCGCGCCTTCTTCATCGAGGCGCAGGCGCTGCTCGACCAGGCCCACCGCGCGGCGCAAGGCGCGCGGCTGGCTGCACTGGGCGAGAGCGGCTCGCTGACCATCAGCTTCGTGGCCAGCGCGGTCTACGACTTCCTGCCGCGCGCGATCACCCGGATACGCCGGGAACGGCCGGGCGTGGCCATCAACCTGCTGGAAACCACCACCTTCGAACAGCTGCAGGCCCTGCGCGGGCGCCGGGTCGACCTGGCGGTGGTGCGCGAGCCGTTGCAGCAGCCGGGGCTGGTCAGCGAATGCCTGCTGCGCGAGCCCTTCGTGCTGGCCGCGCCGGTCGGGCATCCGCTGGCGCAGCATCCGGCGCCGACCCTGGCGATGCTCCACGGCGAGCCGTTCATCCTCTATGCCCACGGCGCCTGGCAGCCGTTCAACGAGCTGCACACCGGGCTGTTCCGGGCCAGCGGCATCCAGCCCGACTACGGGCAGTCGCTGGGCTCGACGCTGACCATCCTCTCGCTGGTGAACGCTGGCCTCGGCCTGGCGCTGGTGCCACGCGGGGCCAGCGCGATCCGCTTCCAGCAGGTGTGCTTTCGCGAACTGCCGCTGCCGGCGGGCATCTGCGCCGAGCTGCACCTGGCCTGGCGCGATGACAACGACAACCCGGCGCTGGAGGCCGCGCGCGATGCCGTGCGCCAGGCGGCCGGCGACATTGCTCAGGGCCCGCCGCCGCTCTAGCCGTACCCGCGCTGAACCGCACAGGCGCTCAGCCTCATGGCGCCTGCTGCACCAGATCCTCCGCTTCGCGCAGCTCAATGCTGAGCCCATCGCAGCTCGCCGACCACTCGCGCAGCCATTGGGGCAAGGGTGGCGACTGCTCGTCCAAGCCAAGTTCCCGGGCGAACTCGCCAGGCGCAACGACACCCTCGCGCCCCCTGAACAGCCCGCGCATGACCACCACGGCGATTACCCGCTGGTCCTTGACGAAGCGGTGCTCGACGAAACTCCATTTGGCGTCCCAGCCGAGCATCCGTGTGTGGATCTCGAAGCGCTCGAACAGCTTCAGTTCGCGGCGGAACTTGCCGCACACGTCACCCACGATCGGCAATGCGCGATGCCGAAGGGCCACACGATAAGCGCCGCTGCGAAGCACGTAGTCCATGCGCCCGACATCGGCCAGGGTGAAATAGCGGCCATTGGTGACATGCCGGTTGAAATCCAGATCCAGAGGCCAGACGCGCAGCCGAACGACGGTGGTGGCGAGGCCCGGTACCGGCTTTCGCCAAGGGCGGCGCAACAACATCAGCAGAAGACGAAACCACAGGTTCATGTGAGCAGATCCGGTTGGCATGACAGATGCCGCACTCTAGGTGGCGCGCTCGGGGTAAGGTAGATGCAGAAATGACCAATAGCATGCGATTTACGCAATCACCTGCCATGCACATAACGCTTTTGCTCGCCGAGCACAGCTCCCAGGCCTCCGCCACGCTGGCGCTTGAAGTTCTGGATGCAGCAAACCGCCTGACCGCGCCCTCCGCGGCGCCGTTTGCGGTTGTTGTCGCGTCACTCGATGGGCTGCCGGTGAAAAACGCCCTGGGCCGTACGATGCCCGTGGACGTCGCCCTCGACGCGCTCGATCACACCGATCTGGTACTCGTTCCCGGTTTTCTGTTCAGCCTGCGCGAGGCGCTGCCCGCCTTCGGCCGATATCGCGACTGGCTGTGCCGTCAGCATCGGCAGGGCGCCTTCATCGCGTCGATGTGCACTGCCACCTTCATGCTCGCCGAAGCTGGACTGCTCGACGGCGTGCAGGCCACCACCCACTGGGCCTTCGCCGACCTCATGCGCCAGCGCTATCCGGCGGTACGCCTGGACGAACGACGCATCCTCTGCGAGGACGGCCGACTGATCAGCAGCGCGGGCGCAGCGCGGCCATGGATCTGCTGCTGCACCTGATCCGCCGCTTCGCCTCACGCGAACTGGCGCAGCAGTGCAGCCGCTACCTGCTGGTGGACGGGGTCCGCAGCGAGCAGTCGGTGTACATCAAGTGGTCGATGCCCCGCGATCATGCCGACGAGGCAGTAGCACGGGTCCAGGACTGGCTGGAGTCCAACTTCACCGCCCCCGTCGGCATCGACGAACTGGCTGAGCGCTTCGGTTTCGGTGCGCGCAACTTCAAGCGGCGATTCAAGGATGCCACCGGCTACACACCCCTCGCCTACCTCCAGGCCCTGCGCCTGGAAAGGGCCAAGCACCTGTTGGAAACCACGCGACTGGGGTTCGACGCGATCACCACCCGCGTCGGTTACGAGGACGGCAACTCGTTCCGACGCCTGTTCTGCCAGCGCGTCGGCATCTCGCCGGCCGCTTTTCGCAAGCGGTTCCTGCGCCACCCGGCCGCCCAGCCCGAGCCGAGCCGCTGACACCCCATCGCCCCCTGTTCCGGGGCGCAACGGCCCGGCCAGGGGCGTCGCGAATCTGTACCGCACGATCAGACGCCAACTGCGCTGTTCCGTCGCAGCAACACCCCCTAATCTGGCTGGCTGGACATCGATTGACGTCGTCGATCCGGCGCTGCCACCTGGAGGACTCGTGCATGACTGACGCGGATAACGAGCTGCATCATTTCGACCGGCGCATGGTCTGGGCCGGTTTTCGCCAGCTCGCGCCGATTTCCATCTTCGTCACCCTGTTCGGTGCCGCCTTCGGCCTCGCCGCGTTGCAGACCGGGCTGGACGACTCGGTGATCCTGGCGATGAGCGCGCTGGTGTTCGCCGGCGCCTCGCAGTTCGCCGCGCTGGAACTGTGGGGCCCGCAGGTGCCGCTGTTCACCCTGATGGTCACGGTGTTCGCCATCAACGCCCGCCATCTGCTGATGGGCGCCACGCTCTACCCCTGGTTGCGCCAGTTGCCGCCCGGCCGGCGCTACGGGGTGATGCTGATCGCCTCGGACGCCAACTGGGCGATGGCCATGCAGGCGTTCAACCGCAACCGCCCCGGCTTCGGCCTGCTGCTCGGTGGCGGCCTGGCGCTCTGGTCGTTCTGGGTGCTCGGCAGCTGGCTGGGCATCCATTTCGGCAGCGCCGTCAGCGATCCGAAGCGCCTGGGGCTGGACATGGTGATGGGCTGCTTCCTGCTGGCGATGGTGGTGGGCGGCGAGAAAAACCTGCGCATGCTGGTGATCTGGAGCGTGGCGGCCGCCGCCTCGCTGCTCGCCTTTCGTTACCTGCCGGAGAACAGCCATGTAGTGGTAGGCGCACTCGCCGGTGGCGCAACCGGACTGCTGTGGAAGGAGAAAGCACGTGAATCTTGATGCGACGGGCGCCGGCGCGCTGGCCGTGGTGCTGGTCATGGCACTGGTGACCCTGGCGACGCGCTGGGGCGGCGTTTTCGTCATGGCCTTCGTGCCCATCAGCGACCGCGTCCGGCAGTTCATCACCGCCATGTCTGGCTCGGTGCTGGTGGCGATCGTCGCGCCCATGGCGCTGCAGGGCGACGCCGGCGCCCGTCTGGCGCTGCTGGCCACGGCGGCGACCATGCTGGTGCTGAAGAAACCGCTCCCGGCGATCGCTGCCGGTATCGCGGTGGCGGCGCTGGTCAGGCAGTTCTGAGCGCGACCGCTCAGGCACTGCCGCGCTCGACCACCTCGAATCCCACATCCAGCCGCAACGGCGTGCGCGCCAGGGCGGGCTCGGCGATGCGTGCCAGCAGAGCTTCGGCGACGGCGTTGCCGATGCGCGGACCGTCGATGCGCACCGTCGACAGCGGCGGATGGCAATGCGCGGCGCAGGACAGATCGCCAAAGCCCATCACCGCGAGGTCGTCCGGCACGCGCACGCCGCGGCTGGCGGCTTCGGCCAGCACGCCCTGGGCCAGGGTGTCGGAGCTGCACACCACTACCTCGCCGGCCGCGCCCGCATCGAGCAGGCGGGCAAGACCTTCACGACCGACGGCGAGAGTCGCCGGTGCCGGCAGGAGCGCCGTGGCCAGCGGCGCCACGCCGTGCCCTGCCAGTGTCGCGATCAAGCTGTTGCAGCGGCACAGGCCACGGGGATCGTCAAGGCTGACCAGCGATACGCGGCGGTAGCCCTTGCCCAGCAGATACTGCGCAACGGCTGCGCCAACCGCTTCATGGGAAAAGCCCACCAGCATGTCCAGCGGCTTGGCGCAGAGGTCCCAGACTTCCACCAGCGGAATGCCGACACGCGCCAGGCGTTCGCGGCTGACCTGGCTATGCTCGGTACCGGTGAGCACGATGTCGTCCGGCCGGCGTCCGAGCACGGCCTCGAGCAGGTGTTCCTCCTGTTCGGCGCTGTAGCCGGTCAGCCCCAGCAGGGTCTGGTAGCCGGCGACGGCCAGCCGCTCGGTCAATGCCTGAACGGTATCGGCGAAGATGGAATTGGCGATGGTCGGCAGAAAGATCGCAACCAGTCGGCTGCGGCTGGACGCCAGCGAGCCGGCTGCCAGATTGGGCACGTAAGCGGTGGCGCGCACCGCCTCCAGCACCCGCCGGCGCGTCGCCGGTGCCACTGCCTCGGGCCGACCCAGGGTGCGCGACACGGTGATCGGCGAAACACCGGCAACCCTGGCCACGTCGATCAGTGTCGGCGTGGTCCCTGCACGGGAACTGCTGCAGCGTTTGGGCATCAATGCTATCTCCGCCGGGGTGCGGCTAGCGCAACGAACAGGGACAGGTTCTTTTGCATGGTCATCATACAACCTCATGATGCGCTGCGGTGCCTCGCCGTGTCATCCGCCCGCTGCCAGCGTTTGCGCCAAGAACGCCGTGCCATCGCGCTTTACAGGCGCGAGCGTCTGGCATTTGCAGCAATGAGCGTGCTCAACGCGATAAATACGACTTTAAGCCTGTTGACATTCGCCGAGGCAGATGCTGATATTTCGCAACTGGTCATATGACAACAGATGACTCCAAGAACAATAACGACAGGCACTCCGATGACAACCACTCCGACACCCCCATTCGGCCGCCTTCTGCTCACCGGCGCAGCCGGCGGCCTCGGCAAGGAGCTGCGTGCACGCCTGCAGCCCTACGCCCGCATCATCCGACTGTCCGATATCGCGCCGATGGCCCCGGCAGCCGGCGAACACGAGGAGGTCGTGCCTTGTGATCTCGCCGACAAGGCGGCCGTGCATGCCCTGTGCGAAGGCGTAGATGCCATCGCCCATTTCGGCGGCGTCTCCGTCGAGCGGCCGTTCGAGGAAATCCTCGACGCCAATATCCGCGGCACCTTTCACATCTATGAAGCAGCCCGCCTGCACGGCATCAAGCGCGTGGTCTTCGCCAGCTCCAACCATGTGATCGGCTTCTACCCGCAGACCGAAACCCTGGACGCCCACGCACCACGGCGCCCGGACGGCTACTACGGCCTGTCCAAGTCCTATGGCGAGGACATGGCGAGCTTCTACCACGATCGCTACGGCATCGAGACTGTCAGCATCCGCATCGGCTCCTCGTTCCCCGAGCCGGCCAACCGCCGAATGATGAGCACCTGGCTGAGCTTTCGTGACCTCACCGAGCTGATGCGCTGCGCGCTGTTCACGCCAGCGGTCGGCCATACGGTGGTCTACGGCATGTCCGCCAACCGTGATGTGTGGTGGGACAACCATCTGGCCGCGCACCTGGGCTTCCAGGCGCAGGACAGCTCCGAAGCGTTCCGCGACAAGGTTGAGCAGCAACCGCCTTACAGCGCCGACGACCCGGCCGGCATCTATCAGGGCGGCGCCTTCGTCGCGGCCGGCCCCTTCGACTGATAGCCCCCTTCGCCCGCGTACAACAACAAAGAGAAACGCAATGGCCAGTGAAGCTGAACTCATCGCCGACCTGCGCTGCGCCACCGGTGAAAGCCCGGTCTGGGTCGCCGCCGAACAGGCGCTGTACTGGGTCGACATCCCCAACCGCGAGCTGCTGCGCTGGAGCGCTGCCGACGGCCAGCTTTCCCGCTGGCAGGGCGAGCAGATGCTGGCCTGCATCGCCCGCCACGGCGACGGCTGGGTGGCCGGCATGGAGAGCGGCTTCTTCGCCATGCAGACAGGCCCGGACGGCCGGCTCGACAGCCGCCCGTTGGCGACCATCGATCACCAGCTGCCCGCGATGCGCATGAACGATGGCCGCTGCGATCGCCAGGGCCGCTTCTGGGCCGGCAGCATGGCGCTGGACATGGCCGCCGGGCATCCGGTCGGCGCGCTGTACCGGCTCGATGACCAGGCCGCGCGCGGCCCGCTGGTGCCGCAGCTGGACGGCTTTATCGTGCCCAACGGCCTGGCCTTCAGCCCGGACGGGCGAACCATGTACCTGTCCGATTCGCATCCCGGCGTGCAGAAGATCTGGGCCTTCGATTACGACACCGACAGCGGCACGCCGAGCCGTCGCCGCCTGTTCGTCGACATGCTCGAGTACCCCGGCCGCCCGGACGGCGCCGCTGTGGATGCCGAGGGTTGCTACTGGATCTGCGGCAACGACGCCGGGCTGATCCACCGCTTCACCCCGGACGGCCGGCTGGATCGCTCCCTCGCCGTGCCGGTGAAGAAACCGACCATGTGCGCCTTCGGCGGGCCACGGCTGGACACGCTGTACGTCACCTCGATCCGACCTGGCGGCGACCTCGCCGATCAGCCGCTGGCCGGCGGCCTGTTCGCGCTCAACCCCGGCGTCACCGGCATCGAGGAGCCCGCCTTCACCCGGAACTGATCCACCCCGGGCCGCTCGCGGCGCCGGTCAAGCACTGCTGTTCACCTACAACAACAAAACGGAGTTTTCCATGAACCTCAAACGCAAGCTGCTTCTGGCCACACTTCCGCTAGCCCTCGGCCTGTCTTCGCTGGTACAGGCCGAGATGACCCTGAAGATCGCCGAGATCCACCCCGCCGGCTACCCCACCGTCGTCGCCATGGAAAACCTGGGCAAGAAACTGGAAGCCGCCACCAACGGCGAGATCAAGTCACGCATGTTCGCCGGTGGCGTACTCGGCTCGGAGAAGGAAGTGATCGAGCAGACCCAGATCGGCGCCGTCCAGCTGACCCGCGTCAGCCTCGGCTCGGTGGGCCCGGTGGTGCCGGCCACCAACGTGTTCAACATGCCCTTCGTGTTCCGCGACGTCGACCATATGCGCAAGGTGGTAGACGGCGAGATCGGCCAGGAAATCCTCGACGCCATCACCAACTCGGACTTCAACATGGTCGGCCTGGCCTGGATGGAAGCCGGCAGCCGCAGCCTCTACACCAAGAAGCCGGTGCGCAGCCTGGATGACCTCAAGGGCATGAAGATCCGCGTGATCGGCAACCCGCTGTTCATCGACACCCTCAACGCCATGGGCGCCAACGGCATCGCCATGGACACCGGCGAGATCTTCAGCGCCCTGCAGAGCGGCGTGATCGATGGCGCCGAGAACAACCCGCCGACCCTGCTCGAGCACAACCACTTCCGCGCCGCCAAGTACTACACCCAGACCCATCACCTGATCCTCCCCGAGCCGCTGCTGATGTCCAAGACCACCTGGAACAAGCTCAGCCCCGAACAGCAGGAGCTGGTCAAGAAACTGGCCAAGGAAGCCCAGCTGGAAGAACGCGAGCTGTGGGTAGCCAAGGAAAACGCCAGCAACGAGAAGCTCAAGGCCGAGGGCGTCGAGTACATCGAAGTCGACACCAAGCCCTTCTACGACGCCACCGCCCCGGTCCGTGAGAAGTACGGCGCGCAGTTCGCCGAGCTGATCCAGCGCATCGAAGCCGTTCAGTAACCCTCGCGCAAGCGCGCGGCGCCGGCCACCCGCCTGCGCCGCGCAACCGGTGAAGTCTCATGAAAAACCTGGTTCTGGGCGTCAACGACGCCATCTACCGCGCCTGCGTCATCGTCGCCGCCCTGGCGATCGTGGTCATGGCGACGACCATTCCCTGGGGCGTGTTCAGCCGCTATGCACTGGGCCAGGGCCTCGGCTGGCCCGAGCCGATCGCCATCCTGCTGATGGTGCTGTTCACCTTCGTCGGCGCCGCCGCCAGCTACCGCGCCGGCGCGCACATGGCGGTCCAGGTGCTCAGCGAGCGCCTGCCGGCCGCGGCCCAGCCCTTTGTCACCCTGTTCGTGCGCCTGGCCATGGCCGCCATCGCCCTGTTCATGCTGATCTGGGGCTACAAGCTGTGCGTCGCCACCTGGAATCAGTACCTCAGCACCCTGACCTGGATGCGGGTCGGCATCAGCTATGCGCCGATTCCCCTGGGCGGCCTGATCACCCTGCTGTTCGTCATCGAGCAGCTGCTGTACGGCGACCAGAGCAAGCGCCGGGTCGTCGATTACGAAGCCCGCGAAGAGTCCAAGGAGTCCGTGTAATGGATGCCGTCATCCTGCTGGGCAGCTTCATCGTCCTCATTCTGCTGCGCGTTCCGGTCGCCTATGCCCTCGGCCTGGCCACCCTGGTCGGCGCCTGGTACATCGACATCCCGCTGCACGCCGTGATGATCCAGATCGCCGGTGGTGTGAACAAATTCTCCCTGCTGGCCATCCCCTTCTTCGTCCTGGCCGGCGCGATCATGGCCGAAGGCGGCATGGCGCGGCGCCTGGTGGCCTTCGCCGGGGGGCTGGTGGGCTTCGTTCGTGGCGGCCTGTCGCTGGTCAACATCACCGCGTCGACCTTCTTCGGCGCCATCTCCGGCTCCTCTCTGGCCGATACCGCCTCGGTGGGTTCGGTGCTGATCCCGGAGATGGAAAAGAAGGGCTATCCACGCGAGTTCTCCACCGCCGTGACCGTCAGCGGCTCGGTGCAGGCGCTGCTCACCCCGCCCAGCCACAATTCGGTGATCTACTCGCTGGCCGCCGGCGGCACCGTCTCCATCGCCGCGCTGTTCGTCGCCGGGATCGGCCCGGGGCTGCTGCTCAGCGCCACCATGGCCACGCTGTGCCTGCTCTTCGCGCGCAAGCGCAACTACCCCAAGGGCGAGGTGATCCCGCTGCGTCAGGCGCTGAAGATCTGCGTCGAGGCGCTGTGGGGGCTGATGACCATGGTCATCATCCTCGGCGGCATCCTCAGTGGCGTGTTCACCGCCACCGAGTCGGCGGCCGTGGCCGTGGTCTGGGCCTTCTTCGTCACCATGTTCATCTACCGCGACTACAAGTGGAGTGAACTGCCGAAGATGCTGCACCGCACGGTGCGCACGCTTTCCATCGTGATGATCCTGATCGCCTTCGCCGCCAGCTTCGGCTACATCATGACCCTGATGCAGATACCGGCGAAGATCACCACGGCATTCCTGACCCTGTCGGACAACCGCTACGTGATCCTGCTGTGCATCAACTTCATGCTGCTGGTGCTGGGCACACTGATGGACATGGCGCCGCTGATCCTGATTCTCACGCCGATCCTGCTGCCGGTGGTGACCTCGTTCGGCGTCGATCCGGTGCACTTCGGCATGATCATGCTGGTCAACCTCGGCATAGGCCTGATCACCCCGCCGGTAGGTGCGGTACTCTTCGTCGGTGCCGCCATCGGCAAGGTCAGTATCGAAAGCACCGTCAAGGCGCTGCTGCCGTTCTACGCTGCGCTGTTCGCCGTGCTGATGGCCGTGACCTATATCCCGATGATCTCGCTGTGGCTGCCGAGCGTAGTGCTCTGAAGGCAGACAAGGGACGAGGACGCCGCCCACCCGGGCGGCGTTTTACTTTGCACACTGACGCAGACACCGCCCTGATCAGGCCGCCTGACCCAAGGCCGTCGTGCAATCGAACACGTAGAACTCTGTACAGGCACTAGAAGGACTGGATTTCATGCAAGCTGCCGCGCCGCTTCCCCGCCATATCGCCGTGCTGATCCTGGCGACCCTGGCCTGCTCGTTCGCCGGCAACCACATCGCCGCCCGCATCGCCTTCGATCACGACACCGGCCTGCTGCTGGCCATGCTCTGCCGCGCCGGCGTGACGCTGGTGGTGCTGGCGGCGCTGGTGTTCTGGCGGCGCGAGTCACTGCGCCTGAGCCCGGCCACCTGGCGCTGGCAGCTTCTGCTCGGCCTGCTGATCGCGGTGCAGAGCTTCTGCATCTATTCGGCTGTGGCGCGCATCCCGGTGGCGCTGGCGTTGCTGGTGGTGAACCTCTCGCCGATCCTGCTGGCGCTGCTCACCTGGGTGCTCGGCGGCCCGCGGCCGACCCGTCAGGCGCTGGCGATTATGGGCCTGATCCTGTTCGGCCTGGTGCTGGTGCTGGATGTGCCGGCGCGCCTGCTGAGCACCGAGGCACCGGATGGCCAATGGGTCGCCGGCATTCTGTTCAGCCTGACGGCCGCCGCGGTGTTCGCGGCGGCGCTGTGGGTGACCGAGCACAAGCTGTCGAACATGGCCGGTTCGGTGCGCAGCATGCTGACCCTGATCGTGGTGTTTCTCGCCTCGGCCCTGCTCGGCAGCAGCGGCCTGATTCCCGGCGGGCTCGACCTGCCCAGCGCCACTGCCGGCTGGATCGCCCTCGCCTGCCTGGTGCTGCTCTATGGTGCGGCCTTCTCGACGCTGTTCATCTGCATGCCGCGCCTGAACATCGCGCGCAACGCGCCGGTAATGAACATGGAGCCGGTCGCCGGCATGCTGCTTGGCTGGCTGGTGCTCGGCCAGCTGCTCGGCCCCTCGCAGGTGCTCGGCGGGCTGATCGTGGTCGGCGGCATCGTGCTGCTGGCCTACCGCCGCTAGGCCTCGCCGAAGCGCTGCCCGCCGCGGCGGGCTGACGAGGCGCGGCGGTCAGCCGACCTTGCTCGCTTCCGCCTCCTCATGCGCCTGGCGCAGCCGCTCGCGGCTGTTGGTCAGATGCAGGCGCATGGCAGCGCGCGCCGATTCCGGGTCCTGGCGGGCGATGGCCTCGTAGATCTGCTCGTGCTCGCGGCCCAGACGGGCCTGGTAGTGCTGCTGGTCGTCATGGGCCAGGCGCGCCGAATTGACCCGGCTGCGTGGAATCAGGGTAGTGCCCAGGTGGCTCATGATGTCGGTGAAGTAGCGGTTGCCGGTGGCCTCGGCGATCTGCAGATGGAACTGGAAGTCCGACGCCACCGCATCGCTGGAGTGGGCCGCGCTCTGGTTCAGCTGATCGAGAAAGGCGCGCATGGCCGCCAGTTGCTCGGGCGAGCGGCGCTGCGCGGCCAGACCGGCCGACTCCACTTCCAGGCTGATGCGCAATTCGAGAATCGCCAGCAGATCGCGCAACGTGCCGATGGTCGCCGGGTCGATGCGCAGTCCGGTGGTGCTGGGGGTGTCCAACACGAAGGTGCCGATACCGTGCCGCGTTTCCACCAGCCCCGAGGCCTGCAGCCGCGAGATCGCCTCGCGCACCACGGTGCGGCTGACACCCTGGGCCTGCATGATGGCCGACTCGGTAGGCAGCTTGTCGCCCCGCTTGATCACGCCATCGCGAATCTGCTGCGACAGTTCGGCGACCAGTTCCTGGGCAAGACTGCGATGTTTGCGGCGGGCGCGCGGTTGTGCGCTCTGGTTTTCCATGGATGGCGATCTCTGAAAGCGGAAGCGACGCTCATCATAGCCCAGCAGTTGTACGATAACTATTGATCCATGGCATCCGTGTGGAAATACCCCTCCGCGCCGGCGGCCGGCGCCTAGGACGCCACGCTCCGGCAATGCCCCGCACGACAGCGGTTGGCCTCGTGATTGGGGTCTTCCTGCATCAGCTTGCGGGTGACGCCGTTGGTCCAGCCGAAGCCGTCCTGCAGCGGATACTCGCCGCCGCCGGCGTGCTCGGTACAGGGTCGCAGCACGTACTTCTCCACCAGCTTGTTCTCGCGCTCGAACAGGTGGCTGACGATAGTCAGCCAGCGCTCCTCGATGTCCAGCGCCAGTGCATCATGGCCGTAGTGCTGCAACCCACGAATGCCGATCCACTGCAGCGGTGCCCAGCCATTGGGCCGATCCCACTGCTCGCCGCTGCCACCGATCTCGGTGGTGGCCAGGCCGCCTGGCGCCAGCAGGCGCTCCTGCACCGTCGCCGCCACCGCCGCGGCCTGCTCGGCGCTGGCCATGCGCACGAACAGCGGGGCCAGCGTCGCGGCAGTGAGATTGTCGCGCTGCCGGCCGCGCTGCCAGTCGTAGTCGAAATAGGCGCCAGCGCGGGAATTCCACAGGTACTGATCGATGGCCGCCAGGCGCGCTTCGGCACGGCGGGCGAAGGCCTCGGCGCAGGCGCGCTGGTTCTTCACCGCAGACAGCTCGGCGATCTGCCGCTCCAGCTTGTAGAGCAGCGCGTTGAGGTCGACCGGCAGGATGCTGGTGGTGCGGATGGTCGCCAGCCGGTGGGCGTCGTCGAGCCAGCGCGAGCTGAAATCCCACCCCGACTCGGCACCGGCGCGCAGGTCGCGATAGACCTCGTGCCGCGGCCGGCAGCTGGAGCGCGCGGTTTCCACATCCTCGCGGTAGGACTCCTCGCGCGGCGTTGCGCGCTCGTCCCAGTAGCGGTTGAGCACCATTCCATCGGCCAGACACACGCAGCGTCGATGCGCCTCGCCCGGCCGCAGCACGTCGGCACCCTCCATCCAGAAGGCGTATTCCTTGTGCAGTTGCGGCAGGTAGTCGCTGGCGCGATGAACGCCGGTTTCCTCGAAGAGCTCGGTCATCAGGGCGAACACCGGCGGCTGCGAGCGGCCCAGATAGTAGGTGCGGTTGCCGTTGGGCACGTGGCCGTAGGTGTCGATCAGGTAGGCGAAGTTGTCCGCCATGGCCCGCAGCAGGTCGCAATGCCCGCTCTCGTCCAGGCCGAGCATGGTGAAATAGGAATCCCAGTAGTACAGCTCGGTGAAGCGCCCGCCCGGCACCACGTAATCGTGCGGCAGCGGCAGCAGCGAGGAGTGCTCGGGGTGGTCCTGAGGGTGACGGGTGAGGATCGGCCAGAGCCGGTCGATATGCTCGGCCAGGCTGTCGTCGGGGTTGGCGACGAACGCCTTGACCGGCATCTCGTACAGGCTGAAATGCTCATGGACGAAGGCCTCCAGGTCGAAGCCCGGCTCGCCGCAGCGGGCGCGATAGTCCTCGAGGATGGCTTCGGGGTGCCGACGCGGCGCACAGTCGACGAAGGTCTTGCTGTCGGGAAATACCCGCTGCATCTGCACCGCGACGAAGAGTTCCTGATAGCGCTCGGCAGGCGTGAGCGTGTCGGCCCGCGAGATGGCGCTGGTGTCGTGGCTGAACGGCTGGCACGGCGGGATATCGGTCATTGCTCGCTGTAGTTCCATAGCAGGCCGCCATCGACCACCAGTGTAGTCCCGGTGATGTACTCGGCGTCGGGTGAGGCCAGAAAGGCAACGACGCCGGCGACGTCGTGCGGGCGGCCGAGACGGCCGGCAGGGATGTTCTGCAGCAGGTTGGCAAGCTTGTCCGGCTGATTCATCAGCTCGCGGTTGATCGGCGTTTCCACCGCGCCGGGCGCCACGTTGTTCACCGTGATGCCCAGCGGCGCCAGCTCGATGGCGATGTTGCGCATCAGCATCTTCAGTCCGCCCTTGCTCGCGCAGTAGGCGGTGAAGTTGGGATGCGGCAGCTCTTCGTGCACCGAGCTGTTGTTGATGATGCGTCCGCCGCGGCCCTGCTCGCGCAAATGGCGGGCAAACGCCTGGGCGAGGAAGAACGGCCCACGCAGATTGACGTTCAGCACCTGATCATAATCGTCCGCCTGCGCGTCGAGGAACGCCGCGTGCCGCTGCACACCGGCATTGTTGACCAGGATGTCCAGCTGCCCCATCTGCGCGATGCTCTCGCGCACCAGCCGATGGCACTGCTCGACGTCACCGACATCTGCGGCGATGAAGCACACCCTCCGGCCCAGGGCGCGGACCTGCTCGACGCTCGCGCGGGCCTGTTCGTCGTTCTCGCGGCCGTTGATGACAATGTCGGCGCCCTCTTCAGCCAGGCGCACGGCAATGCCGCGGCCGATGCCCTGGGTGCTGCCGGTGACCAGAGCCACCTGATTCTGCAAGCGCATTGCCACCCTCCGCACGCGCCGATCCGCGTGCTGCCGTTTCGATTAGCGATGCAGATGAGACGAGCACAAGCCGCCGAGCGTTCCCCCCGTTTCCGACCAATTGGGCAGCCCGTCGCTTGGCGCCGCTCTGTTAGCTGACTAACCTTTCTCTCCTCTGGCCAAAGGCGCAAAATGGCCGGCTCTCCGCTGCTCGTCGAAGGACGTCATGGCTACCGCCAATCTGCGCAAGGGTTATCTGCTGGGGCTGGCCACCTTCAGCATCTGGGGCATGTTCCCGCTCTACTTCAAGGCACTCGAACAATACGGGGCGCTCGAGATCGTCACTCAGCGGGTGATCTGGTCGGCCGTGTTCGGCTCGCTGGTGCTGCTGGTCTGGCGTCATCCGGGCTGGTGGCGCGAACTGCTGGCGCATCCACGTCGCCTCGGCGTGCTCGGCATCTCCAGCGTGCTGATCGCGGCCAACTGGCTGATCTACGTCTGGGCGGTGAACCACGACCGAATGGTCGAGGCGAGCCTTGGCTACTACATCAATCCGCTGGTCAACGTGCTGCTCGGCATGCTCGTGCTACGCGAGCGGCTGCGTCCGCTGCAGTGGCTGGCCGTGGCCATGGCCACCGTCGGCGTCAGCCTGCAGCTGCTGATGCTCGGTGAATTTCCCTGGATTTCCCTGGTGCTGGCGCTGAGCTTCGGCACCTACGGCCTGCTGCGCAAGCAGGCACCGGTGGCCGCGCTGCCAGGGTTGGTAGTGGAAACCTGGCTGCTGCTACCGGTGGCGCTGATCTGGCTGTTCTGGTTCGGCAACGGCGCGAGCACGGAACCGGCGTTCTGGACCAGCACCGACGCGCTCTGGCTGATGGCGGCAGGCCCGGTGACCCTGATCCCCCTGCTCGGCTTCAACGCCGCCGCGCGCCACCTGCCCTATTCGACACTGGGCTTCCTGCAATACCTGACGCCGACGCTGCTGCTGATCCTCGCCGTGCAGCTGTTCGGCGAGCCATTCCCAGTCGATCGCCAGCTGGCCTTCTTCTGCATCTGGGCCGGCCTCGCGGTATACAGCCTGGACGCCTGGCGGGTGATGCGCAAAAGCACCGGCTGAGTGCTACGCCTGCTCGGCCGGCTGCAGCTTGAGCTCCACCATCAGGTCGTCGGCGAGGGTTTCCAGGCGCTCCTGCAGCCGCTCCAGCGACAGGTCGCTGGGCACCGCCAACCGTACTTCGGCACGAAACAGCAGCTCGCTGCTCATCGGCGCCGGCAGCACCTCGGTATCCAGGCTCTCCAGATTGACGCCGTGCTCGGCGAGCAGGTGGGTGATGTCGCGGACGATGCCCGGCCGGTCGTTGCCCACCAGCTCAAGCTGGATTTCCTGCCAGCTCGCCGTCGGTTCCGCGCCGCTGTGAGCCAGCAGCACGCGTATGCCCTGCGCCTGCAGGCCTTCCAGCGCGGCGGTCAGCTCGGCATGGGCGTCCGCCGGCACCGCCACCCGCAGAATACCGGCGAACTGCCCGGCCATGCGCGACATGCGGCTCTCCAGCCAGTTGCCGCCGTGATCGGCGATGCACTTGGCCAGTCGTTCGACCAGACCGGGCTGATCGTCGGCGATGACGGTGAGAACGAGGTGATCCATGGACGGGCTCCTGTAGTGAAGAAAGCGCCTGCGCAGGCGACAGCCCATTAGGTATAGCAGGCGGGCCGGGCAACGGCAGGCCGCGGCACTGGCGGGCCGCTTCGCACGGCCGAGGCAACCGGCCCTTTCAGCGGACTGATTTTCCCCGACGCTTCATGTAGTATCCGGCGACCTCGGACTACAAAAAGCGAAACCGTCCGGCGAATTAGAAGAACCAAGTGAGGCGAGTAATGACTGAGCGCGTTCAAGTCGGTGGCCTGCAGGTCGCCAAAGTCCTGTACGACTTCGTGAACAACGAGGCGATTCCCGGTACCGGCGTCGATGCCGCCGCCTTCTGGGCTGGCGCCGACAGCGTGATCCACGACCTGGCGCCGAAGAACCGCGCCCTGCTGGCCAAGCGCGACGAGCTGCAGGCCAAGATCGACGCCTGGCACCAGGCCCGCGCCGGCCAGGCCCATGACGCCGTGGCGTACAAGGCCTTCCTTCAGGAAATCGGCTACCTGCTGCCGGAAGCCGAAGACTTCCAGGCCACCACCGAGAACGTCGACGAAGAAATCGCCCGCATGGCCGGCCCGCAGCTGGTGGTGCCGATCATGAACGCGCGCTTCGCCCTGAACGCCGCCAACGCCCGCTGGGGCTCGCTGTATGACGCGCTCTACGGCACCGACGCCATCTCCGAAGCGGACGGCGCCACCAAGGGGCCGGGCTACAACGAGATCCGCGGCAACAAGGTCATCGCCTATGCGCGCAATTTCCTCAACGAAGCTGCACCGCTGGAAACCGGCTCGCACGTCGATTCCACCGGCTATCGCATCGAAGGCGGCAAGCTGGTCGTTTCGCTGAAGGATGGCAGCACCACCGGCCTGAAGAACCCCGCCCAGCTGCAGGGTTTCCAGGGCGATGCCAGCGCACCGATCGCCGTGCTGCTGAAGAACAACGGCATCCACTTCGAGATCCAGATCGACCCGGCCAGCCCGATCGGCCAGACCGATGCCGCCGGCGTGAAGGACATCCTGATGGAGTCGGCACTGACCACCATCATGGACTGCGAAGACTCCATCGCCGCCGTCGATGCCGACGACAAGACCATCGTCTACCGCAACTGGCTCGGCCTGATGAAGGGCGACCTGGTCGAGGAGCTGGACAAGGGAGGCAAGCGCATCACCCGCGCCATGAACCCGGACCGCGTCTACACCAAGGCCGACGGCAACGGCGAGCTGACCCTGCACGGACGCTCGCTGCTGTTCATCCGCAACGTCGGTCACCTGATGACCAACGACGCCATCCTCGACAAGGCAGGCAACGAAGTGCCGGAAGGCATCATGGACGGCCTGTTCACCAGCCTGATCGCCATCCACAACCTCAAGGGCAACACCACCCGCGCCAACAGCCGCACCGGCTCGATGTACATCGTCAAGCCGAAGATGCACGGCCCGGAAGAAGTCGCCTTCGCCACCGAACTGTTCGGCCGCGTCGAGGATGTTCTCGGCCTGCCGCGCAACACCCTCAAGGTCGGCATCATGGACGAGGAGCGTCGTACCACGATCAACCTCAAGGCCTGCATCAAGGAAGCGCGCGAGCGCGTGGTGTTCATCAACACCGGCTTCCTCGACCGCACCGGCGACGAAATCCATACCTCCATGGAAGCCGGCCCGATGGTGCGCAAGGCGGCCATGAAGTCCGAGAAATGGATCAGCGCCTACGAGAACAACAATGTGGACGTGGGCCTGGCCTGCGGCCTGCAGGGCAAGGCGCAGATCGGCAAGGGCATGTGGGCCATGCCTGACCTGATGGCCGCCATGCTCGAGCAGAAGGTCGGCCATCCGCTGGCCGGCGCCAACACCGCATGGGTACCGTCGCCGACCGCCGCCACCCTGCACGCCATGCACTACCACAAGATCGACGTGCAGGCGCGCCAGGCCGAACTGGCCAAGCGCGAGAAGGCTTCGATCGATGACATCCTCACCATCCCGCTGGCACAGAACACCAACTGGAGCGAGGAAGATAAGCGCAACGAGCTGGACAACAACTCGCAGGGCATCCTCGGCTACATGGTGCGCTGGGTCGAACAGGGCGTTGGTTGCTCCAAGGTGCCGGACATCAACGACATCGCGCTGATGGAAGACCGTGCCACCCTGCGCATCTCCAGCCAGCACGTGGCCAACTGGATGCGCCACGGCGTGGTAACCAAGGACCAGGTGATCGAGAGCCTCAAGCGCATGGCCCCGGTGGTCGACCGCCAGAACCAGGGTGACCCGCTGTACCGCCCGATGGCGCCTGACTTCGACAACAGCGTGGCCTTCCAGGCTGCGCTGGAGCTGGTCCTCGAAGGCACCAAGCAGCCCAACGGCTACACCGAGCCGGTCCTGCACCGTCGCCGCCGCGAGTTCAAGGCCAAGAACGGCCTGTAACCGCCAGCCGCGACAGAAGAACCGCCCTTCGGGGCGGTTTTTTTATGCCCGCAAATCCGCCGGACGGCGCTCAAGTTCAATCTGTTACAACCGATAACGTGACCCGAATGGCGTTTTCAGTCACACTCGCACCGCCAAATGGCATTTGGCCATCAACGCTCTCCGCCGTAACCCTGCCGCCTCTGGAGTCGATGCATGCTGAAGAACTTCTCGCTGACCGCCAAGCTTTCGCTGGTGCCGGCAGTGGCCCTGCTCGGGCTGATCCTGTACGTCGGCTATACCTCGCTGCAGCTCTCGGCGACCGACTCGCGGCTGGTATTTCTGGAGAACCGCGGCTACCCGACGCTGGAAAAGGCCGATGCGGTGATCTTCCAGTTCTCCCGCGTACCGGCGCTGCTGAACAATGCCGTGGCTGCGGGCGAGCCCGGCGTGCTCGACGAGGCCCGGGAGGTGCTGCAGCAGATCGATACGCAGCAGCAATCCCTGGCGGCCCTGCTGAGCGATCAGCGCCAGCAGCATCAGGCCCTGGGTGACTGGCGCAAGGCCGTGCGCGACTACGCCGACAATGCGCTCGCCGCCTCGAGCAAGCTGATCGACGGCAGCGCCTCGTTCGATGATCTGCGTCCGAGCCTCGATCGCATGGCCAGCGATCTGGCGCAGGCGCAGAAGCTGGGCAGCGATTTCCGCGCGCAGGCCTACGACAGCTTCCAGCAGACCCTGGTAGAGACCCGCGAAGCCAACGCCAACACCACGCGACTGGGCATCATCCTCAGCCTGGTATTGGTGATTCTGGTCAGCCTCGGCGCCTGGCTGGTCATACGCAGCGTGATGGTCAATATCCGCGGCGTGATCGCTTCGCTGCAGTCGATCGCCCGCGGTGACGGCGATCTGACCCAGCGGGTGAACGTCGAATCCAACGACGAGATCGGCGCCATGATCGAGCTGTTCAACAGCTTCCTCGACAAGCTGCAGCGCACCATCCGCCAGATCATCGATGCCGCTGCCCCGCTGGGCCAGGTCTCCAAGGACCTCTACCAGCTCACCCAGGGCTCGGAGGAAAACGCCAAGTCGCAGCAGCATCACACCGACTCGATCAGCCGCGACATCCTGACCATGACCGGCAGCATCCAGGAGGTCGCGCAACGTTCACGGCAGGCGTCCGACGAGGCCAATTCCGCGGCGCGCCAAGCGGCGACCGCACGCGAGCACGTCGGCAGTCTTTCGACCGGCATCAACGACCTGGGTGACAGCGTGATGGGCGCGATCAAGGCCATGGAACAGCTGGAGGAAGAAACCCAGGAAGTCGGCTCGGTACTGACCGTGATCCGCAGCATTGCCGAACAGACCAACCTGCTGGCCTTGAACGCCGCCATCGAAGCCGCCCGAGCTGGCGAGCAGGGCCGCGGCTTCGCGGTGGTTGCCGACGAGGTGCGCAATCTGGCGCAGAAGACCGCTGCCTCCACCGCCGAGATCCAGCAGATCATCCAGCGCCTGCAGAACAGCGCCAACACCGTGCTCAACGTGATGACCAGCAACGGCGAGAAATCCCGCGCCAGCATCGAGCGCTCCATCGAGGCAACTCAGCTGCTGGAAGCCATCGCACGCACCGTCAACCAGATCGACGAACTCAACGCCGGCATCGCCCAGTTCACGCAGGAGCAGATCGGCCTGTCGAGTTCCATCCAACAAGAAACCCAAGTGTTGCAGCAGGACGCACAAGCAACCGCAAACGGCGCCGAAGCCACCGCCCGCCTTGGCGAACAACTGGTGAGTACCGGAGACCACCTGCGCGCGGCTACGGGCCAATTCCGTGTTTAACGATTCCTGGAGCATCAAATGACTGCACTTCGTGTCGCCGGCCTGGCAGCTGTCTGCCTGGTCGCAACTCCTGCCTTCGCCCTGGAACAGGGCGAACACCGCTTCAACGGTTTCGGTACCGTCGGCTTCACCCACCTGGGTGGTGAAGATGACGGTCGCAGCTACGGCATTCAGGGCCAGACCAACGACTCCTGGCGCGGCGATCAGCTGTCCAAGTTCGGCGCCCAGCTGAGCTACGGCATCACCGATACCCTCGGCGTGACCGTGCAGGGCACTGCCAAAGCCCAGCAGGATGAGTGGAAAGCCAATCTGGAATGGGCCTATCTGTCGCTGCAGGCCAACGACCAGCTGATGCTCCGCGCCGGCCGCCTGCGCAGCCCGGTGTACATGTATTCCGAAAGCCTCGACGTGGGTTACAGCTACCCCTGGCTGCGCCTGCCCGACGAGGTCTACAGCCAGGTGCAGGTCACCAATTACGAAGGCATCGATGCGGTGTACACCGTACCGCTGTCGTACGGCTCGGTGACCTTCCAGATCGCTGGCGGCCAGGCGAAGAATCGCGATTACTACGCCTACGACGAGCAGTTCGATATCGATTACGGCAAGCTGTTCGGCGCCAGCGTCAGCCTGGCCACCAATGACTTCGGCACGCTGCGTATCGGTTATGTCGAAGCGGATATCAAGACCGATATCACCGGCAACGTGGTCAGCGTACTGCCGCAGCCCTATGGCCCGGGCGTTGGAGTCGCCGAGCAGCGCTCGCTGCTGCAGCTGAACAAGGAGAAAGGCAAGTTCACCTCGATCGGCTACCAGTACGACAACGGCACCTGGATCAGCAGCAACGAGTGGACTTCGCGCCTGATCGAGAACGACGGCATGGAAGCGATCGACTCCTTCTACCTGATGGGTGGCCGCCGCTTCGGTGATTTCCTGCCGCATGTCACCTATGCGCAGCTGGACGACAACGGTGGTCGCCAGAGCTCCTGGACCCTGGGACTTAACTACCAGGCCACGCCGACCGTGGTGGTGAAGGGCGAGTACAAGCGCGTCGACACCAAGAACGGCTACGAAGGCGTGTTCACCCGCAACGCCCAAGAGCTTTACGAGAACGAGGCGTTCGCACGAACCGGCGTAGCCGGCACTCCGGCCCGCAACTACGACGGCGACATCGTTTCCGTCGGCGTCGATTTCGTATTCTGAGGAGCGCACCGATGAAAGCATCCATTCGCATCCTCTGCGGCGCCGCCGTGCTCGGTCTGGCCGCCATGGCCCAGGCCGAGGTCGCCGTGATCGTCAATCCCGCCGCAGCCAAGACGCCCTCTCAGTCGGATGTCGCCAACATCTTCCTGGGTAAGGACAAGTCCATGAAAGGCATCGACCAGGCCGGCTGGACGCCGGCCAAGGAAGCCTTCTATGCCGGCGTGACCAGCAAGAACGAATCCCAGCTCAAGTCCTACTGGTCCGGCCTGATCTTCACCGGCAAGGGCCAGCCGCTGCCCAGCGTCGCCGATGACGCCGCGGTGGTGGCCAAGGTGGCGGCCGAAGCCGATGCCATCGGCTATGTAGACGCCTCCGCCGTGAACGGCTCGGTCAAGGTGCTGTTCACTTTGCCCTGAGTCGCGCCGCGTTACGAAACCGTCCTTCGGGGCGGTTTTTTTATGCCGGCGCCCTCGCAACAGCCCGAAACACCGGGCTGACCCTGATCAGCTTCCGCAGCGCCCGGCCTGACTAGACTTACGTCCAATTGGGTCCGACCGACCCGCAGCCCACCATGAACAAAAAATGGAAGCCGACCATGAGCACACCTGACGCCTTCGCCCAAGCTGGGAAGACGGCCGTACTGCAGAACATCCACGGCACCATGGAGTTCCTGCGCAAGTACGCCCCCTTCAACCAGATGGAGCCGGCCCACCTGGCCTATCTGGTGGAGAACTGTGAGCTGCGCTTCTATGCCGAAGGCGACTGCATCATTTCTCCCGAAGACGGCGTGGTGCAGCACTTCTATATCGTCAAGCAGGGCCGCGTGCACGGTCAGCGCCCGCACACAGCCAAGCGCGGCACCGATACCACCTTCGAGGTCATCGTCGGCGAGTGCTTTCCGATGGCGGCGCTGATGGGCGAGCGGGCGACCCGTACCGCACACCTGGCTGCCGAGGACACCTTCTGCTTCCTGCTCAACAAACCGGCCTTCGTCAACCTGGTGTCCAACTCGCCGGTGTTTCGCGACTTCGCCATGCGCGGCGTGAGCAGCCTGCTGGATCTGGTCAATCAGCAGGCGCAGATGCGCGCGGTGGAGAGCCTCGGCGAGAACTTCTCGCTGGAAACCAGCATCGGCGAGCTGGCCCTGCATCATCCCGTCTCCTGCCTGCCGTCCCGCCCGCTCAACGAAGCGGTGGCGATGATGCAGGAGGAGAACGTCGGCAGCATCGTCATCGTCGACGAAGCGCTGCATCCGCAGGGCATCTTTACCCTGCGTGACCTGCGACGAGCCATCGGTACGGGCACCACGGACCTGAGTCAGCCGATCGCCCAGTTCATGACCCACGATCCGTTCTACCTGCCGCCGGACGCCACCGCGTTCGATGCGGCCATCGCCATGACCGAGCGGCATATCGCTCATGTCTGCGTGGTGGACAACGGCCTGCTGCGCGGTGTGATCTCCGAGCGCGACCTGTTTTCCCTGCAGCGCGTGGACCTCGTGCATCTGGCCCAGACCATCCGCCATGCCGATCGCGTCGACGCACTGGTGGTCATCCGCAACCGCATCAAGCAGCTGGTCGACAACATGCTGGCCCACGGTGCCTCGTCGACGCAGATCACCCGCATCGTCACCCTGCTCAACGATCACACGGTGTGTCGGGTCATCGAACTGGCCATCGCGCATATGGGCGATCCAGGCGTGCCGTTCACCTGGCTGTGCTTCGGCAGCGAAGGGCGCCAGGAGCAGACCCTGCACACCGACCAGGACAACGGCATTCTCTTCGAGGCCGCCGATGCCGCCGAGGCCGCGCACATCCGCGGTCGCCTGCTGCCACTGGCCGAGCGTATCAACCGTGACCTCGACACCTGCGGCTTCACCCTGTGCAAGGGCAACATCATGGCCAGCAATCCGCAGCTGTGCCTGTCGCGGCAGGAATGGAGCCGCCGCTTCAGCTCCTTTGTTCGTGAGGCGACGCCGGAAAACCTGCTCGGCAGCACCATCTATTTCGACCTGCGCAGCATCTGGGGCCCGGCCGAAGGTTGCGAGCAGCTGCGCCAGGATCTGCTCGACGAGATCAAGGACAACAGCCTGTTCCAGCGCATGATGGCGGACAACGCCCTGCGCCACCGCCCCCCGGTCGGCCGCTTCCGTGACTTCGTGGTGGCACGCAAGGGCGAAGGCAAAGACACCCTGGATCTGAAGGTGCAGGGTCTGACTCCGTTCGTCGACGGCGCACGCCTGCTGGCGCTGAGCAACGACATCGACACCTGCAACACCCTCGAGCGCCTGCGCAAGCTGGTGGAAAAGGGCGTGATCGAACCCAAGGATGGCGCGGCCTACGAAGAGGCCTACCACTTCATCCAGCAGACCCGCATGCAGCAGCATCAGCAGCAGGCACGCGATGGACTGCCCTATTCCAATCGCCTGGATCCGGATACGCTCAATGTGTTGGATCGACGCATCCTGCGCGAGTCCTTTCGCCAGGCCCAGCGTCTCCAGGCCAGCCTCGCGGTGCGCTATCAACTATGAGCATGTTCTGGTTCAACCCACGCGGTCCGAAGTTACCCCCCGAGCAGCAGCAACGCGTTGCCGAGCTGCCGCGTCCGGAACTGCCGCAGCCCGTTCCGCTACGCCAGCAACGACTGGTGGTGCTGGATCTGGAAACGACCGGGCTGCACCTCAAGCGCGATCTGGTCATCGCCATCGGCGCGGTGGTCATCGAGGACGGCGCGATCGATTATTCGCAGCAGTTCGAATGCACGCTGTGCCGTCAGGTCAAGGTCAATCAAAGCGTGCTGATCCATGGCATCGCGCCTAGCGAACTGGCCAACGGGCTGCCGCCGGCCGAAGCGCTGCTCAGCTTCATGGAGTTTGCCGCGGGCAGCATCGTCCTGGCCTTTCACGCCCCCTTCGACCAACGCATGCTGGGCCGCGCGCTGAAGAACGAGCTGGGCTATTCGCTGGAGAACAGCTTCCTCGACGTGGCCGACCTGGCCCCGATGCTGTTCCCCGAAGCGATGATCCACCGCGGCAGCCTGGACCACTGGCTCGACTACTTCAACATCCATATCCCGCAGCGTCACAATGCGTCCGCCGACGCCATGGCGACAGCCGAGATCGCGCTGATCCTGCTCAATCGTGCCCAGCGCATCGGCCTGACCACCTTCGACGAGCTGGCGCAGCGCCTCAGGTGCTGGCAGCGCGCCCGCAAGGCGGCATTCAACTCGATCTGAACCTGACGACACGACCGCGGCCGTTCGGACAGCGATGACGGACACAGACGCAGCCATGCCCGAAAGGACAGGACGACCCAAATCTCGGGCCGCCCACGCATGAAGTGACGGTGCGCATCAGATCACGCTGATGCGCGTACGGAATCAGCGCCCGCTTTCGCAGATGGACCGATACAGCGGCGAATCCTGCTGGAGCTGGGTCAGTGTCTCGACCTTCGCCTCGCCGGCTTCATTCAACCGGAACATCGCCTTCTCTCTGCACAGCAACTGATAGCGTCCACTTTGAACGGTGGACATCAGGCTGGTCTTTTCGAAGCGATACAGCACGAAGCGGGCAACGCGACCCTGCTCGGTGTCCTGAATCTGCGCATTGGCTTCATCCAGCACGGTGTAGGCCAGCGGCATTGGGAAAGCCAGGGTCCAGGGTCGCCAGAGCATGTTGCCTTTCTCGCTCGATACCACCACCGAACCCTCCGGCAGACGGGCCTGGGTGCTCTCGAACCAGGTGTATTCGTAGTGGATGGTGTACGCCAGCATGCCCAGGCCAGCACCTACCGGAATGATCCACTTCGGCAGGCGCTTGCGCGTCAAGGAGCGCAGCGCCAGTGCAATCCCCGCACCCGCCGTACCGGCGACAATTGCAGCAATCAGATGCCAGAACATATACAACTCCCCTAAAAAAATCGGGCTTCCAATTGGAAGCCCGACTTCTACCTCAACCTTGTTTCAGACGGGGTCTGATGTCTGGTTGCATTATCGATCAGTGATCAAGCGCAGCGCCAGCACCTTTCGGGGTACGCACGCTCTCGACCAGATCCTGGATTTCCTGCGGCGGAGCCTGAGTCGCCAGGGACACGGCATAGGCCACGATGAAGTTCAGGATCGCACCCACGGCACCGAAGGCCTGCGGGGAGATACCCATCCACCACTGATCAGGCGTGTTGGCCAGGCTGTTGGTGCCAGGGATGAAGAACCAGCCCAGGTACAGGAAGATGTACACCGCGGTGGACACCACACCTACCAGCATACCGGCCACAGCACCTGCGCTGTTCACGCGCTTGGAGAAGATACCCATCATCAGCGCCGGGAACAGGCTCGCTGCAGCGAGACCGAACGCCAGTGCCACTACCTGAGCCGCGAAGCCCGGCGGGTTCAGACCCAGATAGGTCGCCAGGAGAATGGCTGCCGTCATGGACAGACGAGCGGCCAGCATCTCGTTCTTCTCGCTGATCTTCGGATTGATGAGCGTCTTGATCAGGTCATGACTGATTGCCGAGGAGATCGCCAGCAGCAGACCAGCCGCAGTGGACAGCGCCGCCGCGATGGCACCCGCCGCGATCAGACCGATGACCCAGCCTGGCAGGTTGGCGATTTCCGGGTTGGCCAGAACGATGATGTCGTTGTTCACGGTCAGCTCGTTGCCGTTCCAGCCACGCTCCTGCGCAGTCGGAGTGAAGGCAGCGCTGGCGTCGTTGTACATCTGTACGCGACCGTCGCCGTTCTTGTCTTCCCACTTGATCAGACCGGTACGTTCCCAGGTTTGCACCCACTCAGGACGATCTTCGTAGCGGATTGATTCAGCCTGCGGGCCTTCCGGATAGATGGTCTGAACCAGGTTCAGACGAGCCATGGAGGCAACAGCCGGAGCGGTGAGGTACAGCAGGGCGATGAACACCAGAGTCCAGCCAGCGGACCAGCGAGCGTCAGCTACCTTCGGTACGGTGAAGAAGCGGATGATCACGTGCGGCAGACCAGCGGTACCGATCATCAGCGACAGGGTGAACAGGAACATGTTCAGCTTGTTGTCGATGTCGGCGGTGTAGGCAGCGAAGCCCAGGTCGGTTACGACCTGATCCAGCTTGTCCAGCAGCGGCACGCCGGAGTCGACGTGAGTGCCGAACATGCCGAGCATCGGGATCGGGTTGCCAGTCAGCTGCATCGCAATGAACACGGCCGGAATGGTGTAGGCGATGATCAGAACGATGTACTGAGCCACCTGGGTGTAGGTGATGCCCTTCATGCCGCCGAACACGGCGTAGGCGAACACGATCGCGGCAGCGATCCAGATACCAGCGGAGTTGCTCACTTCCAGGAAGCGGGAGAACGCCACACCAGCACCGGCCATCTGACCGATTACGTAAGTAACGGAGATGAGGATGAGGCAGATGACGGCTACCAGGCGCGCACCACGGCTGTAGAACCGGTCACCGATGAAGTCCGGTACGGTGAACTTGCCGAATTTGCGCAGATAGGGGGCCAGCAGCATGGCCAGCAGCACGTAGCCACCGGTCCAGCCCATCAGGTACACGGAGGTGGCATAACCGCCGGAGGCAATGATACCGGCCATGGAGATGAAGGATGCCGCAGACATCCAGTCTGCCGCAGTCGCCATACCGTTGGTTACAGGGTGAACGCCACCGCCGGCGACGTAGAATTCCTTAGTCGACCCGGCGCGAGCCCAGACCGCGATCCCGATATAGAGCAGGAACGAGGCGCCCACGAACAACATGTTGATCCAATATTGGCTCATGGTGGTTACTCCTCAACCCCGAATTCCTTGTCCAGTTTGTTCAGCCGCCACGCGTAGTGGAAGATGATCGCAATGAACACGATGATGGAACCCTGTTGAGCGAACCAGAAGCCAAGATCCGTTCCCCCTACAGGGATACCGGATACCAGCGGACGCAGGAGGATACCGAAACCATATGAGACAAGAGCCCAGACCACTAAGCTCCAAGTGATAAGGCGAACATTCGCCTTCCAGTACGCAGCAGCATTTTCTTTATCGTTGTCGGCCATTGACGTTCTCCGCCTTATTTTTATTGCGTGTGAAGGGAACCCACATGCTGAATTTAACAGGGCAGGGTTTATGAATGAAAGCCCCGACTTTAGTCTGACAAACAACCCGCAAAGACCAATCCAGATGCCGAAAAGCGCCACCGCAAAGCGTCCCAGGCTGGCGTTTTGCTATGAGTCGACCTGCTCGCCGTAACCTTTGTGGCAGACGGTTTTGACGCACGCAGGTGCGGCGGGCTGACGCGGCGCTCCTCCCACCTTCGGGCAGTCGCCTCGGACGCATATCGAGACCGACCGGTCACGAAATTAAATTCACCGCGCAATTATCATCCCCAAGTTCCAAAAGTATAACTTGAAGATTAAACTCTTAATGAAAGATAAACACTTAAAAAACAAGAGCAATGAACTTAATAAAACGATGCAATTAACTTATCGTCAGTTCATTGCCTTTTGATTTCAAACGAAGCGGTCGCCTCTCCATCGAGGCAGCCTCCTTCAAGCAGGTTTCCAGAGGTCGTGGCGCGCGGGTAGACGGACGTCGAGCCGCAGGTCGACGCCCACATGCAGCGCCCTGCAGGCACCCTCGAGCCTGGCTCGGAGCGGAACAGTGCTGGCTACGGCAGGCCTCGCGGCCTATCGGCAGGCGCGAAGCGGAGAGACGACCTGGCCGGACAGATGCCGTTCGGCGCAGGTCGCGTGCAGTTGGTGACCTGCGTCTAGCAGGTAGGCTGACCCGCCGTGTATTTCTCGGTCGGGTAGATCGCCGCGTTGAGATCACGAATGGTCTCTGCGCCGATCAGCAAGGGGTAACTGAAGTGCGTCCGGTCGGTGAGGTTGACCTGCACCTCGCGCAGCTGATCGCCGATGCATAGCTGCATGCCCACGACGGGGCGCTCGGCCCGCGGCGGCTCGCTGTCGGGATCGACGTTTCCGGCTTCCTCGGCGCGGGTCTTGATACGACTGATACCGAGCAGCCGCTGCTCATAAAGGGTGTCATCGGCACCATCGACGGCCAGACGGAAGCGCACCCAGTCCTCGCCATCGCGCTTGAACTGTTCGATGTCGCGGGCCGACAGCGATGCGGTCATGGCACCGGTATCCATCTTGGCGGGCAGGATCTTGCCGATCTCTTCGACCTTGATGTGCTCGTAGCGGCCATAAAGGGTGGGTTCGGCCGCGAACGCCGGTAGCGCCAACAGCCCGGCAAGGAAAAGAACGCGAGACAAAACAACCTCCTGGGAGCGAATGATGGACAGTTTTCGATCAGCCGCCCCCCGCTGGGTTCAGTCTTCGCGCCTTTCAAAACGTTTCACCAGGCAGGCAGATAGCCATGCCGCCGCGCCGAACGCTCCTGCCGGCAGCCTGATAGACTGCAGGCCGATTTCCATCCGAAGGCTCCAACCGTGTCCAGTCCCGCCTTTTCCACCCTGCCCCTTTCCGCCGCCATGCTGGCCAACCTCGAAGCCCTCGGCTACGCGACGATGACGCCGATCCAGGCGCAGAGCCTGCCGCTGATGCTCAAGGGGCACGACCTGATCGCCCAGGCCAAGACCGGTAGCGGCAAGACCGCAGCCTTCGGCATCGCCCTGCTCGATCCGCTCAATCCACGCTATTTCGGCTGCCAGGCGCTGGTACTTTGCCCGACCCGCGAGCTGGCCGATCAGGTCGCCAAGGAGCTGCGCCGACTGGCGCGGGCAGCGGACAACATCAAGATCCTCACGCTGTGCGGCGGCGTCTCCATCGGCCCGCAGATCGCATCGCTGGAGCATGGCGCCCATGTGATCGTCGGTACGCCGGGGCGGGTGCAGGAGCACCTGAAGAAAGGCACCCTGAAGCTCGACGGCCTCAACACCCTGGTGCTCGATGAAGCCGACCGCATGCTGGACATGGGCTTCTACGACGCCATCGCCGAGATCATCGGCCAGACCCCGGCCAAGCGGCAGACGCTGCTGTTCTCGGCCACCTACCCCGCCAGCATCGAGCAGCTTGCCGCCAGTTTCATGCGCGCGCCGCAGCAGGTGCGGGTCGAGTCACTGCACACGGACTCGCAAATCGAGCAGCGCTTCTACGAGATCGACCCCGAGCAGCGTCTGGATGCGGTGGCGCGCCTGTTGGCCAGCTTCCGCTCGGAAAGTTGCGTGGCCTTCTGCTTCACCAAGCAGCAATGCCAGGAGCTGGTCGAGTACCTCAACGCCAAGGGCATCTCGGCAGCGGCACTCAATGGCGATCTGGAGCAGCGTGATCGGGATCAGGTCCTGGCGATGTTCGCCAACCGCAGCCTGTCGGTGCTGGTGGCTACTGATGTCGCCGCCCGCGGGCTGGATATCGACGCATTGGACATGGTGATCAATGTCGAGCTGGCCCGCGATCCGGAAATCCACGTCCACCGCATCGGCCGGACCGGACGCGCCGGCAACCAGGGCCTGGCCGCGAGCCTGGTGGCCCCGGCCGAAGCCCATCGTGCCCAGGCCATCGAGAAGTTGCAGAAGTCGCCGCTCAACTGGCATTCCCTGGACGAGCTGAAAACCGGCGCGGGTGCGCCGCTGCAACCGCCGATGGTGACGCTGTGCATCGCGGCCGGGCGCAAGGACAAGCTGCGCCCGGGCGACATCCTGGGCGCCCTGACCGGCGACGCCGGCCTGCCGGGCAGCCAGGTCGGCAAGATCGCCATCTTCGACTTCCAGGCGTTCGTGGCGGTCGAACGCGATGCGGCCAAACAGGCCCTCAAGCGCCTGAACGAAGGTAAGATCAAGGGCCGCTCGCTGAAGGTCCGCGTGCTGCGCTGAAGCCAGCCGCCGCCAAGCCGATAGCAAGCAGGCCAGCATCAGGCGGCCGGAGGGTTGAGCCCCGGCCGCGGCCGTGACAGCGTATGCGCTGGCGCTGCCCTATCTGCCCGTCCCCAACCGGATCGCTCCATGCCGCAACCCTCGCTCAGCCAGTACTTACGCCGCCTCTGGGCGCTGGAGAAGTTCGGCTACAGCCTGCGCGTGCTGATCGCCATGGCCGGCAGCATGGGCCTGGCCTGGTACCTCGGGCAGCCATCGCTGATCATTCCGCTGTTCCTCGGCATCATCGCCAGCGCCCTGGCGGAGACCGACGACAGCTGGCTGGGCCGGCTCAGCGCCCTGCTGGTGACCCTGCTGTGCTTCAGCATCGCCGCGGTAGCCGTCGAGTTGCTGTTTCCCTATCCGTGGCTGTTCGTTGCCGGCCTGGCGTTGTCCACCTTCGCCCTGGTCATGCTCGGCGCGCTCGGCGAACGCTACGGCGCGATCGCCCAGGCCACGCTGATCCTCGCCATCTACAGCATGATCGCCGCCGACCAGCGCAACGGCGAGCTGCAGCAGTTCTGGCGCGACCCATTGCTGCTGGTGGCCGGCGCCGCCTGGTATGGCCTGCTGTCGGTATGCTGGAACGCGCTGTTCGCGCACCAGCCGGTGCAGCAGAGCCTGGCGCGGTTGTATCGCGAGCTGGGCCTGTACTTCCGCTACAAGGCAGCGCTGTTCGAACCGGTGCGCCAGCTGGACGTCGAACAGCGCCGGCTCGAGCTGGCGCAGCAGAACGGCCGGGTGGTCAGCGCCCTGAATGCGGCCAAGGAAACCCTGCTGCACCGCCTGGGCAGCGGCCGCCCCGGCAGCAAGATCAATCACTACCTGAAGCTTTACTTCCTCGCCCAGGACCTGCACGAGCGTGTCAGCTCTTCGCACTACCCTTACCAGGCCCTCGCCGAAGCCTTCTTCCACAGCGACGTGCTGTTTCGCTGCCAGCGCCTGCTGCGTCTGCAGGCCAGCGCCTGCGCCGAACTCGGCGAGGCCATCCAGCTGCGCCAGACGTTTCGCTACAGCGATGCCAATGCCCAGGCACTGGAGGACCTGCAGGCGTCGCTGGAGCACCTGCGCGAGCAGAACAACCCGGCCTGGCGCGGCCTGCTGCGCTCGCTGCGGGCGCTGTCGAGCAACCTCTCCACCCTGCAGCGCCAGCTCGCCAGTGCCAGCGACCCCGCCGCACTGGAAGGCACACAGGACAGCAGCCTGCTGGATCGCCAGCCGCAGACGCTGCGCGAGGCATTCAACCGCATCCGCCTGCAGCTGACGCCGACGTCCCTGCTGTTCCGCCACGCCTTGCGCATGGCCATCGCCCTGGTCGCGGGTTACGCCGCGCTGCACGCCATCCACCCCGAGCAGGGCTACTGGGTGCTGCTGACCACCGTATTCGTCTGCCAACCCAACTATGGTGCCACCCGGATCAAGCTGGTGCAGCGGATCAGCGGCACCGTGCTGGGCCTGGTGGTCGGCTGGGCGCTGTTCGATCTGTTCCCCAGCCAGCCGGTGCAGGCACTGTTCGCCGTGGTCGCCGGAGTGGTGTTCTTCGCCACCCGCAGCACGCGCTACACCCTGGCCACGGCCGCGATCACGCTGATGGTGCTGTTCTGCTTCAACCAGGTCGGCGATGGTTACGGGCTGATCTGGCCGCGCCTGTTCGATACCCTGCTCGGCAGCCTGATCGCCGCCGCCGCGGTATTCCTGATTCTGCCGGACTGGCAGGGCCGGCGTCTGAACCAGGTGGTCGCCAACACCCTCAGCTGCAACAGCGACTACCTGCGCCAGATCATGCGCCAGTACGACAGTGGCAAGCACGACGACCTGGCCTACCGCCTGGCCCGGCGCAACGCCCACAACGCCGATGCCGCGCTGTCGACCACCCTCTCGAACATGCTTCTGGAGCCCGGCCACTTCCGCAAGGATGCCGAGACCGGCTTTCGCTTTCTGATCCTCTCGCACACCCTGCTGAACTACCTGTCCGGCCTCGGCGCCCATCGCGAAAGCCTGCCTGACGATGCCAGCGATGCGCTGCTCGAGCGCGCCGCGGAGCAGCTGGCGGCGAGCCTCGACGATCTGGCCACGGCGCTGGCACAGAACAAGCCGGTGGCCATCTACAGCGAAGAGGAAGAAGCGCTGGCGCAGCAGCTCGAACAGATTCCGGAGGAGATGGACGATGCCCATCGCCTGGTGCAGACCCAGCTCGGGTTGATCTGCCGTCAGCTGGCACCGCTGCGCAGCATGGCCGCGCACGTGATCAAGCAGCAGCCGGTCCAGCGCTAGTACTGGGGCAACGCGTCCGGGGCGGACATGGCGTGGCGGCGAAAGATCGCCGCGTAGCTGCCGTCCTCGACCATCGCGGCGATCTCGCGCTCGAAGGTCGCCACGATGTCGGTCGCCTGCGGGTGGTCGCTGCGCACCACCAAGGACAGCCCGGCCCGCCTGAACTCACCGGGGACAAAGGAAAGCTCATCCCGCTCATGGCCCAGCTCGCGCTCGAGATGGAACAGTACGGTGCGCTCATCCTCCAGCGTCAGGTCGACACGTCCGGCGAGCACCATCGCCGCCGCCTGGACGAAACTCGCAGCGTAGCCCTTCTGCAACCGTGCGTTGTCGTCCAGTTCATCGCTGTACATGTAGCCCCGGCTCAAGGCGATCGGGTGGCCGATCAGGCTATCGAGGCCGTCATAGCGAAAGTCGCTTCCGCGTCGCTGGACCCAGCGCATCCGGTTGACCAGAAACGGGCGGGAGCTCAGCGTGTAGTCGACGCGCTTGAGCGTAGGCCAGCCATTGACCATGTCGTAGCTGCCGTTGCGCAGGCCGAACAGAGCGCGCCCCCAGGGCACCTCGATGTACTCGACCCGGTAGCCCCCGCGCTCCAGCGCGGTGCGGATCAGCTCGACGGACAGCCCCTCGCCGGGCAGGCTCTTGTCCGTATAGGGCGGCCAGATGTTGCCGGCCAGCCGAAGCACTTCGGCGGGCAGCGAAGCGCTCGCCAACAGCAGCATCAGTCCGAACAATCGTCGCATGGCCATCACGTCCACCCACCCCTCTGGCAAAGCGCTATCAGCTCATCAGAACACAACGCAGGTCGATTGACGTCGGCGCCTCGTCGGATGCCTGGCTGCAGCGAAACCGCGAGCGGAGTACCATCGCGCGTTTTCGAACGAGGTATGCATTGGTGCAGACTGACGTGGTGGTAATCGGCGCCGGTGCCGCCGGCCTGATGTGTGCATTCACCGCCGCCGCGCGCGGCCGCCAGGTGCTGCTGCTGGACCACGCCAACAAGGCGGGCAAGAAGATCCTCATGTCCGGCGGCGGGCGCTGCAACTTCACCAACCTCTATACCGAGCCGGCCAACTTCCTTTCCAGCAACCCGCACTTCTGCAAGTCTGCCCTGGCGCGCTACACCCAATGGGACTTCATCGAGATGGTCAGCCGCCACGGCGTGCCCTATCACGAGAAGAAGCTCGGCCAGCTGTTCTGCGATAACAAATCCAGCGACATCCTGGAGATGCTGCTGGACGAATGCGGGCGGGCCGGAGTCGATCTGCGCCTGGACAACGCCGTGACGGCGATCGAGCGGCTCGATCAGGGGTATGCGCTGCAGACCGGCATCGGCGCGGTGCGCTGCCAGTCGCTGGTGATCGCCACTGGCGGGCTGTCGATCCCGACCCTGGGCGCCAGCGGCTTCGGCTACCAGATTGCCCGCCAGTTCGGCCACAACGTGCTGCCGACCCGCGCGGGCCTGGTGCCATTCACCATTACCGAACCGCAGCTCAAGACCCTGTGCAGCGAATTGTCCGGCACCTCGGTGGAGGATTGCCTGGTCAGCTGCAACGGGCAGAGCTTCCGCGAGAACATCCTCTTCACCCATCGCGGGCTATCCGGCCCGGCGATCCTGCAGATATCATCCTACTGGCACCCGGGCGACGTGGTGCATATCGACCTGCTGCCGCACCTGGATCTGGTGGAATGGCTGACGGCGCAGCGACAGGAACGCCCCAACATTGAGCTCAAGACGCTGCTGGGTGAGGTTTTCACGCGCAAGATGGCCGGCCTTCTGTGCGAGCAGTGGTTCAGCTCACGGCCGCTGAAGCAGTACGGGCCCAGCGAGCTGGAAGCGATCGCGAACAAGCTGGCGGACTGGCAAGTGGTACCCGCCGGAACCGAGGGTTACCGGACGGCGGAGGTCACGCTGGGCGGTGTGGATACGCGCGAAGTGTCGTCCAAGACCATGGAGTCGCAGAAGGCGCCAGGGCTGTACTTCGTCGGCGAGGTGCTCGACGTCACCGGCCATCTGGGCGGCTTCAACTTCCAATGGGCCTGGGCGTCGGGCTACGCGGCCGGACAGTTCGTCTAGCCGGCGCAGCGCCGGAACCGCTACTCGTTGGTCCGGTTGGACGGCGGCGAGATTTCCCGCGGGCCGGCGGGATCGGTAGCGGTGTTCTGGTATTCCTGCTGGTTGCGGCTGTTGTTATCCAGCGCAGACTCCTCGTCGTCCGGCGAGCAACCCGCCAGCGCCAGGGCAGCCAGTGCACCAGCCAAGATAAAACTCGACTTCATCGCTTTTCTCCTGCGCATGACACCCTGAGCCCGCGGCCCAGGGTGCCGGGCCGCGCTTACTGCGAGGTGCCGGTGCCGGTTCCAGTGCCAGTGCTCGGCGCGGTACCGGAGCCGGACTCGGTGCCCATGCCGCTGCCATTGTCGGCAGGCGGAGTGGCCATGTCGCCCGAAGTACCGGTGCCAGTGCCCGTTCCGGTGCTCGGTGCAGCGCCGGTACCGGTGCCAGTCCCTGCAGGCGGCGTGGTGGTGTCAGTGGAGGGTGCGGCCGGCTGCTCGGTGGTGGCCGGCGGCGGGGTCGGCTCGCGGTCGCGGTCTTCGTCCGGGCCGCAACCGACCAGCAGAAGTCCGAGTACGGGGGGCAGCAGATAGGTAAGACGCATGGTTAACCTCCTTCAGAGTGACCCGGCGGGTGGCCGGAGAATTCTTGAATCGTCAGATTCACAGAAGGTTGACCTTGTTAAGGCGCAAGAGTGCCCCGGCCGTCTCATTCCTGGCGGCGCGAGATGCCGGTCAGCCAGGCAGACAGGCCGGGAGCGGGTCGTTCAGCGTCGTCCCGGGCGTGACCGGATGCAATGCCCAGAGCTCGTCGAAACGATGCTCGCGATCGAACATCCGCTGCAGTTCTGCCGCCGAGCGCGGAGGACTGAACCAGTAACCCTGCACCAGCTGACAACCCTCGGCGCCAAGAAAGGCCACCTGTTCGGGGCGCTCCACGCCTTCGGCGACGACCGCCAGGCCGAGGCTCTGGCCGAGCCCGATGACGGCGCGACTGATGGCCACCGAGTCGGCATCATCCGGCGCGGCGGCGATGAAGCTGCGATCGACCTTGAGCACGTGCAGCGGATAGCGTTTGAGGTAGCCGAGCGAACAGTAGCCGGTGCCGAAATCATCCAGGGCCAGGCGCACGCCGAGCGCCGCGATCTCGTGCAGGCTGCTCATGGTCGCCTCGCTGTCCTGCATCAGCAGCGTCTCGGTGATCTCCAGCAGCAGGCTGTCCGGTCGCAGCCCGGTCTCCCGCAGCACGCGCGCCAGCAGATCGGTGAAACCGGGCTGCTGCAGCTGACGTATCGACAGGTTGACCGCGCAGTACAGTTGCGTCTGACCGGCCTGCTGCCAGCGACGGACCTGGCAGCAGGCCTCGCGCAGCACCCACTCGCCGACGCGAACGATCTCGCGCGACTCCTCCAGCACCGGAATGAACTCGTGCGGCGCCACTGGCTTGTCGTTGAAGCGCCAGCGCAGCAGCGCCTCGACGCCGACGACATAGGGTCGGCCCTGCTCGACGCGGCAGATCGGCTGATAATGCAGGGCGAATTCCCGCCGCGTCAGCGCCTGGGCCAGCGCGCTCTCCAGTTCCAGCTGACGGGCCGCCTTGGAATGCAGGCCGTCGCAGAACAGGGCGAACTGGTCCTTGCCCGCACTCTTGGCGCGATACAGGGCCAAGTCGGCCGCCTGCAGCGCATTCAGCGCCTGACCATCACGCTGCAGCGGCGCAATACCGATGCTGGCGCTGACAGACAGGGTGCGCTCGCCCAGCTGCAGCGGTTGGCGCAGGGCCACCAGCATGCGCTGGGCGACGCGCTCGGCATCGGCTTCGAAGGCCAGATCGCCAAGCAGGGCGACGAATTCGTCACCGCCGAAACGGGCCAAGTGGTCACCCGGCCGCTGGCATCTCAGCAACCGCTGCGCCACTTCCACCAGCACCTGGTCGCCAGCGCCGTGGCCGAGGCTGTCGTTGATCAGCTTGAAGCGGTCCAGATCGACGAAGAGCAAGGCCGCGGCCCGACCGTGCGGTCGCTGCTGCACCTCCTTGAGCAGTTCGTCCAGGTGCAGACGGTTGGCCAGGCCGGTCAGGGCATCGTGGCGTGCCGCATGGCGCAGGCATTCCTCGGCGGCCTTGCGTGCGCTGATGTCGGTCTGCGAACCGGCCATGCGCAGGGTTCCCTGCTCGCAGCGCTCGGCGACGCCGCGCACCAGCACCCACAGGTAGTCACCGCCCTCGATGCGCACGCGGTACTCGTGGGCCAGCGACGGCGTTCGCCCGTTCAGGTGATCGGCGATCGCCTCGCGCAGCCCAGGCAGGTCGTCCGGATGTACCCGCTCGAACCAGCTGCGGCTGGTATAGCTCGGCTGCGCAGGCATGCCCAGCATGGCGGTCCAGCGCTCGGACAGGTGCAGCTGGTCGTGCTCCACGTTCCATTCCCAGATGCCGTCCTCCGAGCCGCGCAGCGCGCGCGTCAGCCGCGCCTCGCTGTCCTCCAGGGCGTGCCGCTGAGCGGCGCTGTAGGTGTCGATGGCGAGGATCATGTCGAAGAAGACGATCTTCAGCAGGCTGTCGTACAGCCTGTGCTGCTCGTTGTCACCGAGCAGCGTGCGCAGCATTTCCGACAGGTAGAAGCGATAGGCACCGAGGTACCATTCCAGGTCGACGCCGACCCGCTGATGGACCAGCCCCACCAGCAGGCGGTCACGCACGTAGTCGCGCTCATAGGGACCGTTCCACAGGCGCCGGTAGTATTCCTGCTGGCGCTGCTTGAGCCGCGTCAGCCCGGCGCAGTCACTGTGCAGGGTGGCTGGCTGGCCGAAGTCGGCGAGGTGTTCGTAGAGCTTGTCGATGAAGGCGCGATGAGCCGCGTCCAGCTCGGCCGCGGCGCGGTTCAGGCGCAACGCGTCGCCGGTCTGCCACTGCAGGAAGCGCTTGCGGGTCAGGATCTGTTCGAGGCCCAGCCCCACTCGTTGCAGCAACGCCTTCAGCTCGTCTTCCATCCACGCCCCTTGCTTCCCTGCCGCACCCATGCGCCTGAGAACATCATCCAGGCCTGAGCAACGGAAGTTGATACTAGAAAGCCATCAAGGGTCGCAGCGACGCTTGGTCGCACTATTGATGCACGTCAGCAAAGATGCAGGTGCCGCGGGGCGGAAGCAGAGCGGACCGGGGAAGGGAGCCCCGGTGGCCGGTAGGCGAGGTTCAGGCTGCCTGCTTGGCAGTGAACTCCTTCTTCAGACGATTGCGCAGCTCGATCATCTGCGCACCCATTTCCTCGAGGCGCTTGGCGTCGAACAATTCGCGCGCCTGCGGGAACATTTCCGATTCCTCTTCCTCGATGTGGTGCTCCAGCAGCTCCTTGCAGACCTTGGCCCGTCCGGAGAACTGGACGCTGCCCGGATCGGTGGCCTTCAGATCCGGCAGCACCAGCGAATCCACGGCTCGGTGCTCTTCCTTGGCCTCGTGATACATCTTCAGCTCTTCCTTGCCGCCGGCTTCCTTGTAGGCGGGGTAGAGAATCTGCTCTTCCAGCTGGGTATGAATGGTCACTTCCATTTCCAGCTTGCTGAGCAGCTCGGTGCGCGTCTTCACGGCGCGCTCGGTGGATTCGGTCAGGCGCGTCAGCAGGTCCTTAACGCGCTCATGATCCTCGATCAGCAGGTCGATGGCGTTCATGTGGCTGTCCTCTTCGGCTTCACGGGCTTGATGACCGGGCTCTGGCGGCCCGGTTTGCTACGGCTGCGGCATGGGCCGCAGCCGTAGGGCTCAGGCGTACTCGTAGGTCGGCAGTGCGGTACGGCTCTGGCTCTGCAGATGGGCGATGGAAGGCGACATGCCGGCTTCCAGTGCCAGATCACGGCGAACCGAGCTGACGACCCATTCCAGCTGAATCCGCGTCTGAGTCTGGCCTTTCGACAGGGCGCGCTTTACCAGCGTGCGGTCGTCGTTGCGCAGGGTCAGCAGCAGGCCGCCATCGGGACGGGGCTCGGTGAGCACTTCGAACTCAGGGAATGCGGCAGTAAGAAATTGTTGTGCAGCGGTCATTGTTCTGTACTCCAAGAAAGTTCCAGCGAACGTTAAAGGAGCAGCGTTCGTGCCAACCCGCAGAACAATTAATTTTCCTTTAATAACAAATACTTAACTAAATGCAGCCAGGAATTAGACCGTGCAAAACGCAATACAAAGCGTGACGCAGGTTGCATTCTGCGGCCTGCGTCAGCCGCGAGAAGCCTTGCGCCAGACACTGGCGAGCCAGGGTTGCTGGGCCCGAGGCAGCCCGGCAGGACGATAGTAGTGCTCCAGTTCGACGAAGCCGGCGGCCAGCAACCGCGCCCGCCAGCTTGGCCAGCTATACCAGACACCGTAGCGGTCACCGCTCCAGCCCTCCTCGTCCTGACCGCGGGGATTGGAGCAGAACAGCACGCCGCCTGCCTTCAGCGCCTCGTGCAGACGGGCCAGCACGCCGGGCAGCTCCACGCTCGGAACATGGAACAGCACGGCGTTGGCGAAGATGCCGTCGAAGCTCTCCGTCGGCAGCTGCAGCTGCAGCAGGTCCTGCTGCCAGACCTCGCAGCCGCTGTCCGCTCGCGCCATCTCGACGAATGCCTCGGTGCCGTCGAGGCCCACCGCGACGTGCCCTCGTGCGGTCAACGCCTTGAGATCGCGTCCGGGCCCACAACCGAGATCGAGAATACGCAGCGGCGCCGGCGCCTGAATGTGACGCAGAAGGGCATCGATGTTCTGACTGACGTCGTGGTCGCGGGTGCCGTCGCGAAAAGCCTCGGCGTTGAGGCGGTAATAGTCGAGGGTGCGCTGTGCCGCGCGGTCCGGATCGCTCATGGCATTCATCTCCTGCAGGGCATCGCCCACCCTAGCGTGCATGCGCGCCAGCTGCCAGCCCATGGCCCCGGCGAAGGTCGGCATTGAGTCGCGCGCTGGAAGCGGCGAGGATAGCGGCGACAAAACCGTGCGTTACTGCACAGCAGTGGACGGAAAACGACGACCGTCCGGCCGCAGGACTGAAACTTGCAGCGTGCAACCTGTCGAAATCCTGTCCGGCCCCATGACGGCGGGCTGGATATGCAGCACGTAACGCAACATCGAGATCCATCATGAACCACGCACTGCCAAAAATCGTTCTGCTCGTCGAAGACGAGCCGCATATCCTCAGCCTGCTCTCGGACTATCTGGCCAGCGAGGGCTATCAGGTGCTGGAAGCGGACAGTGCGCCCAAGGCTTTCGAGATCCTGGCGACCAAACCGCATCTGGATCTTCTGGTCACCGACTTCCGCCTGCCGGGCAATGTCTCCGGAGTGATGATCGCCGAGCCCGCACTCAAGCTGCGGCCGGAGCTGAAGGTGATCTTCATCAGCGGCTATCCCATCGAGATCTACGAATCCGGTAGCCCCATCGCCCGCTCGGCACCGGTGCTGGCCAAGCCCTTCGCGCTGGACACCTTGCGCTGCCAGATCCAGGACCTGCTCGCCAGCTGAGCACGCATGCAGCGCAGAAACGAAAAAGCCCGCAAACGCGGGCTTTTTCATGTCCGATCGATCAATTGATCTTCGGATCCAGCTCGCCGTTGGCGTAGCGCTGGAACATGCCTTCCAGCGAGATCGGCTTGATCTTGCTGGCATTGCCGGCGGTGCCGAAGGCTTCGTAGCGGGCGATGCAGATGTCGCGCATGGCGGCGACGGTCTTGGCCAGGTACTTGCGCGGGTCGAACTCGCTGGGGTTCTTCGCCATGAACTCGCGGATCGCGCCGGTGGAGGCCAGACGCAGGTCGGTGTCGATGTTGACCTTGCGTACGCCGTACTTGATGCCCTCGACGATCTCCTCGACCGGCACACCGTAGGTTTCGCCGATCTCGCCGCCGTACTCGTTGATGATCTTCAACCACTCCTGCGGCACCGAGGAGGAACCGTGCATTACCAGGTGGGTATCCGGGATGCGCGCGTGGATTTCCTTGATGCGCTGGATCGACAGCGTGTCGCCGGTCGGCGGCTTGGTGAACTTGTAGGCGCCGTGGCTGGTGCCGATGGCGATCGCCAGGGCGTCGACCTTGGTCTTGGCGACGAAGTCGGCGGCTTCTTCCGGATCGGTCAGCAGCTGGCTGTGATCGAGCACGCCCTCGGCGCCGACGCCGTCTTCCTCGCCGGCCATGCCGGTTTCAAGGCTGCCCAGGCAACCCAGCTCGCCTTCCACGGAGACGCCACAGGCATGGGCGAAGGCCACGGTCTGCTGGGTCACGCGCACGTTGTACTCGTAATCGGCGGGGGTTTTGCCGTCTTCGCGCAGCGAGCCGTCCATCATCACCGAAGAGAAGCCGAGCTGGATCGAACGCTGGCAGACGTCCGGGCTGGTGCCGTGGTCCTGGTGCATGCACACCGGGATGTGCGGGAATTCTTCGATCGCCGCCAGGATCAGATGACGCAGGAACGGCGCACCGGCGTATTTGCGCGCACCGGCGGAAGCCTGGACGATCACCGGGGAATCGGTCTTGTCGGCCGCTTCCATGATGGCGCGCATCTGCTCGAGGTTGTTGACGTTGAAGGCCGGCACGCCGTAGCCGAACTCGGCGGCGTGGTCGAGCATCTGGCGCATGCTGATGAGTGCCATGTTTTCCTTTCTCCCGGTCTGGGTCGTTTGATCGTGTAGAGCCTGCCGCAGTGGCCGACGCTGTTCAAGCGCCGCACGCTGGGCGCGGCATTGTAGAGGCGGGAGCGACAAATGCCAGCGTCCCGCCAGCGCTTTAAAAAACGTAGCCTCGCATCGCGAGGCCGCAGTAACCGATGGTCCGCTAGATACTGATGAGCGACGCGCTGCAGCCGTGGGCCAGCACCTTGTCATCGGCGACGCGATACACCAGCGCCTCGTTGCCCTTGTCATGGAAGGCAACTACGCCATCGCTATAGAAAGTGCCATGCGTTGCAGGTTCCTTGCGCAACGTATGAACCTGCTCGCTGTTGCCGATCTTCAGGTCGATGGCGTTGCGCTGATCATCGGCGTAGCGCCAGGCGATGTGCTGCTGGCTCTGGCACTTCCAGCGCACGAACGGCGCGTCTGGGCCGGACTGCCAGTGGCCGCAGCCGCCGAGCAGCAGCGCGGCGAGCAGCATGGGCAAGCCTTTGTTCATTCCATCTCCTTGGGAGTCAGTCGGGGCAGTCCTGCAGACCACCCTGGGCGACGGTCGGATCGCCGGTGGCCTGCATCTCAACGCGCTGGTCGTGTTCGGCGGTCGGGCCAAGCACCGGCGGCGGGTCGAGCACCTGGCAGGCGGTATCCGGCGAACTGCCGGCGCAACCGGCCAGGCCCAGGCAACAAACGGCAACAGCGACGTAACGCATGGCGAATCCCCTTTCCTTGTTCCGATAAGAACAGAGACCACGGCGAGCCGCCGGGGTTGCCGTCTGCATCAGCGAGCGGCCAGCGCCGAGGGCGCCGCCGGCAGCCCGCCCGGCCATCAGCTGGCGCGTTGCTCCAGTACCTCGACCGCCGGCAGCACCTTGCCCTCGACGAACTCGAGGAAGGCGCCACCACCGGTGGAGATGTAGGAGATCTGCTCGGCCACGCCGTACTTGTCGATCGCCGCCAGGGTGTCGCCACCGCCGGCGATGGAGAACGCCGGGCTCTGGGCGATGGCCTGGGCCAGCACCTTGGTGCCGTTGCCGAACTGGTCGAATTCGAACACGCCCACCGGACCGTTCCAGAGAATGGTCTGCGAAGCCTTGAGCATCTCGCCGAACATGGCTGCGGTCTTCGGCCCGATGTCCAGGATCATGTCGTCGTCGGCGACGTCGGCGATGGCCTTGACCGTGGCCTCGGCGCTCTCGGCGAATTCCTTGGCGACCACCACATCCACTGGCAGCGGCACGGCGACCTTGGCCGCGATGGCCTTGGCGGTGTCGATCAAATCGGCCTCGTGCAGCGACTTGCCGACCTTGTAGCCGGCCGCGGCGAGGAAGGTGTTGGCGATGCCGCCGCCGACGATCAGCTGGTCGCAGATGTCGGCCAGCGAGGTCAGCACGTCGAGCTTGGTCGATACCTTGGAGCCGGCGACGATGGCCACCATCGGCCGCTGCGGCTTGTCCAGCGCCTTGCCCAGCGCGTCCAGCTCGGCCGCCAGCAGCGGGCCGGCGCAGGCGACCTTGGCGAACTTGGCCACGCCATGAGTCGAGCCCTGGGCACGGTGGGCGGTGCCGAAGGCGTCCATGACGAAGACGTCGCACAGGGCAGCGTACTTCTGCGCCAGCTCGTCGGTGTTCTTCTTCTCGCCCTTGTTGAAGCGCACGTTCTCCAGCAGCACCAGCTCACCCGGCTTGACCTCGACACCGTCCAGGTAATCCTTGACCAGCGGCACCTCACGGGCGAGGGCCTTGGACAGGTAATCGGCGACCGGCTTGAGGCTGTCTTCCTCGCTGTACACTCCCTCTTCCGGACGGCCCAGGTGCGAGCAGACCAGCACCGCGGCGCCTTTTTCCAGCGCCAGCTTGATGGTCGGCAACGAGGCCAGGATGCGTGCATCGCTCTTCACCGCGCCATCCTTCACCGGCACGTTGAGGTCCTCGCGGATCAGCACGCGCTTACCCTGGAGGTCGAGATCGGTCATCTTCAAAACGGTCATGTTGGTCTTCCTTAAGGTCGAGAAGCAGCGATGTTCCAAGCGCGCGCCACTACGGGCGATGGGCCACGCGCAGGTAATGGTCGGTGACGTCGAGCATGCGGTTGGCGAACCCCCATTCGTTGTCGAACCAGGCCAGCAGATTCATCAGGCGCGGGCCGGAGGCACGGGTCAGGCTGCCGTCGACGATCGCCGAATGTGGGTCGTGGTTGAAGTCGCAACTGGCATGCGGCAACTCCGTGTAGGCCAGCAACCCCTGCAACGGGCCGCTTTCGGCGGCCTCGCGCAGCACCTTGTTGATGGTCTGCGCATCGGTATCGCGCGCCGTCTGCAGCGTGATGTCCAGGCAGGAGACGTTCACCGTCGGCACCCGCACGGCTTTGGCCTGAATCCGCCCGGAGAGTTCCGGCAGCAGGCGTTCGATACCCCGGGCGAGCCCCGTGGATACCGGAATCACCGACTGGAAGGCCGAGCGGGTGCGGCGCAGGTCGTCATGGTGGTAGGCGTCGATCACCGGCTGGTCGTTCATCGCCGAGTGAATGGTCGTGATGGAGGCGAACTCGATGCCCACCGCGTCATTGAGCAGCTTGAGCAGCGGCACGCCGCAGTTGGTGGTGCAGGAGGCGTTGGACACCAGCCGCTCGGTGCCGCTCAGCTGCCCCTGATTGATGCCCATCACCACGGTGGCGTCGACATCCGCCGCACTGGCCATCGGCTGGGAAAACAGTACCCGCGGCACACCCGCCGCGAGGAAACGCTCGCCATCGGCACGGCTGGTGTAGGCGCCGGAACACTCCAGCACCAGATCGACGTCGAGTGCCCGCCAGTCGATGGCTTCTGGCGTCGATGCACGCAGCACCTTCACACAGTCGCCGTTCAGGTGCAGGCAGTCGCCCTCCACGCCCACGTCGCCGGGAAAGCGACCGTGAGTGGAGTCGAAGCGGGTGAGGTATTCCAGGCTGGCCATGTCGGCCAGGTCGTTGAGGGCAACGAACTGAAAATCGAAGGCGGCGCCGCGCTCATAGAATGCACGCAGCACGCAACGGCCGATGCGGCCGTAGCCGTTGAGAGCGACGCGATAGGGACGGGCGTTGGCCATGGGTTCTCGTCGGTCCTGCAGGTGGAAAGCGGCAGTTGGCTCTCCACCCTACGCGGATGGGGCTTGATGGGATGGATGACCGCAGCCATCCACCCATCGTCGCGATCAGTCCTCCAGCAGCTCTTCGGCGACCGCGAGGATGTTGTCGACGGTGAAGCCGAACTCCTCGAACAGCTGGCCGGCCGGGGCCGACTCGCCGTAGGTGGTCATGCCGATGATGCGGCCGTCGAGGCCGACATACTTGTACCAGTAGTCCGCATGGGCCGCCTCGATGGCGATGCGCGCACCGACTTCCACCGGCAGCACCAGTTGCTTGTAGGCCGCATCCTGGGCGTCGAACACGCTGGTGCAGGGCATGGAGACGACGCGCACCTTGCGGCCCTGCTCGGCCAGCTTGTCGGCGGCCTGCACCGCCAGGCTGACTTCCGAACCGGTGGCGATCAGGATCAGCTCGGGCTCGCCGGCGCAGTTCTTCAGGATGTAGCCGCCGCGGGCGATGGCCGCTTCGGTTTCGTTGTCACGCACATGGAACGGCAGGTTCTGCCGCGAGAAGATCAGCGCGCTCGGACCGTCCTTGCGCTCGACCGCATGCTTCCAGGCCACCGCGGACTCGACCGTGTCGGCCGGACGCCAGGTATCCAGGTTCGGCGTGGTGCGCAGGGCGACCAGCTGCTCGACCGGCTGGTGGGTCGGGCCGTCTTCGCCGAGGCCGATGGAGTCGTGGGTGAACACGTAGATCACCCGCTGCTTCATCAGTGCTGACATGCGCACGGCGTTGCGTGCGTATTCCATGAACATCAGGAAGGTCGCGCCGTAGGGAATCAGGCCGCCGTGCAGGGCAACACCGTTCATGATCGCGGCCATGCCGAACTCGCGCACGCCGTAATACATGTAGTTGCCCGAGGCATCCTCGGCCACCACCGGCTTGCAGCCCTTCCACAGGGTCAGGTTGGAGCCGGCCAGGTCCGCCGAGCCGCCGAGCAGCTCCGGCAGCAGCGGGCCGAAGGCGTTCAGGCAGTTCTGACTGGCCTTGCGGCTGGCGATGGTTTCGCCCTTGGTGGCGACTTCACGGATGAACTCGCTGGCCTTTTCGGCGAAGTCCGCCGGCAGCTCGCCGGCCATGCGCCGCTTGAACTCGGCAGCCAGCGCCGGGAATTCGGCCTCGTAGGCGGCGAAGCGCTTGTTCCACTCGTTCTCGGCGTCGGCGCCCTTCTGCTTGGCGTCCCACTCGGCGTAGATCTCGGCCGGGATTTCGAAGGGTCCGTGCTTCCAGCCAAGCGCCTCGCGGGTCAAAGCGATTTCGGCCTCACCCAGGGCAGCGCCGTGGGATTCTTCCTTGCCCTGCTTGTTCGGCGAGCCGAAGCCGATGATGGTCTTGCAGCAGATCAGCGTCGGGCGATCGCTCTTGCGCGCGGTCTCGATAGCCATCTGGATTTCGTCGGCATCATGGCCGTCGACATTGCGGATCACCTGCCAGCCATAAGCCTCGAAGCGGCGCGGCGTATCGTCGGTGAACCAGCCGTGGACTTCGCCGTCGATGGAAATGCCATTGTCATCGTAGAAGGCAATCAGCTTGTTCAGGCCCAGGGTACCAGCCAGCGAGCAGACTTCGTGACTGATGCCTTCCATCATGCAGCCGTCGCCGAGGAACACGTAGGTGTTGTGATCGACGATGTTGTGGCCGGGGCGGTTGAACTGCGCCGCCATGACCTTCTCGGCCAGGGCGAAACCGACAGCGTTGGCCAGGCCCTGGCCCAGCGGCCCGGTGGTGGTCTCGACACCGGCGGTGTAGCCGAACTCCGGGTGGCCAGGGGTCTTGCTGTGCAGCTGGCGGAAGTTCTTCAGGTCGTCGATGGACAGGTCGTAGCCGGTCAGGTGCAGCAGCGAGTAGATCAGCATCGAGCCGTGGCCGTTGGACAGCACGAAGCGATCGCGGTCGGCCCACTGCGGGTTGGTCGGACTGTGCTTCAGGTGGTCGCGCCAGAGCACTTCGGCGATGTCCGCCATGCCCATGGGGGCACCCGGGTGGCCGCTGTTGGCTTTCTGCACGGCATCCATGCTGAGGGCGCGGATGGCATTGGCTCGCTCACGACGGCTGGGCATCGCTGAATCTCCTGCGGGGGTGTACGTAGAAAAAGGCGGCCATTTTCCCCTACCGAGGGTGGCCGGGGCAATGACTGAATCGGCCGTCAATCCAACAGTTCGACGCCCTGGCGGGTCACATCCGGCAGGTGTTCGAGCAGGTAATCGCGCATGCGCGCAAGCGTCGCCGACTCGCTGCCACCGCCTGGCCACACCAGGTAATAGCTGTCGCCGGAGCGCACCGCCTGACGCAGCGGCAGCACCAGGCTGCCGCGCTGCAGTTCGGCACCGACCAGGGCCAGATCGCCGATCGACACGCCATGGCCCTGGGCGGCGGCGGAGATGCCCAGTTCGAGGGTGTCGAACAGTTTGCCCTGCTGCCAGGCGACCTCATCCACGCGCCCGGTGCGCTGCAGCCAGCGCCGCCAGTCACGGCAGTCACGCGACGGGTGAATCAGCTCGGCCGCCGCCAGCTGCTCGGTGCTCCAGGGCGCCGCGCCGAGCAGTTCCGGCGCGCAGACCGGCACCAGCCATTCGTCGAACAGCTTGACCCGGCGCCAGTCGGCCGGGAAACCGCCATTGCCCAGCAGGATCGCGCAGTCGAACGGCTCGCTGTGGAAATCCACCGCATCCAGATCCATCCAGGCGCTGGTGAGCTGCACACGATTCTGCGGATGCGTCAGCTGAAAGGCGTTCAGCGCGCCGAGCAGCCAGCGCATGGTCAGCGTCGAAGGCGCCTTGAGGCGAAGCGCGCCGCGCTGGCGCGTCACCGCGACGCAGGCGTTCTCGATGGTACGAAAACCGATCTTCAGCTCCTGCGCCAGCAGGCGGCCGGCATCGGTCAGCACCAGCCGCGAGCCATGTCGCTCGAACAGCTGGCAATCCAGATGCTCCTCCAGCGTCTTCACGTGCCGGCTTACCGCACTCTGGGTGATGAACAGGCTCTGCGCCGCCTGGGTGAACGAGCCGAAGCGCGCCGCCACCTCGAACGCACGTAGCGCATACAGAGGCGGCATGCGCGGTACTGCCATAACGGATTCCGGCATGACTAAAACTCATCCTTAGCGGCTATTTTTTCCATTTTTCAATCCCCATGCACCTCCCAATACTGCGCCAGCTAAGGGTCGCAGGCCAATCCCGCCAAACCACCCATCACGCCAGCACATACAAAAGTCAGGGAAGGATGTCATGCACAACGATCATTACGAGACGCTTCTGGCCCGCGCCGTGACCAAGGGCGCGCTGCAGCATGAGCAGATCGGCGAGATCCTCAATTTCAGGCTGTTCGGCAACAAGCGCGGCTACCTGACACTGGAAAACCTGCCGGTCGGCGATATCCCGCCCACCCCGCCCAGCCGCGAACAGCTGAACAAGCCCGACGAGAGCAGCGAACGCCTGTTGCTGCAGGCGACGGCGTTGCTGGGCGAGCCGATCGGCTACCTGCAGGAGTCCGATGGCTGCATCGTCAACAACTTCTTCCCGCTGCAGACGCAGTCCCGGGCGGCGAACTCCGACAGCTTCGACACCGAGCTGGATCTGCACACCGAAAACGCCTTCCACGCCGTGGTACCGGACTATCTGGTGCTGCTCTGCCTGCGCCAGGACCCCGCCGCCGAAGCGGTGACCTACATCGCCTCCATCGAGCGCATCCTCGAGCGTCTGACCTTCGAAGAGCAGGCGTTCTTCCTCACCGAGCCGTACAACTTCCTGTCCGACTACGGCCCCACCGGCAAGAACCAGCGCATCGACATCAACCGCCACCAGACCATCCTCTATGGCGATCCGGACGCGCCCTTCTTTCGTTTTGACCCGCAGTTCATGCTGGCTTTCAGCAGCCGCGCCCAGCAGCTGATGGACAAGCTGCGCAACATCGCCTGGGAAGTGGTCGAGCCCGTGCGCCTGAACCGCGGCGACATGCTGATCATCGACAACCGCCGCACCGCCCACGCGCGCAGCCCCTTCAGCGCGCGCTTCGATGGCAGCGACCGCTGGATCCAGCGCGCCTTCGCCATCACCAATCCCAACTTCTACGCCGAGCGGCTGGGCAAACGCAGCCGCGTATTCGGCCTGGTGACCGAACTATGAACGCCACCTACCTCGCCTTCGCCGCCGCGGTCGCACTGCTGATCGCCTCCCCCGGACCGGTGGTCGCCCTGGTGGTGGCCGACGCCCGCCGCCGCTGGCCGCTGTGGACCATCCTCGGCGGCGCCGTGTCGGCGCAGATTTTGATGATCGCCGCGCTGGTGATGATCTACCTCGCACTGGACCTCGACCCGCTGGTGCTCGAGGCCGGGCAGATCCTCGGCGGGCTCTACCTGATCTGGCTGGGCTGCGACGGCCTCTGCGGCGGCGGCGGCGAAACCACCACGCCGCGCCGCAGCGAGGCGCACTACTTCTGGCGGGCCATGGCGGTGGGCCTGTCCAATCCAAAGGACATCCTGTTCTTCCTCGCCTTCCTGCCCGGCTTCATCCTGCCGGCGCAGCCGTTCGCTCCGCAGGCCACGGTCCTGATCGTGATCTGGCTGGTGATCGATCTGAGCATCCTGCTCGCCTACAGCCTGCTGTCGCGCCGCCTGGCCGGCGAGGGGCTGGTTCAGCGGTTGCTGGATATCCTGCCCAACTACTTCCTCATCGGCCTGGGCCTGGTGTCCTGCACCCTGGGGCTGTCCCGCCTGCTGCAGTAACCCTGCACCCGCAAGGGCAATATCAAAACTTTTTGATACTGCCCTTGCTGTACGAAAAGTGACCGACTAGACTGCGCGGCCTATGAGCCTGCGCTTTCCCCAGATCCGTTACGACACCAGCGACCAGCTCGCCGCCCTGTGCAAGGCCGGTGGCGATGCGCTGCGCCTGAACGTGCTGCGCGTGCTGGCCAGCGACTCCTTCGGCGTGCTCGAGCTGGCGCAGATCTTTGCCATCGGCCAGTCGGGGATGAGCCATCATCTCAAGGTGCTCACCCAGGCCGGCCTGCTGGCCACCCGACGCGAAGGCAACGCAGTGTTCTACCGACGCAGCCTGGCGCAGCTCGACAGCCCTGGCGGCCGGCTGCACGCGGCATTGCTGGAGGAAGCGGACCGGCTGGAACTGCCACGCGAGATCGACGCCCGCATCGCCGCCGTACACGCCCAGCGCAGCGCCGCCAGCGAGGATTTCTTCGCGCGCATGGCCGACAGTTTCCAGGCCCGCCAGGACCTGATCGCCGGCCTGCCACAGTACCGCGACAGCGTGGTGGCCCTGCTCGACGCGCTGAACTTCGACGCCGAAGCCACGGCGCTGGAAGTCGGCCCCGGCGACGGCAGCTTCCTGCCGGAACTGGCCCGGCGCTTCGCCCGGGTGGTGGCGCTGGACAATAGCCCGGCGATGCTCGACCTGGCCCGCGCCCATTGCGAACAGACCGGGCTCGGCAACGTCGAACTCAGGCTGACCGACGCCTTGCACGATGACTGCCCGGCGGCCGACTGCGTGGTACTGAACATGGTCCTGCATCATCTGGCCGCGCCGGGTGAGGCAATGAAACAACTGGCGCGGCTGGTAAAGGCGGGCGGCAGCCTGCTGATCACCGAGCTGTGCAGCCACAACCAGAGTTGGGCCAGGGAGGCCTGCGGCGATCTCTGGTTGGGCTTCGAACAGGACGATCTGGCCCGTTGGGCCGATGCCGCGGGGCTCACGCCCGGCGAGAGCCTCTACATTGGCTTGAAGAACGGTTTTCAGATCCAGGCCCGGCACTTTTCCCGACCCGCTCCTGACGACCGACTCACCCACCGGTAATAGGAAACCGATAGATGAGCGAATACTCGATTTTCACCTCCGAGTCCGTGTCCGAAGGGCATCCGGACAAGATCGCCGATCAGATCTCCGATGCGGTGCTCGACGCCATCATCGCCGAGGACAAGCACGCCCGCGTGGCCTGCGAAACCCTGGTCAAGACCGGTGTAGCCATCGTCGCCGGTGAAGTGACCACCAGCGCCTGGGTCGATCTGGAGCAGCTGGTCCGCGACGTCATCGTCGACATCGGCTACAACAGCTCGGAAGTCGGTTTCGACGGCGCCACCTGCGGCATCATCAACATCATCGGCAAGCAGTCGGTGGACATCGCCCAGGGCGTCGACCGCACCAAGCCGGAAGACCAGGGTGCCGGCGACCAGGGCCTGATGTTCGGCTATGCCAGCAACGAGACCGACGTACTGATGCCGGCGCCGATCCGTTTCTCCCACGCCCTGGTCGAGCGCCAGGCCGAGGCGCGCAAGAACGGCCTGCTGCCGTGGCTGCGTCCGGACGCCAAGAGCCAGGTCACCTGCCGCTACGAGAACGGCCAGGTGGTCGGCATCGACGCCGTGGTGCTGTCGACCCAGCACAACCCCGACGTCAAGCAGAGCGATCTGCGCGAAGCGGTGATGGAGCTGATCATCAAGCACAGCCTGCCGGCCGAGCTGCTGCACAAGGACACCCAGTACCACATCAACCCGACCGGCCAGTTCGTCATCGGCGGCCCGGTAGGCGACTGCGGCCTGACCGGACGCAAGATCATCGTCGACACCTACGGCGGCATGGCCCGTCACGGCGGCGGCGCCTTCTCCGGCAAGGACCCGTCCAAGGTCGACCGCAGCGCTGCCTACGCCGGACGCTACGTCGCCAAGAACATCGTTGCCGCCGGTCTCGCCGATCGCTGCGAGATCCAGGTGTCCTATGCCATCGGCGTGGCGCAGCCGACGTCCATCTCGCTGAACACCTTCGGCACCGGCAAGCTCGGCGATGACAAGATCATCGCCCTGGTGCGCGAGCACTTCGATCTGCGCCCCTACGCGATCACCCGCATGCTCGACCTGCTGCACCCGATGTATCGCGCCACCGCCGCCTACGGCCACTTCGGCCGCACCCCCTATGAGATGACGGTGGGTGCCGACACCTTCACCGCCTTCACCTGGGAGAAGACCGACAAGGCCGACGCCCTGCGCGCCGCCGCCGGGCTGTAAGCAGCCTCCGGTCAACGGAAAACCCCGCCGGCCTGAGCCGTGCGGGGTTTTCTGCTTTCAGGACCGGATGCATTCAGCGGCACGCAATCCGCACCAGGTCACGAAACCTGCATGCCAGCGCCTTTGCGCACCAGAAGCAAAACGCTATCATCGCCGCCCTTTTCGAACGGACTCGATCGATCACCTGTCGTGATCGACATTACAAGGAGCTTATCCATGCGTATTTCCCACCTCTTCGGCTGCGCCCTGCTCGCCCTCTCGAGCGCCTCGCTGCAGGCGGCTACCAGCGATGTGCAGGCCAAATGCGAACAACAGCTGAACGCCCAGCAAGGCAACCTGGAAACCGGCAAGCTGCTCGGCCAGATGCTCGGCAACGAGAAGCTCAGCAACGCCATCGCTCAGGTGGAGGGTGGTTGCGCACAACTGAACGGCGAAGAACTGGCGGCCAATGCCAACGCCACCGAACAGGGCGCGGCGATCGACGAGAAGGTCCAGGCCGTGACCCAGGCCAAGGATGCCGTGCTCGGCCTCGGCAAGATGTTCGGCAAGTAAGCTTGAAGTGCTGTAATTGAAAACGCCCGCATCTGCGGGCGTTTTCGTGTGCGGCTCAGTTCTTCAACCGGTAGCCGGTCTTGAAGATCCACCACACCGCCAGCAGGCAGGCAGCGAGAAAGGCGAGGATCATCGCCAGGCTGATGCCGACACTGATGTCCGAGACGCCGTAGAAGCTCCAGCGGAAGCCGCTGATCAGGTACACCACCGGGTTGAACAGCGTGATCTTCTGCCACAGCGGCGGCAGCATCTCGATGGAGTAGAAGCTGCCGCCGAGAAAGGCCAACGGCGTGACGATCAGCGCCGGGACGATCTGCAGCTTCTCCCAACCGTCGGCCCAGATGCCGATGATGAACCCGAACAGGCAGAAAGTAACCGCCGTCAGCACCAGGAACAGCGCCATCATCAGCGGATGCTGGATCTGATAATCGACGAACAGGCGCGCGGTAAGCAGGATGATCACGCCGAGAATCAGCGATTTGGTCGCTGCTGCGCCAACGTAGCCGATGACGATCTCGACATAGGACACCGGCGCCGACAGCACCTCGTAGATGGTCCCCGAGTAGCGCGGCATGTAGATGCCGAACGAGGCGTTGGAGATGCTCTCGGAAAGCAGCGCCATCATGATCAGGCCGGGAATGATGAAGGCGCCGTAGGGAATGCCGTGCATGGCCTCCATGCGCGCGCCGATGGCCGAGCCGAATACCACGAAGTAAAGCGACGTCGAGATCACCGGGGTGGCGATGCTCTGCAGCAGGGTGCGCCAGGTGCGCGCCAGTTCGAACAGGTAGATCGCGCGGATCGCGTAAACATTCATGCAGTTGTTCCTTCAGCGACCGTGAACGAGGTTGACGAAGATTTCCTCCAGCGAGCTCTGGCTCGACTGCAGGTCCTTGAAGTCGATGCCGTGGGCGGCCAGGCGCTTGAGCAGCTCGGCGATGCCGGTGTCCTCGTGCTGGGCATCGAAGGTGAACACCAGCTGATTGCCGGCATCGGTCAGCTCCAGCGGATAGTCGGCCAGCTCTCCCGGGATCGCCGTCAACGGGCGCTGCAGGTGCAGGGTCAGCTGCTTCTTGCCGAGCTTGTGCATCAGCACATGCTTGTCCTCGACGAGGATGATCTCGCCCTTGCTGATCACCCCGATGCGGTCGGCCATCTCCTCGGCCTCCTCGATGTAGTGGGTGGTGAGGATGATGGTCACGCCCCGTTCGCGCAGGCCGCGGACCATCTCCCACATGTCCCGGCGCAGCTCGACATCGACGCCAGCGGTGGGCTCGTCGAGGAACAGGATCGATGGCTCGTGGGACAGTGCCTTGGCGATCATCACGCGGCGCTTCATGCCACCGGAGAGTTCCAGAATCCGGGCATTGCGCTTGTCCCACAGGGACAAATCGCGCAACAGTTTTTCGAGGAACGAATCGTCCGGCGCCTTGCCAAACAGCCCGCGCGAAAAACGCACCGTCGCCCAGACGCTTTCGAACCCCTCGTTGAACAGCTCCTGCGGCACCAGGCCGATCTTCGAGCGGGCGGCGCGGTAGTCCTGGATGATGTCGTGGCCGTCGACCACTACGCGGCCACCGCCGGGGTTGACGATGCCGCAGATGATGCTGATCAGCGTGGTCTTGCCGGCGCCGTTGGGTCCGAGCAGGGCGAAGATCTCGCCCTTGCGGATCTCGAGGTCGATGCGTTTGAGCGCGGGATGTCCGGACGCGTAGGTCTTGGTGAGCTGCTCGATGGCGATCACTGGGTACACGGGCTCGTCTCTTCGAGGAATTGAGGGGCGAATTGTAGATAAAAAGCGCGTCCTCCCGTGTCGCCGATTTCGGCCGACCGCTGCGCTACTGACCACGGTCATGGCAGTGGCATGGCAACAGGGGGATGCTCAAGGAAGCTCGAAATAGGGATGTCAGCTGGGAGGCTTGCCCAAGATGAGACAGATAAAACTCACCTACGTCGCGCTGTTCGTCGGACTGACGCTGCTCTGGCTGCTGGTCGACAGCTTCGTCATGGCGCATTACCAGATCTGGCCGCTGCGCAAGGTGATGGTGCACTACAGCGGTGTGCTCGGCATCGCCGCGATGAGCGTGGCGGTGATACTGGCGGCACGGCCACGGCGCTTCGAACGCTTCTTCGACGGCCTGGACAAGACCTATCGGCTGCACAAGTGGCTGGGCATCAGCGCCCTGGTGATCGCCATCTTCCACTGGGGCTGGGGCCAGATTCCGAAATGGCTGGTGGGTTTCGGCTGGCTGGAGCGACCGGCTCGGCGCGCCGGCGAGGGCCAGGTTCACGAAGGCATCTTCGCCCTGCTGCAACGCTTTCGCGGCATCGCGGAGACCATCGGCGAGTGGGCCTTCTATGCCGCGGTCATCCTCATCGTGCTGGCACTGGTCAAGCGCTTCCCCTACCGCTGGTTCTTCCGCACCCACCGCTGGCTGGCATTGGTCTACCTGGCGCTGGTGGTGCACGCGGTAGTGCTGACGCCGCCGGATTACTGGACGTCGCCGCTGGGCCTGGTGCTGGCTGTGCTCATGGCCGCCGGCTCGCTGGCCGCCTGCATCTCGCTGCTGCGCCGCATCGGCCGCAAGCATCAGGTGGTAGGCCGCATCGAAAGCCTGACCCATCACCGCGACAACCGCGTGCTGCGCGTCGACATCAAGCTCGATGGCGCCTGGCCGGGACACAAGGCCGGGCAGTTCGCCTTCGTCACCTTCGACGACAAGGAAGGGCCGCACCCCTTCAGCCTCTCCTCGGCCTGGTGCAACGACGGCCGGCTGGCCTTCTCCATCAAGGGCCTCGGCGACTACACCCGCACCCTGCCCCAGACACTCAAGGTGGGCGACCCGGTGAAGGTGGAAGGTCCCTATGGCTGCTTCGATTTCCACAGCCGCAAGCCGCGGCAGATCTGGGTCGCCGGCGGCATCGGTATCGCGCCGTTCATCGGCCGCCTGCAGGCGCTAGCCGACAGCGGTAACGGGGACAACGTCGACTTCTTCTACTGCACCAGCGCGCCCGACCAGGGCTTCATCGAGCGCATCCGCGAGCTGGCCGAGCGCGCCCGGGTGCGCCTGCATGTGCTGGTCGCCAGCGAAGGCGGGCGGCTGACGCCCGAACGCCTGCGCCAGCTGGCGCCGCAGTGGCAGGACAGTGACGTCTGGTTCTGCGGCCCTGCCGGTTTCGGTCAGGACCTCAGCCGTGACCTGCAGCGACGCGGCCTGCCGGCGCGGGATTTCCATCAGGAACTGTTCAACATGCGCTGACGCACGGTCAGCTCGCGCCTGGCAGGCGACAATCCGGCATCGGTCCGCCGGCGTCGGCGGGCCGCGCCCCCGTCACCAGAGCAAGGATGCTCGCCATGCCACGCCTGATCGCGCTATCGCTGTGCCTGTTCGCCCCTGCCTGCCTCGCCACCTGTCCGAACTGGGACGACGCGCGGGCACGCCAGGAAATCCACCAGCTGCAGGCGCAGCTCGCCCAGTGGGACGATGCCTATCACCGGCGCGGTCAGTCGCTGGTGGACGACGAGATCTATGACCAGAGCCGCGCGCAGCTGGACGGCTGGCGGCGCTGCTTCGTCGGCACCGGCGCGGCACCTGATCCGCTGCAGGATGCCGGCGGTCCGCTGCGCCATCCGGTCCGACAGACCGGCCTGGTCAAGCTCGCCGACGAGCAGGCGGTTGCGACCTGGATCGCGCGACGCCGCGACCTGTGGATTCAGCCCAAGATCGACGGTGTTGCGGTCACCCTGGTCTATCGTCACGGCGCCCTGCAGCAGGCCATCAGCCGTGGCGATGGCCTTACCGGACATGACCGGACAGCCAATGCCCGCAGACTGGCGGCGATCCCTGCGCGCCTGGCGGTACCCGACGAGGTCATCCTGCAGGGCGAGCTCTACTGGCGACTGGACCGGCATGTCCAGGCATCGCATGGCAGCGCGGGGGCTCGCGGGCGCGTGGCCGGCGCCATGGCCAGCAACGGCCTGGACAGGGACACTGCCGCGCGGATCGGCCTGTTCGTCTGGGACTGGCCGAACGGCCCGGACAGCATGAACGCCCGACTCGCGCAGCTGGCGGCACTCGGCGTCCCCGATACGCAGTCGTTCAGCCAGCCCGTGGAGACACTGGAACACGCCCGCCACTGGCGCGAGCACTGGTATCGCCAAGCGTTGCCGTTCGCCACGGATGGCGTGGTGCTGCGCCAGGAGCAACGTCCGCCGGCCGAGCGCTGGCAGGCCGAGCCCCACTGGGCCGCAGCCTGGAAGTACCCGCTGCGCAAGGCGCTGACCGAGGTGCGCGACGTCGAATTTCGCATCGGCCGCACCGGGCGGGTCACACCGCTGCTGCAGCTCGCTCCGGTCCAGCTGGATGATCGACGCGTGCGCACGCTGAGCCTCGGTTCGCTGGATCGTTGGCAGGCGCTGGACGTGCGCCCCGGTGACCGGGTCGCGGTTGCGCTGGCCGGGCATAGCATTCCGCAGCTGGACAGCGTGGTCTGGCGTCACACCGAGCGGGTTCCGGTCGCCGCGCCCGATCCGCGGCGCTATCACCCCGACAGCTGCTGGCGACCAGCGCCCGGCTGCGACCAGCAGTTCCTGGCCCGTCTGGTCTGGCTGGGCGGCAAGCAAGGCCTGGCGCTCGAGGGCGTCGGCGCCGGCAGCTGGCAGGCATTGCTGGAGGCCGGTCTGCTACCCGACCTGCTCGCCTGGCTGGAATTGGATGCCGCCGCACTCGAGCAGGTGCCCGGCATTGGCAAGGCGCGCGCCAACAAGCTCGCCGCGAGCTTCGCCCGAGCCCGGCAGAGGCCGCTGGCGCAATGGCTGAAGGCGCTCGGCCTGCCGGCCAAGCAGCTGCCGCCCGCAGCGGACTGGGACGCGCTCGCCGCACGCGACCTGGCGCAGTGGCAAGCCGAAGCGGGAGTCGGTCCGGCGCGGGCGAAACAGCTGCAGGCGTTCTTCCGCGCGGCGGAGCTGCCCGCGCTGCGCGAACGACTACGCGCCGTCGGGGTTCCGGGCACCTGAGGGACTTTCGCCGGAACCCTGCGGTCGATAGAAGCTGGATAACAACTATGGAGGCGTGGCATGTCTTTGCGACATCTGCCCATTGCCCTGCTGACCGCCTGCGCTGTCGTCAGCCCGCTGCTCGCCGCCGCCCCGCAGGCAGACCCTCAGTGCCATGCACAGCGCCATGCACAGCGCCAGGCGCTGCGCGAGCAGCTGCAGCAGGCACGCCTGCAAGGCGACAAGCTGCAGCAGACCCACCTCAATGCCGAGCTGCAGACCCTGACCAAGCAGTGCCAGGGCCTGGTCGCGCTGCACCCGCGCCAAGTCGAATACGAGCACGTCAACCGCCAGGTGGAGCGTCGTGAAACGCTGCTCCGTGAAGCACTGGGCACCGGCAATGCGCAGCTGATCGAGCTGCGCCGCGATCAGCTGGCCAAATCTCGGGAAAAACTGGAAACCCTGCGCCGCTGAGCCGCCTCAGTAGGCGCGGAACTCCTTGTGGCAGGCCTCGCAGGCATCCTCGACACGCTGGAAGGCCGGGGCGACACGCTCAGCGGTCACCGGACCCGCGGTCGTCACCTCCACCAGCGCAGCCGTGTCGGCCTCCAGCGCGCGGGCCAGTTCCTGGAAGCGCTCCTGGCGCTGCCAGACATCGTCACGCGCGTCGCTCTGCTTTTCCTTGACCTCCGGATAGTGCTGCCAGGGTTGGCGCGACAGCTCGTCGAGCTTGGCGGCGCCGCTGGTAAACGCCGTGCCGTCGAATGGGATGCGCCCGCGCAGCATGCCGCCGAGGTCTTCCTTGGTATCGAGCATCGCCTGATAGATCGCCTTGCGCTTGCCCAGCGGCGAGTCAGGGTCGACACGATCACAGCCTGCCAGCAGCAGCGCGGCGAACAGGGGAAGGCACAGCAATCTCAACGTCATGGTTCGGCCACTCACGGATACGAAGCGCGGGATTATCCCCGCCCGTGGGCGGTTGAACAAATCAGTCGGGCTTGGACTTCGTCAGCAAAGATTGCGCACCGCCTTTATTGCGACCAGCTGCCGCCGGCACTTTCGCAGTCGATCTTGGCCTGGGCGCGATCGCTGGCGTGATAGTGATACGTGACGATGGTTGCGTCCTCGCTGATCTGGGTCGGCAAGGTACCGTTCTTCGCCTGGGAACCGGTGGCGCGCTCGTTGGCGAGGGTTTCCGGCGTCATCGGCGCGGTACAGATGCCGAAGTGCCCGTCCGGACAGCTGTCACGGATCTCGCGGCGGGAGTTCTTCACCGCCTCGTTGTCCTGACAGACCCAGTTGATGGCGTCGTCCTTGTCCACGCCGTGGAACTCGAAGCACTGTTCGGTCACCACCGGCGCCGGTACCGCACCGGAGGTTTCGCTGTGGACATAGCAAGACTGCGCTGCGGCCGGCAGGCTGATCGCACCCACCAGCAGGAAGGGCGCAAGGCGAAGCATGGGGTTCATGGCGGTCTCCTGAAACGGTTTCGCCCGGCAAGGGTCACCGAACCTTCAACTTCGACCGCCCGGTCATCCGTGGAGTTCGCCGTGCAGCGGGCTTGGGATTGCCGGACGGCGCGGCTATAATCGCCGGGTTTTACCCGATCGACTCCGCTTCGATCGTGCCCGCCACCCACCCGAGGGGCGCTGCAGCAGGTTCCAGAACCTGTCAGGCTCGGATGGGGCGTTTCCTCGAACGCATCAACGGCGCCCATTCGCAACCATACGAATGGAGAACTCTTCGATGAGTGCTGTCATGACGCCTGCCGGTTTCACCGACTTCAAGGTCGCCGACATTTCCCTGGCCGCCTGGGGCCGCCGCGAGATCATCATCGCCGAATCGGAAATGCCCGCCCTGATGGGCCTGCGCCGCAAGTACGCCGCCGAGCAACCGCTCAAGGGCGCGAAGATCCTGGGCTGTATCCACATGACCATCCAGACCGCGGTGCTGATCGAGACGCTGATCGCCCTCGGCGCCGAGGTACGCTGGTCCTCCTGCAACATCTTCTCCACCCAGGACCAGGCCGCTGCCGCCATCGCCGCTGCCGGCATCCCGGTATTCGCCTGGAAGGGCGAAACCGAGGAAGAATACGAGTGGTGCATCGAGCAGACCATCCTCAAGGACGGCCAGCCGTGGGACGCCAACATGGTGCTGGACGACGGCGGTGACCTGACCCAGATCCTGCACGACAAGTATCCGCAGGTGCTCGAGCGCGTGCACGGCATCACCGAGGAAACCACCACCGGTGTGCACCGCCTGCTCGACATGCTCAAGGGCGGCACCCTGAAAGTGCCGGCGATCAACGTCAACGACTCGGTCACCAAGAGCAAGAACGACAACAAGTACGGCTGCCGCCACAGCCTGAACGACGCCATCAAGCGCGCCACCGATCACCTGCTCTCCGGCAAGCAGGCGCTGGTCATCGGCTACGGCGACGTAGGCAAGGGCTCGGCACAGTCGCTGCGCCAGGAAGGCATGATCGTCAAGGTCTCCGAGGTCGATCCGATCTGCGCCATGCAGGCCTGCATGGACGGCTTCGAGCTGGTTTCCCCCTACAAGAACGGCATCAACGACGGCACCGAAGCCAGCGTCGACGCCGCGCTGCTGGGCAAGATCGACCTGATCGTCACCACGACCGGTAACGTCAATGTGTGCGACGCCGGCATGCTCAAGGCGCTGAAGAAGCGCGCCGTGGTGTGCAACATCGGTCACTTCGACAACGAGATCGACACCGCCTTCATGCGCCAGAACTGGGGCTGGGAAGAGGTTAAGCCGCAGGTGCACAAGGTCCACCGCACCGGCAAGACCGTCGACCCGACCAACGATGACTACCTGATTCTCCTGGCCGAAGGCCGCTTGGTGAACCTGGGCAACGCCACCGGCCACCCGAGCCGGATCATGGACGGCTCCTTCGCCAACCAGGTGCTGGCGCAGATCCACCTCTACAACGAGAAGTTCGCCGACCTGCCGGTGGCCGAGAAGACCCAGAACGTCACCGTCATGGTGCTGCCGAAGAAGCTCGACGAAGAAGTGGCGCTGGAGATGGTCAAGGGCTTCGGTGGCGTGGTCACCCAGCTGACCGCCAAGCAGGCCGAGTACATCGGCGTTGCCGTCGAAGGTCCGTTCAAGCCGGACAGCTACCGCTACTAAGCAGGTCACGTCACAGGCTGCGAGGCGCCAGGTGCGCTCGCGGCCTGCGGCTTGCAGCTCAAGGAATTTCTGTATGACCTCTTCAAATCGCCCTTCCATCAGCTTCGAGTTCTTCCCCACCAAGACCGAAGCCGGGCATGAAAAACTGCTGAACGTGGCGCGCCAGCTGGCGGGCTACCAGCCCGATTTCTTCTCCTGCACCTACGGTGCCGGTGGCTCGACGCGCGACCGCACACTCAACACCGTGCTGCAACTCGACGGCGAGGTGAAGATCCCCACCGCCCCGCACCTGTCCTGCGTTGGCGACACCAAGGCCGAGCTGCGCGAGCTGCTGAACCTCTACAAGAGTGCCGGCATCCAGCGCATCGTCGCCCTGCGCGGCGACCTGCCGTCGGGTATGGGCATGGCCAGCGGCGAGCTGCGCTACGCCAACGAACTGGTGGAGTTCATCCGCGCCGAGACCGGCGACCACTTCCATATCGAGATCGCCGCCTACCCGGAAATGCATCCCCAGGCGCGCAACTTCGAGGACGACCTGGCGAACTTCGTGCGCAAGGCCAAGGCCGGCGCCGACAGTGCGATTACCCAGTACTTCTTCAATGCCGACTGCTACTTCTACTTCGTCGAGCGCGTGCGCAAGCTCGGGGTTCAGACGCCGGTGGTGCCGGGCATCATGCCGATCACCAATTACAGCAAACTGGCCCGCTTCTCCGATGCCTGTGGCGCGGAGATTCCACGCTGGGTGCGCAAGCAGCTCGAAGCCTATGGCGACGACATGCAGAGCATCCAGGCCTTCGGCGAGCAGGTGATCACCGAAATGTGCCAGAAGCTGCTGGCCGGCGGTGCGCCGGGCCTGCACTTCTACACGCTGAACCAGGCCGAACCGAGCCTGGCGATCTGGAACAACCTCGGGCTGTCGCGCTGAGTTCCGGCCAGCTCCGGGGAAATACGGAGCTGGCTAATGAACCCGTGACCTGCGACACTGTCAGAGCAATGCGGCGTTAACAGCCTCTGTTATACTCCGCGCTTCCGCCAGGCTTACGCCCGGATGCCGCCATCACCATTCGCGGCAGGACCGGACGGGATCGCACGCCAGTCGCGATTCGAGCCAGGCATGACCATCCCAGGGCCTTGCCCCTAACAAGACAGGATTACTCATGTCCTTTGCTTCCCTCGGTCTCTCCGAGGCTTTGGCCGGTGCCGTCGAGGCCGCCGGTTACACCCAGCCTACTCCCGTGCAACAGCGGGCCATTCCCGCCGTGTTGCAAGGCCGTGACCTGATGGTCGCCGCCCAGACCGGAACCGGCAAGACAGGCGGCTTCGCCCTGCCGGTACTCGAACTGCTGTTTCCGGGTGGTCACCCGGATCGTGAACACCGCTACGGCCCGAAACAGCCGCGCGTGCTGGTGCTGACACCCACCCGCGAGCTCGCCGCCCAGGTTCACGACAGCTTCAAGGTCTATGCCCGCGATCTGCCGCTGAAAAGCGCGGTGATCTTCGGCGGCGTCGGCATGAACCCGCAGATCCAGGCCGTGGCCAAGGGTATCGACGTGCTGGTCGCCTGCCCCGGTCGCCTGCTCGACCTGGCCAACCAGAAGGCCATCGACCTGTCGCACGTGGAAATCCTCGTCCTCGACGAAGCCGACCGCATGCTCGACATGGGCTTCATCCATGACGTCAAGAAGGTCCTGGCCAAGCTGCCGGCCAAGCGCCAGAACCTGCTGTTCTCGGCCACCTTCTCCAAGGACATCACCGACCTCGCCGCCAAGCTGCTGCAAAACCCGGAGCGCATCGAGGTCACTCCGCCGAACACCACCGTCGAGCGCATCGAGCAGCGCGTGTTCCGCGTCGCCTCCAGCCACAAGCGGGCCCTGCTCGCCCACCTGATCACCCAGGGTGCCTGGGAGCAGGTGCTGGTCTTTACCCGTACCAAGCACGGTGCCAATCGCCTGGCCGAGTACCTGGAGAAGCACGGCCTGCCGGCTGCCGCGATCCATGGCAACAAGAGCCAGAATGCCCGTACCAAGGCCCTGGCCGACTTCAAGGCCAACCAGGTGCGCATCCTGGTGGCCACCGATATCGCCGCCCGCGGCCTGGACATCGACCAGCTGCCGCATGTGGTCAACTTCGAGCTGCCCAACGTCGAGGAAGACTATGTGCACCGCATCGGCCGCACCGGCCGCGCCGGCCGCAGTGGTGAAGCCATTTCGCTGGTAGCGCCGGACGAGGAGAAGCTGCTCAAGGGCATCGAGCGCATGACCAAGCAGCGCATTCCCGATGGCGATCTGCAGGGCTTCGATGCCAGCAGCATCGAGGCGGAGAAGCCGGAAGTCCGTGAGCCCCGCCAACCGCGCCCGCAGCGTGGCGAGCGCAAGGCACGTGGCGAGCGCGACAAGCCGGCGGAAAAGGGTGCCGAGCAGAAGGAGCGCAATCGCCGCAGCAAGAGCAAGACGCGCAAGCCGGCCCGCGATGGCGTGGCCAGCGAAGCTCAGGGCGTTGCCCGGCCGCCGCAACTGCCGCCGGATCGTGCGCCGGACGAGTTCCTCGATGACGAAGTGGACAACTTCGGCAATCGCGTCGATTACGTCAGCCCCTATCAGAACAAGCAGAACCGCGGACGCCGTACCGGCGGCGGTCAGGCCCAGCCGGGCTCCGCACCGCGTGCAGCTGGAGCTGCCCGCAACGGCGGTGGCGGCGCAGCGGGAAGCAAGGGCAAGCGTCCCGCCGCTGGCCAGGGCCAGGCTGCGCGCAACGGCCAGCCACGCAATGGTCAGCCGCGGCGCAAGAACGAGGGTCGCCGCATCGATGAGCCGGTCGTGACGCGTCAGGAAATGGCCAAGCCGCGCGAGAAGCAGCCGGTGATCATTCACAAGGAATCGAAGATCGATCGTCTGCCCAGCCTGGAGCAACTCGAGCAGTTGCCGTCCCGCCCGCGTGGCGAGAAACCGGCCCTGCTGACGCGCAACCGCGAAGCCTGACCCGCGCCGGAACGAAAACGCCGCCCACTGGGCGGCGTTTTCGCATCTGCAGCACGGCGACGACCTCTTCAGGGCTGCGTCGCCATGATCCTCAGCCCTCGGGGGTGGCCTGCATGGTTTCCTGCCAGCCGCCACCCAGCGCCTTGAACAGGTTCACCTCGCTGGTCAGCTGCGCCAGACGGTCGCTGATCAGCTGCTGCTGCACGCTGAACAGCTGGCGCTGCGCGTCGAGCACGGTCAGGTAGCTGTCGACACCGGTGCGATAGCGGCGCTCGGCGAGGTTGTAGTAATCCTCGCTGGTCTGCAGCAGATCACGCTGGGCCTGTACCTGGCGCACATAAGTGGCCTGGGCGGCGAGCCCGTCGGCAACCTCGCGGAACGCCGTCTGGATGGCCTGCTCGTACTGCGCCACCTGGATGTTCTTGCTGATCTGCGCGTAGTCCAGGTTGGCCCGAAGCTGGCCGGCGTTGAAGATCGGCACGCTGATGCTCGGTGAGAAGCTCCAGTAGCCGGAACCGCCGTCGAACAGACCGGACAGCTCGCTGCTGGCGGTCCCTGCCGCGCCGGTCAGGCTGATGCGCGGGAAGAACGCCGCACGCGCGGCGCCGATGCTGGCATTGACGGCACGCAGCTGGTACTCCGCCTGGAGAATATCCGGGCGTTGCTGCAGCAGGTCCGAGGGCAACCCGACCGGCAACGTCGCCAGCTGGGTGCGCTCGAGACCTTCGCCGCTCGGCAGACCGGCCGGCAGGCTCTGGCCCAGTAGCAGGGTCAGGGCATTGCGGTCCTGCGCCACCAGGCGGGTGTACTGCTCGATACTCACCCGCGCACTGTCCACCGCACTGCGTGCCTGGCGCAGTTCCAACGCCGAGGCGACGCCGACATCGAAGCTGCGCTGGGTCAGGCCCAGGCTTTCCTCGTAGGTCTTGAGCGTGTCACGGGTGACCTGCAGCAGCGCCTGATCGGCCTGCAGCGTCAGCCAGGCGTTGGCGACGCTGGCGATCAGGCTGATCTGCGTGCTGCGCTGAGCGGCCTCGCTGGCGAAGTACTGCTCCAGCGCCTGGTCGCGCAGGCTGCGCAGGCGGCCGAACAGGTCCAGCTCCCAGGACACGCCGAAGGTGGCGCTGTACTGGCTGCTGATGGCCGGCTCGCCGCTCATGTTCAGGTCGCCCGGAGTACGGCTGCGCGTGCCCGCCGCATCGACGCTCACCGCCGGCAGCACATCGGCGCGCTGCACGCGGTACAGCGCACGGTAGGCATCGACGTTCAGCGCGGCGACGCGCAAGTCGCGGTTGTTCTCCAGCGCGACCTCGATCAGCTGCTGCAGCGCCGGATCACGGAAGAACTCGCGCCAGCCAAGCGCCTGCGCCCGAACCTCGGGGGATGCCTTCGAATAGGCTTCGCCCTGCGGCCAGTCGGCCGGTACCGGCGCATCCGGGCGCTGGTACTCGGGGATCAGCGAGCAGCCGCTCAGCGCCGCCACGAGCGCGAGACTCAACAAAGACTTGTTCACAGCGACTCCTCCTTGGCTGCCTGATTGGCGGACGTCGTGCGGTCGAAGAACGTACAGATCATCACGTAGAACAACGGAATCCAGAAGATTGCCAGCACCGCCGCGGTGAGCATCCCGCCAATCACGCCGGTACCGATGGCGTGCTTGCTGCCGGCACCGGCGCCGGAGGCGATCGCCAGCGGAACCACACCGAGGATGAACGCCAGCGAGGTCATGATGATCGGGCGAAGACGCATACGACAGGCCTGCAGCGCTGCATCGGCATAGCTCATGCCCTGCTCGTGCAAGGCCTTGGCGAACTCGACGATGAGGATGGCGTTACGCGCGGACAGGCCGATGGTGGTGACCAGGCCCACCTGGAAGAACACCTCGTTGGACAACCCACGCAGCAACGTGAAGGCGAGCGCGCCGACGATCCCCAGCGGTACGACCAGCATGACCGAGAACGGAATCGACCAGCTCTCGTAAAGCGCAGCCAGGCAGAGGAACACCACCAGCAGCGACAAGGCGTAGAGCGCCAGCGTCTGCGAGCCGGCCAGCCGCTCCTCGTAGGATTGCCCGGTCCACGAATAGCCCACGCCTGGCGGCAGCTGAGCGGCAATGCGCTCCACCTCGGCCATGGCATCACCGGAACTGAAGCCGGGTGCCGGCTCGCCGAGCATTTCGATGGCGCTTACGCCGTTGAAGCGCGACAGCTTCGGCGAACCGTACGTCCACTCGCCCGTGGCGAAGGCACTGAACGGCACCATCTCGCCGTCGGCATTGCGCACGTACCACTTCTGCAGGTCCTCGGGGTTCATCCGCGCACTGGAAACACCCTGCAGATAGACCTTCTTCACCCGCCCACGATCGATGAAGTCGTTGACGTAGCGACCACCCCAGGCGATCGACAGCGTGCTGTTGATGTCGGCCAGCGAAATGCCCAGCACACGGGCCTTCTCGTCATCGATCAGCACCTGATACTGCGGCTCGTCACGCAGGGTATTGGGGCGAACCCGGGTCAGCACCGGGCTCTGGCTGGCCAGCTGCAGGAACTTGTCCCGCGCCTGCTGCAGCACCTCCTGGCCCACGCCTGCGCGGTCCTGCAGGAAGAAGTTGAAGCCAGTGGCGTTACCCAGCTCCATTACCGCCGGCGGCGCGAAGGCGAACACCTGGGCGTCGCGGAAGCTGGCGAAATGCTGCTGCGCACGCTGGGCCAGGGCGAACACGCTGTCGTCCTTGTTGGTCCGCTCGCTCCACGGCTTGAGACCGATGAACGCGATGCCCGAACTCTGCCCACGGCCGGCGAAGCTGAAGCCGGTCACGGTGAACACCGAGCGGACGATGTCGCCTTCCTCTTCCAGCAGATAGCTGCGCATGGCATCGATGCTCTGCTGGGTGCGTTCGGCGGTCGAGCCCGACGGCGTCATCACCTGGGCGAACAGCACGCCCTGGTCCTCTTCCGGCAGAAAGGCGGTGGGGATACGGTTGAAGAGCACCACCATCACCGCGACGATCAACACATACAGCAGCAGGAACGGGGCCTTGCGCCTGAGCACGGCCTTCACGCCACGCTCGTAGCCGTTGACGCTGCGCTCGAAGGTGCGGTTGAACCAGCCGAAGAACCCGCGCTTCTCGTGATGCTCGCCCTTGTCGATCGGCTTGAGCAACGTCGCGCAGAGCGCCGGGGTGAAGATCAGCGCCATCAGCACCGACAGCACCATGGCCGAGACGATGGTGATCGAGAACTGCCGGTAGATGACCCCCGTCGATCCGCCGAAGAAGGCCATCGGCAGCAGCACCGCCGACAGCACCACGCCGATACCGACCAGCGCGCCCTGGATCTGGCCCATGGACTTGCGTGTGGCTTCCAGCGGCGAGAGCCCCTCTTCGCGCATCACCCGCTCGACGTTTTCCACCACCACGATGGCGTCGTCCACCAGCAGGCCGATGGCCAGGATCATCGCGAACATGGTCAGCGTGTTGATGCTGAAGCCGAACACCGCCAGCACGCCGAAGGTGCCCAGCAGCACCACCGGCACCGCCAGCGTCGGCACCAGGGTCGCGCGGAAGTTCTGCAGGAACAGGTACATCACCAGGAACACCAGCACGAACGCCTCGAGCAACGTGTGCATGACCCCGGTGATGGAGGCGGAAATGACCGGCGTGGTGTCGTACGGGTAGACCACCTCGACACCCGGCGGGAAGAACGGCTTGAGCTCGTCGATGGTCTTGCGCACGCCCTCTACGGTGTCCAGCGCGTTCGCGCCGGTGGCCAGCTTCAGGGCCAGACCAGCGGCCGGCTTGCCGTTGAAATGCGCGCTGACGGCATAGGTTTCACCACCCAGCTCGACCTTGGCGACATCGCCCAGGCGCACCTGGGAGCCGTCGCTGTTGACCTTGAGCAGGATGTTGCGGAACTGCTCGGGGGTCTGCAGGCGGGTCTTGCCTATCACCGTGGCGTTGAGCTGCTGCCCGGGCAGTGCCGGCAGTCCGCCGAGCTGGCCGGAAGACACCTGGACGTTCTGCGCCTGGATCGCCGAGCTGACATCCACCGGCGTCAGGCTGAAGTTGTTCAGCTTGGCCGGATCAAGCCAGATGCGCATCGCGTACTGGGCGCCGAACACCTGAAAGTCGCCCACACCCTTGGTCCGCGAGATCGGGTCCTGCATGTTGGCGACGATGTAATTCGCCAGGTCACGCTGGTCCAGGCTGCCATCGGTGGACACCAGACCAATGACGATAAGGAAGTTGCGCACCGCCTTGGTGACGCGAATGCCCTGCTGCTGAACCTCCTGCGGCAGCAGCGGCGTGGCCAGCTGCAGCTTGTTCTGCACCTGCACCTGGGCGATATCCGGGTTGGTGCCCTGGTCGAAGGTCACGGTGATCGTCATGCTGCCGTCGGAGTTGCTTTCCGAGGAGATGTAGCGCAGCCCGTCGATGCCGTTGAGCTGCTGTTCGATGACCTGCACCACGGTGTCCTGCACCGTCTGCGCCGAGGCGCCGGGATAGCTCACGGAAATGCCAACGGCAGGCGCGGCGATGCTCGGATACTGGTTGACCGGCAGCTTGAGGATGGACAGACCGCCGGCGAGCATGATCACCAGGGCGATTACCCAGGCGAAGATCGGCCGGTCGATGAAGAATCTGGACATGAACTAGGAACCCCTCAGCCTTCTTGGCCTTGGGGCTGTACAGACGCCCCACCGCGGTTATCGACATTGCCCGCCGGAGCCACTTCGACCTCGACGCCCGGCTGGATGAACTGCAAGCCTTCGGTGATCACCCGATCACCCGGTTGCAGCCCTTCGCCCACCAGCCAGCGATTGCCCACCGCGCGCTCGGTCTTGATCGGGCGCAGCTCGACCTTGTTCTCTGCATTGACCACCATGGCGGTCGGTTCGCCCTTGGTATTGCGCGTCACGCCCTGTTGCGGCACCAGGATCGCCTCGCTCTTGAGACCGGCGACCAGCTGCGCATGGACGAACATGCCCGGCAGCAACACCTTGTCCGGGTTGGGGAACACGGCGCGCAGGGTCACCGAGCCGGTACCGGGGTCCACTGTCACTTCGCTGAACTCCAGTTTGCCTTCGTGGCCGTAGTCGCTGCCGTCCTCAAGCTTCAGGGTGACCTTGGCCGCGTTCTCGCCGGCCTTCTGCAGGCGGCCATCGGCCAGGTCACGGCGCAGCGCCAGCAGGTCGCGGGCCGGCTGGGTCACGTCGACATAGATCGGATCGAGCTGCTGGATGGTCGCCAGTTCCTGGGCCTGGCCATTGCTGACCAGCGCGCCTTCGGTCACTGCGGAGCGGCCGATGCGCCCGGAGATCGGCGCCAGCACCTTGGTGTAGCGCAGGTCGATGCGCGCCCGCTCCAGCTCTGCCTCGGCCTGCAGGCTGGCCGCACGCGCCTCGTCATAGGCTTGCTTGCTCACCGCCTGGTCCTTGACCAGTTCGGCGTAGCGGTCGGCCAGCGACTTGCTGGACGCCAGGCTGGCCTGGGCACTCTTCAGGGTTGCCTCGTACACCGCCGCATCGATCTGGTAGAGCTGCTGCCCGGCCTTGACCTCGCTACCCTCGGTGAACAGGCGTTTCTGGATGATGCCATTGACCTGCGGACGAACCTCGGCGATGCGGTAGGCGCGGGTACGGCCGGGCAGATCGGTGGTTACCGCAAAAGGCTCTGCCTGCAGGGTCACGACGCCCACGGTGGGCTTCTGCGCCGCCGGGGGTGCTGCTTCTTCCTGGCAGCCGGCCAGGAAAACAGCCACGGCGAGAATGGACATCAGGGCAGCGTTGGCTGACTTGATTGGCATGGAAAGACCTCTTGAAGACCTGGCAGGCGGGAATGGGCAACAGCGCGGCGCAGACGCCGCGTAGAGTGGACCGAAATATACTTACATCCATGACTGTCTGTAAACCGCCAAGGAGTCATAGTATGCGCATTAAATGTTGCGAAACATTCGCAACGAACGCTCGGCGCGGATGCCCCGCGCATGATTCGCATCGCTCCAACGCAGAACGCCGGCTGGCGGCCGGCGTTCGTGCTTCACACGTCTGGGCTTACTTGCGCACGCCTTCGACCGAGATGATCAGGTCGACGGTCTGCGACGCCGGCCCCAGGTCCATCTTGATGTCGAAGTCCTTCAGGGTCAGGGTTGTGCTGCCCTCGAAACCGGCGCGGTAGCCGCCCCAGGGATCGTCGCCCTCACCGATGAACTTGGCCGCGATCACCACCGGCTTGGTCACACCGTTAAGGGTCAGATTGCCGGTGATATCGGCGGTGCCTTCACCAGTGGACTTCACCGATGTCGATTCGAAGGTGGCCGTCGGGTGCTTGGCGACATTGAGGAAGTCATCGCTGCGCAGATGCTTGTCGCGCTCGGCATGATTGGTGTCGACGCTGGCGGTCTTCAGCGTGACGTTCACCTTGCTCTGCTCCGGCTTGGCCGCATCGAAGCTGAAGCTGCCGTCGAAATCCTTGAAGGTGCCCCACAGCCAGCTGTAGCCAAGGTGGCTGATCTTGAAGTTGACGAAGGCGTGCTGGCCTTGCTTGTCGATGGCGTAATCGGCGGCGAATGCCTGGCCGCCGACCAGGGCCGAGCCGAGGACCAGCGCTGCGAGCGTTTTCTTGAGCATCAATGACTCTCCTATCGGGGTGATTAATCGGTGCTGCGACCGAGCATGCGCATCAGCGTCGCGTCGCGATCGATGAAATGGTGCTTAAGCGCGGCGAGGGCATGCACGACGGCGAAGATCACCAATGCCCAGGCAGCGTATTCGTGAACCAGCCCGGCACTGTCGGCCTGGTTGGGAATGGAGGTGATCAGCGCGGGCACTTCGAACAACCCGAACACGCTGATCGCGCGGCCGTCGGCCGTGGAAATCAGATAACCCGAGACCATCACCACGAACAGCCCGAGATAGAGCAGCCCATGGCCGAGCCTGGCGGCCGTTCGGGTGAGGCGGCCCTGGCTGGCCAGCGGTGCCGGTGCCGGGCTGACGAAGCGCCAGAGCACCCGCAGCAGCATGACCAGCAGCAACAGGATGCCGATACTCTTGTGCAGGTCCGGTGCGGTCCGGTACCAGCTGCTGTAGTAGTTCAGCCCGACCATCCAGAAACCCAGGGCGAACAGACCGAATACCGCCACGGCTACCAGCCAGTGCAACACAATGCTGGTCAGCCCGTAATGCGTCGGGGAATTACGCCAGTGCATCGAATCCGTCCTTCAATTTCGAGGGTTAGAAGCCTAGCCGGTTACCTATCGGAATAGAGCGCATTTTTTTGCTTTGAAACATCGAGCAAACCGATGAGTACCCCCATCGAGACGCAACCGCCAGTTCTGCTAGGCTGCGCAACTCACCGCGCAAGGAGTCACCATGAGCCTGAACGACAGCTGGATGCAACGCGACCTCGCCGTACTCTGGCACCCCTGCACCCAGATGAAGGACCACGAACAGCTGCCGCTGATCCCCATCCGCCGCGGTGAAGGCGTGTGGCTGGAGGACTTCGACGGCAAGCGCTACCTGGACGCGGTGAGCTCCTGGTGGGTCAACGTTTTCGGCCACGCCAATCCGCGCATCAATCAGCGCATCAAGGACCAGGTCGACCAGCTCGAGCACGTGATGCTCGCCGGCTTCAGCCATCAGCCGGTGGTGGAGCTGTCAGAGCGCCTGGTCGCCTTGACGCCGGCCGGGCTGGAGCGTGTGTTCTACACCGACAACGGCTCCACCGGCATCGAGGTGGCGTTGAAGATGAGCTTCCACTACTGGCGTAACTGCGGCCGCGAGCGCAAGCAGCGCTTCGTCACGCTGACCAACAGCTATCACGGCGAAACCGTGGCCGCCATGTCGGTGGGCGACGTGGCACTGTTCACCGACACCTACAAGCCACTGTTGCTGGATACATTCAAGGTGCCGAGCCCGGACTGCTACTTGCGGCCCGAGGGCGTCAGCTGGGAAGAACACTCGCGGCAGATGTTCGCGCACATGGAGCAGACCCTGGCCGAGCATCACCAGGACATCGCCGCGGTCATCGTCGAGCCGCTGATCCAGGGTGCCGGCGGCATGCGCATGTACCACCCGATCTACCTCAAGCTGCTGCGCGAGGCCTGCGACCGCTACGAGGTGCACCTCATCCACGACGAGATCGCCGTCGGCTTCGGGCGCACCGGCACGATGTTCGCCTGCGAGCAGGCCGGCATCACGCCGGACTTCCTCTGCCTGTCCAAGGCCCTTACCGGCGGCTATCTGCCGATGGCCGCGGTGCTCACCACCGACCGGCTGTATCAGGCGTTCTACGACGACTACTCGACCCTGCGCGCCTTTCTTCATTCGCACACCTACACCGGCAATCCGCTGGCCTGTGCCGCCGCACTGGCGACGCTGGACATCTTCGCCGAGGACAACGTCATCGAGGCGAACAAGGCGCTGGCCGCACGCATGGCCAGCGCCACCGCGCACCTGGCCGGGCATCCACATGTGGCCGAGGTGCGCCAGACCGGCATGGCGCTGGCCATCGAGATGGTTCAGGACAAACCCAGCCGTACGGCCTACCCCTGGCAGGAACGTCGCGGGCTGAAGGTCTACCAGCATGCGCTGGAGCGCGGCGCCCTGCTGCGCCCGCTGGGCAGCGTGGTGTACTTCCTGCCGCCGTACTGCATCACCGAAGAGCAGATCGACTTCCTCGCCGCGGTTGCCAGCGAAGGGATCGATATCGCTACCCGCGACACCGTCCAAGTGGCGATGCCGAGCGGCCTCTATCCGGGCTTCCGCGATCCGGGCTGAGCACCACGCAGCGTGCGGCGGCCTGCTGAGCGGGCTGCCGATGCTTTAGACTTGCCGTTCCATCCACCACTCCCTGCCGTTGCCCTATGCGCCTATCCCGCTTCTTCATCGACGCCCCTCTTTCCCTCGGCCAGCATGCGTTACCCGAGGCATCGGCTCATTACATCGGGCGAGTCCTGCGCCTGTCGGCCGGCAGCGCGGTGCAATTGTTCGACGGCAGCGGTGCCGAGTATCGCGGCGAACTGCTGGAGGTGGGCAAGAAGAGCGTCAGCGTGGAACTGCACGAACGCCTGACGGGAATGCCGGAATCACCGCTGCGAATCCACCTCGGTCAGGGCCTGTCCCGTGGCGAACGCATGGACTGGGCGATCCAGAAGGCCACCGAGCTGGGCGTCAGCGAAATCACCCCGCTGATCAGCGAACGATGCGAGGTCCGCCTCAACGATGAGCGCGCCGACAAGCGCCTGGCCCATTGGCGACAGATCGCCATCAGCGCCTGCGAGCAGTGCGGTCGCTCGGTACTGCCGGTCATCCATGCGCCGGTCACGCTGCGCGACTGGCTGGACGTCGAGGCCGACCTCAAGCTCGTGCTGCACCCGGTGGCCGAGCCGCTGGCGAGCCATGCCAAGCCGCAGAGCCTGGCATTTCTGATCGGCCCGGAGGGCGGCCTGAGCGATAGCGAAGTCGAGCTGGCCAGCGGCCAGGGGTTTCTGCCGGCCCGGCTCGGCCCGCGCGTACTGCGCACCGAGACCGCACCGGTGGTGGCATTGAGCGTGGCGCAGCAGCTGTGGGGCGACTTCTAGCCGCGGACCGCAGTCAGATCAGGCCGGCGTCCGCCAGCTTCTGCTCCAGGCCGACCAGGTCGGGAATACGTGCCTGCATATCACCGAGGTTGACCGCATCCAGCTCCAGCGGTGCAAGTTCCACGTCCGCCCGCGCCAGGCTCGCATCGACCTTGATCGAATGCGGAATGCCCTGCACCAGCAGGGCAATGAACTTGACGTGATCACGCCCGCCGACAGCGTTGAGCACGGCCACCCGCGCGGCGCTGCCCACCGGCTGCGGCTCGCCGCTGGAGGCAGCCTCGAATGACAGCAATGGCAGGCTCAGGTCGCGCCACTGCACCTGGCCGAGAAACCAGGCCGGCATGCCCTGTACCGCCTGTAGCGCACGGTACGGAATCAGCTCGGCTACCGCCACGTTGGGTACCAGCAGCATGCGATCGGCAAGCGGCATCAGCAGCCCGGTAAGGCTTTCCGCGTCCTGAGAAATGACCGTCTGACTCATGAATTATCCCGTTGAAAAGACGTGGTGGGCGCCCCGGCCTGGTTCACCAGATGATTGACCAGCGCCTGCGCCAGTTCTCGCGGATCACCGCTGTAGGAGCTGTAGCCGCCCTCGCGAAGGTTGTCCGGCATGCTCGAGCAGGCGCAGGAGTCGGCGCGCTGCGTCCATACCTTGCCGCCCTGACGCAGCACGTACGCCGCCGCGGCACTGCCGTCGCTACCCATGCCGCTGAAGGCAATGACACCGCAGCGGCCGCCGAACTGCTGGGCCAGGTTCAGCATCATCTGGTCGATCGAGGGACTGTACGGCTCTGGCCAGCAGCGGCCGGTCAGGCGCGCGCTGCCATCGTCCTCGAACGCCAGCTCCTCACTGATCGGGGCGATGACCACCTCGCCGCAGCGAACCGGCTCGCCCGGGCGGACCTGCCGCACCTGCCACTGGCTATGGCGCCCCACGGCCTGGGACAGCGCCGACTCAAAACTCGCCTCGATATGCTGGGCGTAGACGAAGCCCACCGGCAACCCGCCGGGCAAGGCATCCAGAAAGGCCTTCACCGCCTCCGGTCCGCCCAGCGAGGCTGCCAGCAGCCAGACCTGATGTGCCGGCTCTCCGGCACGCAGCGCGGAATCGGCCAGCACTGCAGGCAGTGTCAGTCGCTCCGGACGCTGCCCTTCGCCCTGCAACACGTCCAGCCGTGGCCCGACGGCACGCGACGGATCGCCCACCAGGCGCTTGAGCTTGCTGAACAGGCTGCGCTCCCAGCGTGGGTAGAACTCTGAATGGCGTTCCGGCGCATGCCCTTCGCCGAACAGCACTCGCGTGGTGTCGCGTTCCAGCAAGGCATCCACCAGCGGGGAGTCTTCGGTCTGGGCCAGATCCACCAGCCACAGGTCCGCTTCGGTGCTATCCAGATCGGCAGGTTCAAGACGCGCCGGGTCGTTGTTCAGCACCACCTGATAGCCACTTCCGGTCAACGCCTGCTGCAGCACGTGACGCTGCAGCGAGGTATCGGCGAGTACCGCAATACGGGTGGAGAGCACTTCAGACATCGGCGTGGACCAGGCGCTGGATGGCCTCGAGCAGGACGGACTCCTGGTACGGCTTGCCCAGGTATTCGTTGACGCCGATGCTCAACGCGCGATCCCGGTGCTTCTCGCCGGTACGCGAAGTGATCATGACGATCGGCAGGTCCTTGAGGCGCTCGTCATGGCGCACCAGCGTGGCGACCTCGAAGCCGTCCATGCGAGGCATCTCGATATCCAGCAGCATGATGTCCGGCTTGCGCTCCTGCAGCTGGGTGATCGCATCCACCCCATCCTTGGCGGTCAGCACGTTCATGCCGTTGCGCTCCAGCAGGCGGCTGGTGACCTTGCGCACAGTGACCGAGTCGTCGACCACCATGACCAGCGTCGGCCGCTCGCTTTCCACCTCGACGGATTCGGGCAGCTGATCGATCAGCCTCGGCTGTTGCTGCTGAATGATCTGATGCGCATGCAGGACACGAATGGTGGCCAGCAGATCGAGAATCACCACCACGCGACCGTCGCCGAGGATGGTCGCACCGGAGATGCCATGGACGCCGGCGAACTGCGGGCCGAGGCTCTTCACCACGATCTCGCGCGAGCCGGCCAGGCTGTCGACCTGCACCGCGACACTGTGCTCCTTGGAACGCACCAGAATCACCGGCAGCGGCAGACTCTGTCCGACCAGCTTCGGCTTCTGCCCGTTGTTCAGCAGATCGCCGAGGTAACGCAGCTCGTAGGCCTGACCGGCATATTCGAAGCGCGGCGCATCCGGCTGGTAGTAAGCCTCCAGCTCGTACGGCGAAACCCGCACGATACCTTCGATGGTGTTCAGCGGGATCGCATAGAGGTCCTCGCCCGAGTAGACCATCAGCGCCCGGTTGACCGACACCGTGAACGGCAGGCGAATCAGGAAACGCGTGCCCTGGCCCAGCGTCGATTCGATGCTCATGGAGCCACCGAGCTGCTTGACCTCCGAATGCACCACGTCCATGCCGACACCACGGCCGGAGATCTGCGTGACGCGCTCGGCGGTGGAGAAACCGGCCTCGAGGATGAATTGCAGGATCTCGTGTTCGGACAGACCGCTGTCGGCGGACATCAGGCCGCGTTCGATCGCCTTGCGCCGCACCGCCTCGAGGTTGATGCCGCCACCGTCGTCCGCCAGCGTCAGGACGATATCGCCGCCTTCACGCGCCAGATCCAGGCGGATCGTGCCCTGCTCGGATTTGCCGGCGGCACGGCGCCGCTCGACCGACTCGATACCGTGGTCCACGGCATTGCGCAGCATATGCTCCAGCGGCGCGACGATTCGCTCGAGCACACTGCGGTCCATCTCGCCGGTGGCGTTGCCGACCAGGAACTCGACCTGCTTGCCGAGTTCACCGGCCACCTGCCGGACGATACGACGCAGACGCGGCACCAGCCGCTCGAAGGGCACCATGCGCGTACGCATGAGGCCTTCCTGAAGCTCGGTATTGACGCGTGCTTGCTGCAGCAGCAGGGTTTCGGCATCGCGGTTACGCGCAGCGAGGGTTTCCTTCAGGTCGAGCAAGTCGGAGGCCGACTCGAACAGCGCACGGGACAGCTGCTGCAGCTGCGAATGGCGGTCCATCTCCAGCGGATCGAAATCGTCATAGCCGGCCCGCTCGGCCTCGGCCTGATAACGGCTGAGAATCTGCGCCTGGGTTTCGGTATCCAGGCGGCGCAGCTGATCGCGCACGCGCTCGATGGTCGCTTCCATTTCGCCGAGCGTGAACCCGACGTCGCTGACTTGCTGCTCCACCCGACCACGGAAGATCGAGGTTTCACCAGCCAGGTTGACAAGCCCTTCCAGCAGTTCCGCCGGCACCTTGACCAGTTCCTGTGGTGCTCGACGCGCAGCGGCTTCCTGAGCGGCCTGCTGGGCGCGGCGAATAAACGGCAGGACCTTTGCCGGCGCAGCGCTTGCCGCCGGCTGGCTGCTCGCCGCAACGATCGGCTGCGGCAGTGTCAGCGGCTCGCTCAGCAACGGCGACTCGGTTTCCTGCAGTTCCGCATGCTGTGGCTCCGAATACAGCGGCTCGGCGCTATCGCTGGCAAGGCTGTCGCGCAACTGCGCGACGTCCTTGAGCAGCGCGTCATAACCCTGTTGTACATCGAGGAACAGACTGTCCGGCCAGGGGGCGCCCTGTTGCTGCGCCTCGCTCAGGCGCTGCTCCAGATCATGGGCCATGTTGCCCAGGGCAGTCTGCCCCGCCAGGCGTGCCCCGCCCTTGAGGGTATGCAACACGCGAAGCATGTCAGCCAGGGGAGCCGCGTCCTCGCGGCCAGCATCCCAGCGGCCCAGGGCCGACTCCATCTCTTCCAGCAGGTCATCCGCTTCCTCGACGAAGATATCGAGGATCTCGGCCTCGGCCGACTGCTGCGCAACCTCCTGAACAGCCTTCAGCGATACGCTGCTGGGGATGCTCAGCTGTTCCTCGGGGTTGTTGCGAAATCGGCGAATCGTCTCGATCAGCGCATCACCGCTAGGGATCGGATTGTGCGCCCGCACCGCTTCGAGCATCTCCGCCAGGCGGTCCTGGCAGGCCTGCAGGAGGCCGAACAGCTCGGAACTGGCTCGGTAGCTGCCCGCGCACAGCCCCTCATAGAGAAACTCGAGTTCATGGGCGAGATCACCGATCTCGCGGATATCCGCCATCCGTGCGCCACCCTTGAGGGTGTGCAGGTCCCGCTGCAGTGCTTCGAGCTCGAAGCTGTTGTCGACATCCGCCATCCAGCGCTGTAACCCGCCGGCCGCGCTTTCGATAAGGTCGAAGCCCTCCTCCAGGAAGATCTCCACCAGTTCGGGGTCGCGATCTACCAGCTCTGGCTGACGATCGACCGCTTCGGCTCTCGGGGCATCCGCGGCCACCTCGAACGACGCGGGCGCGTCTTCGATTTCAGGCAATTCGAGCTCGATCTCGTCCTGCGCTTCGCTGAACGAGGCCTCGGTGGCTTCGACGTCCTCTAGGGGACTGACTGCTTCACCCTCTTCGCTGGTGAGTGACTCATCGACGTCAGCCAGTGGCAGATCGATGACCTCCATGACCGGCTGGTCCGGCACAGCGTCAAAAGCGTCCTCGCCCTCGAGTGGCTCCTCGAACGTATGGGACTCATTACCCTGATCCGGCTGCGCCTCGGCCACTACGTCCTCGGCTTCGAACGCAGGAAAAGCGCCCTGACGAAAGGCGCGCATCGACTCGATCAGAGCATCGGCGCAGCTCATCGGCAGCTGGCGTTGCAATTGCTCGAGCTGCAGGGCCAGGTGATCGTGGCTGCGCTGCAACAGCGTCGCCAACTCGACGGAGTGGACGTAACGGCCGTCGGAGAGACCTTCATAGAGCGATTCAAGCTCGTGCGCCAGGTCACCGATCGGGCGAATGGAGGCCATCCGGGCGCCACCCTTGAGGGTATGCAGGTCGCGCAACAGCGCCGAGAGGGCCATCTGATTGGCGGGATCGGCAAGCCAGCGATCCAGCGCCTGGCCTGCGCTCTCCATGAGATCGACCGCTTCATCGAGAAATATCTCGACCATTTCATGATCGAGGTCATCCTGCGCTTCGTCCACCACAGGATCGGCCGGCCACGCTTCGGCTTCGGCTTCGGCTTCGGCTTCGGCTTCGGCTTCGGCTTCGGCTTCGGCTTGCAATTGTGTAACGGGCGCGGGCTCGGCCGCTGCAACCTGCGGCTCGGCAAATGACTGCACAAGATCCAGCGGGTCTATCGCCTCGGCCAGCAACGCCTCCAGACGCGCCAGCAGTTCAGACTGCTCGCTGACCTGCAGCGCTGCCGCCACCTGATCCATCATCCCGACCAGCGCTTCATGGCCGCGCTCGACATCATCGAAGAAGCGCTCGCTGACGGCGAGTCGGCCCTCTTCGACGACGGCATACAGGCGCAGCAGGACCTGACACAGGGCCTCCATCTGCGGCAGATCGGCCATCTTGGCGCCCTGCCCGAGCGTGGTCAGCTCCTGCAGCAGGGCGGAGAGCTCCTGGCGCTCGGCCGGATGCTCACGCCAGCTGCGCAACAAGTCTTCTGCGTCCAGCAGAATATCCATGCCTTCGGAGAGGAACAGCGCAATCATGCTCGGATCGCGCGCCTCGCCTGCATCGTTCTGCTGGCGGGCACCCGCCTCGACCAGTCGCGCCTGATGCAACGCATGCACCTTGGCCAGGAACGCGGGAGCCCCTTCGATCGGTGCCAGCGGTTCATGGTCGAGATTGACCAGCCCCTGCCGCAGCAGCGACTCGGCCTCGTGCAGCAACTCGGCTTCCGCCAGGTCCATCTGGATCAGGTTGGTCTTGAACTCCTTGACCATCTTTTCCAACGGCGTCGCGATTTCCGCAACGGGCAGGATGCCGGCCATGTGCGCACTGCCCTTGAGGGTGTGCAGCGCGCGCTGCAATGCATCGGTCACCGGTTGGGGTAGGCGTTGCGCGCAATCCGCGAGAAAGCTGACGAGCGTGGTCAGGTGCGACTCTGCCTCGTTGCGAAAGATTTCCAGCAACTGCGGGTCCAGCGCATCGTCATCGTTTTCAGGCAGAACCGCCTGAGGCGCTTCGGCGATCGGTGCGGGCTGTGGGTCCACGTCAGGCACAAAGGCCTCGACAACCTCAGCGACCGGCTGAGACAGCGTTACCGACTGCCCCTTGGCCAGCGCATGTGCAGTGGCCGCCAATCGATCGACATCGTCACGCTGGCGCTGCGCCTTGGCGGCGAACTCCTCGGCCAGCGCTGGCATCAGCTCGACGACGTCACGCACCACCTGCCTGACCGAATCGCCGGCGACGATGGTGCGATCCAGGACGCGATTGAGCAGGTTCTCGATGGACCATGCGAGTTCGCCGATGATCAGCGCCCGCACCATCCGTCCGCTGCCCTTGAGGGTGTGGAATGCACGGCGGACTTCACCCAGCGCATCCTTGTCATCACTGTCGGAGAACCAGCGCGGCAGGTATTCGCCGATGGTTTCCAGGACTTCAGCGGCCTCTTCGATGAAGACTTCAAGCAGGTCTTCATCGACCGGCTCCTCGTCAGCAGGCGGAGGTAGGAGGCTTGGCGGAACATCCTGTGCCGGCGGATTGATGGCGGTAACCGGCGCGGCCATCACCTGCTCCAGGCTGATTGCCGGCTCGGGTTCGACAACGGGAGCTGCTTCGGGCTGCGTGAAGTCAGGCAGGGTCACTTCGGGAAGATCGAGCTCGGCAACCTGCGCCACGCTCCAGTCGTCCAGGCTCGGCTCCTCGCCCGCCGTCTCGGCAAGAGCCGGAGCAGCCGACGACTCATCATCCGGCAGACTGAAGACGATCTCATCGTCCGCGGAGGTTGAATCCCCTAGCGTCCACTCGGGCTCGAATTCCACCGCCTCGATCTCGGGTTCGGCTTCCGCGGGGTCGAGCAGCAATTGCGACTCGCTGGCGAACGCCGGCTCCGATGCGTCCTGTTGTTCTTCGTCAGAGGGCTCGACAAAGGCGAACGTCTCGGGACTCACCTCCGGCTCTTCCGGAAGCACTTCGATCTCGTCCAGCGGATCCAGCATCTCGGATTCGGCGATCTGCTCTACCGGTTGCGGCTTCTCTTGTCCCAGCGAATAACCCAGGTTCTGCAGACTCTCCTCGGCGACATCGAGAATCAGGTCGCCTTGCGTCCCGCAGTCTTCCGACAGTCGCTCCAGGTAGTACTCGACACTGGTGATCGCATCCGCCAGGGTGTCCAGGCTCTGCCAGTCAGGCACAGCCTGGCGGGCCAACAGCTGGTCCTGAATGTAGCTGTTACAAGCCTGCAGCAGCGCTGCAGCACGCTCCAACGGAATCATGGCCAGGCCGCCACGGACCTGGGTCAGCAGATCGGGAACGCGCGCCAGGTGCTCGTGATTCCATTGCGAGGCGATGAACTCGATGATCGCATCCTTCGCCTGTTCCAGCCCGTTGCGCGCTTCGCGAATAACCAGCTGGTGAATCTGAGCCACATCGGTGGTCGGCAGATGATTCGCTTCGCTGCGCTCCTCCGCAGGGCCTCCGACCATGCCGGCGAGCGTGGCCTCGACATAGAGCAATGCACCGGCGATATCCATCAGCACGGCGTCGTCGGGCGCCTGCCGTCCCTGCGCAACGGACTGGACCAGGGCGATCTGGTCGAGAATGATCTTGCGCGGCTGCGCGAAGCCGAGCACCGCCAGGGTGTCGGCGATCTGCTTGAGCGGCACTTCGAGGCTCGCAAGCTCGGAAATGACCTTGCGATCGCTGCGCACGAACAGGTCAAGACTGTCCTTCACGCGGACCAGTTCTTCGCACAGTGCCGTGACCACCGAGCGCATCGCGCCTCGGTCCGGGCCAGCCAGCTGGGCGCGTTCCTGATCAACCACGGCGCTGTCCGGCAGCGCTTCATCGAGGCGATAGTGCTGCTTGAGCGTCTGGATACGCGGCGTCTGCCCGGGCGCCTTCGCGACATAGAAGAGCAGGTTCTTGATCAACTCATCAGGCGCAGCCTGGTTGATACCATCTGCGCCCTCCTCGACCAGCCGCTTGAGCTGCTTGTCCACCTGCCGCAGCAGGGTGCGAACCGATGTACCGTTGCTTACACCACCACTGGCCAGCCCTTCTACCAGCCCCGACGCGATCTGCCAGAGCGCAGCCAGCGGCGCATCCTTGCAAAGCTGTTCCAGGCGGGCAAATACCCGAGCCATATAGCCCAGATTGGTCGGAAGATCCTGGTTGCGGATCACGCCCACCAGTGCGACTTGCAGCATCTGGCGCAGCTTGCGCAGCAATGCCGGCAGCTCCTCGGTGCGCAGGCGCTCGACGGACTCGCGAGAAAGCGCCGGGGTGCGCCCGGAGAGATCGGGAGAGAAAAGGCTGGTTTCCGAGAGCAGCTTTTCGCCACGGGCGGCACGCAGATCATTGAGCAACGGCAGGACGACCATCGGCAGGTCGCGACGGGCGCTCTGGATGCGATCCAGATAGACGGGAAGCTGCAGGATGGCCTGCATCATCACCTCGAGCGCTTCGCCCTGGTTGGCCACGCGGCCTTCGAGCAGCGCACGCGCGAGCTGCTCCATTTCCTCGGCGAGCAGTGCCGCGCCGAAGAACTCGACCATCTGCAGAGTGCCATGTACCTGATGCACATAGGTCAGGCAAAAGCTCATCCGAGTCGAGTCCTGTGGATTCTCGACGAACGCCTCCAGCGCCTGACGCGCCTGCTTAAGCGTTTCGGCAATCTCGCCTTTCACCCACTCCAGGGCGACATAATCGTGCCGATCACCCATAGCGACTCCGCTCATAAACTTTTCCGGGTAAAAGCCAGAACCTGATCGTTGGCAACCGGAAGCAGATCCGGATGTTGCCAGCCGACCACCTCGCCTACGCCTATCACCAGCAGTCCCCCTGGGGCCAGGCACTCGGCCAAGCGATTGAGGATGTCGCGACGACGCCAGCGGCGGAAGTAGATCAACAGGTTCTGGCAAAAAATGACGTCCATGCCGGAGATCGGCGAATTCGCCAGCTCCAGCACATTGAGCCTTGCAAAGCAAACGCGTGCAGCGAGATCAGGGACGACTTGAAAACGATCATCGGGTAACGACAGGAAGTAGCGCTCACGCAATGCCGGCTCGACCTGCTCCAGCCTACGGGCGCCGTAGACCGCCGCGCGACACTTGGCCAGGGCGCTGAGGCTGATGTCGGTGCCGGTAACCCCGAAACCCACCTTGACCGAGCTATGCGCCTGTGCCTCGGCAGCGGTCATCGCCAGCGAGTAGGTCTCCTCGCCACTTGCACAACCCACGCTCCATAACGTCAGCGGCCGATCGCCCGCCCTTTGCTCCAGACACTGGTCCAGATGAGCCTTCAGCAGCTCGAAGGAAGCGGGATGGCGAAAGAAGCGCGTCTCCTGGACCGTCAACCGATCCATGAGCGTCGACCATTCGACCGCACCTCGCGGACCGGACGTAACCTGACGATAGTAGGTGGCATAGTCGGGAGCCCCGACTTCGCGCATCCGTGCACTCAAGTTGGCCTGCAGGAAACTGCGCCGCTGCTCGCTGACGACCATGCCGGAACGCTCTTCGAGAAGCGTCTGCCAATCATGGAATTCCGCCGGCGACATATCGGCCAGGGGCTCCAATGCCCAGTCCAACCTCGGCTGCATGCCCTGCCCCTCGCTCGTGATCATCGGCGGCAGCCATCAATGACTGCCGCACCCATCAAGTCAGGCCTGATCCTGAGCATCCGGCAGGGTAAAACCGGAAACGGAATGGCGCATCTCGTTGGCCATCTTCGCCAGGTTACCAATGCTCTTGGCAGTAGCGGTGGTACCCGACGACGTTTGCGAGGTGATCTCCTGGATCACGTTCATGGTGTTGGAGATGTGACCAGCCGAGGAAGCCTGCTGACGTGCCGCGTTGGAAATGTTCTGGATCAGCGCCGCCAGGGTCTTGGATACCTTCTCGATCTCTTCCAGTGCCACCCCGGCGTCCTGCGCCAGACGGGCTCCGCGCACCACCTCGGCGGTGGTCTGTTCCATCGAGATGACCGCCTCGTTGGTGTCGGTCTGAATGGTCTTAACCAGCGCCTCGATTTGCTTGGTCGCCGCCGACGAACGCTCCGCCAGACGCTGTACTTCGTCCGCTACCACCGCGAAGCCCCGGCCTGCGTCACCCGCCATGGAGGCCTGAATCGCCGCGTTGAGCGCGAGGATGTTGGTCTGGTCGGCAATGTCGTTAATCAGGCTGACGATGTCACCGATCTCCTGGGACGATTCGCCGAGACGCTTGATCCGCTTCGACGTGTCCTGGATCTGCTCGCGAATGTTGTCCATGCCGGTGATGGTGTTGTGCACCACCTCGTTGCCCTTGTTGGCAATGGCTACCGAGCGCTCCGCTACCGCCGACGACTCCGCGGCGTTGGCCGATACCTGGTCAATCGACACCGCCATCTCGTTGATTGCCGCCGACGCACCGGCGATCTCCTGCGCCTGATGCTCGGAAGCCTCGGCGAGGTGCATGGCCGTCGCCTGGGTTTCCTGGGCCGCGCCCGATACCTGCACGGCAGTCTGGTTGATGGTGGCTACCAGTTCACGCAGCTGGTCGATGGAGTAGTTGATCGAGTCGGCGATCGCACCGGTGAAATCCTCGGTTACGGTGGCGGCTACCGTCAGGTCACCGTCAGCGAGGTCGCCGATCTCGTCCAGCAGTCGCAGAATCGCTGCCTGGTTACGTTCGTTCTTCTCGGCGGTTTCGCTCAGGCGGCGACGTGCCTCCTGAACCATCACCAGGCCGATGAGAATGATCGCTGCCAGTGCAAGCGCACCCAGCACGTAGCCGATGATGGTGTTGATGTAACGCGCATCGGCGCGATTCTGCAGGCCTTGCGACAGCGCAGAGGTCTTGTCCAGCAGGGTCTGGGAAACTTCGAAGATGCTGTTCGCCGATTCGCGCACCTGGAACAGTTCCGGCGACGTCTCGAGAATCTCGTCCACCGAGCCGGATACGAACTGGAACAGCTCGGAAATTTCGGAAAGGCGATCGCGTGCCTCTTCGTCGGCAACCGCGGTGATGCCCATGGCGACGTTGCCTTCGATCATGGCGTTCAGAACCCGCCCGAACAGACTGGCATCACGACCGAACATGTCCGCCGCCTGGACCGAATCCTGGTCACCGGAAAGCACCTTGTTCACCGAACCGAGGATACGCTCCGCCAGCAACGACTGACGCTGTGCTACCGATACCTGAGCCGCAGGCGCACCGCTCTCCAGCAGGATGTCGACGACTTCCTCGTATTCGACCTGAAGCTGGGGAATGGTTTCTGCCAGGGTGCTGGCAACCTGATGCAGCGAGAGAACGGTTTGTTCACTGGAGAGGATGGCGTCGGTGTCGCGACGCAGCGTGTTCCAGTCCTGCTCTACGGCATTGACTTCCGCGCGCAGCGACTCGGGCACGGCGGGCAGGCCAATGCTGTCGTTGCCCTGAGACAGATAACCCCAGCGCTGGTTGAAGTCGTTACGAGCCTGTTTCAGGGAAGCGAAAGCCTCCTGTGTCCCCGTTGCCGCTTCCACGGCGTCCTTGGCGATCTGCTGGGACAGTACGCGCAGCTCTCCAGCGTGAGCGATGTACTCGTTATCGTGATCCGCTTGCGTATTTACGTACGCGAAGTTCGCGAACAGCAATACGATCGAAACGATCAGCACGATAAACAAACCGGTGATCAGCGTATTGCTGCGCACCCCGCTCAACAAAGCATTAGCATTCATTTTGATCATTATCCGGCCCCCGCCTGGACCTCCGTGCGCTTCCATCCAAGAACCAAAAGGCCGACCTCGGTCGACCCCACCTACAACTCAATAAGCGACGTCTAGAAACGCCTGATGTGTTGCCAGAGCGTGCGGGCTGAAGACCAGCCAGGGCTGCTCGCGCTGGAACACACCATGAATGAACGGTTGAATCGATGCCTCGATCGGAGGCAGCTCCTCGGAAAAGGTCTCCACCGGGAAGTGCTGCATGCCGAAGACTTCGTCGACGGTCAATCCGGCAAACACTTCCTGATGATCAACGACCAGTACCCTGCGCTGCTTTCGCAATGGCGAGAGCTCAAGTCCGAAATACCCACAAAGGTCCATTACCGGCAGCAATCTGCCACGGACGTTCGCTACGCCCTTGACCCAGCTCTTGACGCCGGGCAGCAACGTATATCGAGGCTCATGCAGGATTTCACCGACCTCTCCCATCGGAGCGACGAACAGTCGCCCGCCCATCCGGAAACCGATCCCTCCCCAGGTTTGTACGGCTTCCTGCTGCGAAGGCAGACCGGCCGCATAGCTGCGGCATCGTTTATCTAGCTCCAGCAACTGCTGAAACGGCGTTTGCATGTCAGGCATGCTGGCCACGTCCCTTTGTCCGAGTGTTGGCTACCCCGGCATCAGCCTGCCAGAACGGCATTCAGGGTTTTCAGCAGTGTCGCTTCGTCCACCGGTTTGGTCAGGTAATCCTTGGCCCCCTGGCGCTTGCCCCAGACCTTATCGGTTTCCTGATCCTTGGTGGTAACGATGATCACTGGAATGTGACTGGTTTCAGAATCTTTGGTCAGCTGGCGCGTAGCCTGGAAGCCGTTCAAGCCAGGCATGACGATATCCATCAGCACGGCGTCCGGTTTTTCCTGGCGAGCCAACGCTACGCCGTCGGCCCCATTCTCGGCCTTGAGCACCACATGACCATGCTTCTCCAGCATGGCGGTGAGCTTGTACATTTCGGTCGGCGAATCATCAACAATCAGAACGCGAGCCATGATTTCTCCATTAGGAAGGCTTCAGCGGCAAACAATGCCGAACTTCAGGACGCTTGCTCCACCGGCGCGAAATCAGGGACATGAGCCTTGATTGCACCGAGCAGCTCTTCTTTGCTGAACGGTTTGGTGAGGTATTGATCGGAGCCGACAATGCGCCCCTTCGCCTTGTCGAACAGGCCGTCTTTGGAAGACAGCATGATCACTGGCGTCGACTTGAAGGAACTGTTGTTCTTGATCAACGCGCAGGTCTGATAACCGTCCAGCCTGGGCATCATAATATCGACAAAGATGATGCGGGGATGAGTATCCGCAATCTTGGCGAGGGCATCGAAACCGTCCACTGCGGTGATGACATCGCAACCTACTTTCTTCAGCAGGGTTTCAGCAGTGCGACGAATCGTTTTCGAATCGTCGATCACCATGACCTTCAAGCCCTCGGAGTGCTGTTCCATTTCGCCCTACCATCGCCTCGGTGAGTCGTAGTTTATCGTTATGTCAGTGCGCCGGAGGCCCTGCCACCGATGGGCTGCACCCAATCGCCGGACCTTTTTAGCACACTCCTCCTGGCCACGCTATCAACCGGAAAAGCATCCGGATTTTCCTTGACCCAGTGCACAACCACGGTCAATCTGCAGCGACCTTTTGCGCCACCGGCGGCACGTTGCCGCCCATAGCTGGAGAAACTCTCATGACCGTTCGCGTCGGGATCATCATGGACCCTATCGCGCAGATCGCCTTCAAGAAGGACAGCTCGCTTGCCATGCTGCTGGCCGCCCAGGCGCGAAGCTGGACACTCTTCTATATGGAGCAGCGAGACCTTTATCAGCTCGGCAACCAGGCCCGCGCACGCATGCGCTCGCTGCAGGTCTTCGACGACCCGCAGCACTGGTTCGAGACAGGCGAGGAGGTCGACATGGCCCTTGCCGACCTCGATGTGATCCTCATGCGCAAGGATCCGCCATTCAACAGCGAGTACGTCTACGCAACCTATCTGCTGGAACTGGCGGAAAAGGCGGGAACGCTGGTGGTCAACCGTCCACAGAGCCTGCGCGACTGCAACGAGAAGTTCTTCGCCACTCAGTTTCCGCAGTGCACACCGCCGACCTTGGTCAGCCGACGCTCCGACATTCTCCGCGAGTTTGCCAACGAGCACCGTGACATCATTCTCAAACCCCTGGACGAAATGGGCGGCGCCTCGATCTTCCGTCATCGCGAGGGCGACCCCAACCTGTCCGTGATCCTCGAAGTGCTGACCGAGCATGGCAGCCGGCAGATCATGGCGCAGCGCTACATTCCGGCGATCAAGGATGGCGACAAGCGCATCCTGATGATCGATGGCGAGCCAATCCCCTACTGCCTGGCGCGGATTCCCGCGGCTGGCGAGACACGCGGCAACCTGGCCGCCGGCGGCCGCGGCGTGGCGCAACCGTTGTCCGATCGCGACCGCGAGATCGCGGCGATCGTTGGGCCGCAGCTGCGTGAACGTGGCCTGCTGTTTGTCGGCCTGGATGTCATCGGCGATTACCTCACCGAGATCAACATCACCAGCCCGACCTGCATCCGGGAAATCGACAATGCCTTCGATACCCGTATCGGCGAACGCCTCATGGACGCGATCGCGGCCAAGCTGCAAGCTTGAACCAGCTAACAGCTTCGAGTTCGGAGCTTGCGACGGCGAGCTCAAAGCCGGCAGACTGCGCGGCACTTCGAGCCGACCCGACACGCGATGAACGCCGCTATCCGCCATCCTGCGCCTGAAACGACCCGAGTCCGCCCCGCGGACCGGCTCGGCTTCACGCTTTTCCTGGCTGCTGCACTGCACCTGGCCCTCATCCTCGGCCTGGGCTTCACGCTGTCCGAACCGAAGCAGATCAGCAAGACGCTGGAAATCACCCTCTCGACGTTCAAGAGCGAGGAAAAGCCCAAGGACGCGGATTTCCTCGCCCAGGACAACCAGCAGGGCAGCGGCACGCTGGAGCACAAGGCGTCGCCGAAGACCACCGAGCAGGCGCCCTTTCAGGACACCGAAGTCCGCAAAGTCACTCCGCCCGCCGCACCGCCGCCCAGCGCCCGGTCTGAGCCGGCCAAGACGGTCGTCACAACGCGCAGCCCGCAGCAGCAGAAGGCAGAGGTCAAGCAGCAGACGCAACCACAGCCCGAGCCGCAGTCCGCCCCGGCATTCGACAGTTCGCAGCTGAGCGCCGAGATCGCCAGCCTGGAGGCCGAACTGGCGAAGGACGTCGAGCGCTACGCCAAACGACCGCGGGTCAGCCGACAGAACAGCGCGGCCACGATGCGTGACATCAGCGCCTGGTATCGCGACGAATGGCGCAAGAAAGTCGAGCGCATCGGCAACCTCAACTACCCCGACGAAGCCCGCCGCCAGCAGATCTACGGCAGCCTGCGCATGCTCGTCACCATCAACCGCGACGGCACCGTGCAGGAATTGCGCGTGATCGAGTCGTCCGGCCAGCCGGTGCTCGATGATGCCGCACTGCGCATCGTTCGCCTGGCCGCGCCGTTCGCCCCCTTCACCGGCGAACTGGCGCAGAAGTACGATCAGGTCGAGATCATCCGCACCTGGCGCTTCGAACGCGGTGACCGGCTGTCGAGCCGCTGAGACGCACGCGGGACCAACGGTCGCAGCTGTAGCCGGAATGCGGTGCAACGCTTAAGCTAACGCGCATGAAAAGCACCGCGCCCAGCTACCTCAAGCATCACTTTCTGATCGCCATGCCGCAGATGGCCGATCCGAACTTTGCCCAGACGCTGATCTACCTGATCGAGCACGGCCCGGAAGGCGCCATGGGGCTTATCGTCAACCGTCCAAGTGGCCTGAGCCTGGCCGATGTGCTCGAGCAGCTGCGCCCGGACGAACCGATTCCGGCACTGTGTCAGAGCCTGCCTATCTTCGCAGGCGGCCCGGTGCAGACCGACCGCGGCTTCGTCCTGCATTCGGCCGAGCAGCAGTTTCAGGCGACCTTGATGCTCGGCCCGCTCGGCATGAGCACGTCCCAGGATGTGCTGTTCGCCATTGCCGACGGTCAAGGCCCGCAGCGGCATTTCGTGGCGCTGGGCTACGCCGGCTGGGAAGCCGGCCAGCTGGAAGCGGAGCTGGCCGACAATACCTGGCTGAGCTGTCCGGCCGACCCACAGATCCTGTTTGACCTCCCCCACGATCAGCGCCTGCAGGCAGCCGCCGCCTCGCTGGGCGTCGACCTGCGCCTGCTCAGCACCCAGGTCGGCCACGCATGAGCACGCCGCGGCTGCTGCTCGGCTTCGACTATGGCACCAAGCAGATCGGCGTCGCCGTCGGCCAGGTCGTGACCGGCCAGGCCCGCGAGCTGTGCGTGCTCAAGGCGCAGAACGGCGTACCCGATTGGCAGCAGATCGAGGCGCTGTTGCGCGAATGGCAGCCCGACGCGCTGGTGGTCGGCCTGCCGCTGAACATGGACGGCAGTCCGAGCGAGATGAGCGCTCGCGCAGAGAAATTCGCCCGCCGCCTCAACGGCCGCTTCAACCTGCCGGTGCACACCCACGACGAACGCCTGACCACCTTCGAGGCCAAAGGCGAGCGGCTGCGCCAGGGCCAGCACGGAGGCTATCGCGAACGGCCGGTCGATGCTCTGGCCGCCGCCCTGTTACTGGAAGGCTGGCTGAACGATCACGCCGGCGCCTGATCCCGAAAGGAGACCCCATGATCCTGCCAAATCCCGAACAGCTGCTGCCCGAGATGACCGAGGCACTGGAGCGCTACCTGAACGAGCGCGACATCCGCGAGCCGCGCTTCATCGGCATTCGTACAGGCGGAGTCTGGGTCGCCCAGGCGCTGCTCGAAGCACGCGGACAGAGCGAACCGCTCGGCGTGCTCGACGTGTCCTTCTACCGCGACGACTTCACCCAGAAGGGCTTGCATCCGCAGGTGCAGCCTTCGGAGCTGCCATTCGAGATCGAGGGCCAGCACCTGGTGCTGATCGACGACGTACTGATGACCGGCCGTACCATCCGCGCCGCGCTCAACGAGCTGTTCGACTACGGCCGGCCTGCCAGCGTGACCCTCGTCTGCCTGCTCGACCTCAACGCCCGCGAACTGCCGATCCGGCCTGACGTGGTCGGGGCGACGCTGTCGCTGGCGCCGGATCAGCGCATCAAGCTGCTTGGTCCGGCGCCGCTGGCGCTCGAGCCGCAGCGACTGGAAGCCAGCCAGTCCTGACGCCGGCACCCTCCATCTAACGCCTATCTCCCGCTGCCCACCGAGATCCTGCGATGACGCCCACTGACGCCAAGCGCCCGCTACAGCTGAACGACCAAGGCCAGCTGCGCCATTTTCTCTCCCTCGACGGCCTGCCCCGCGAGCTGCTCACCGAGATTCTGGACACCGCCGACTCCTTCCTCGAGGTCGGCGCGCGAGCGGTGAAGAAGGTTCCGCTGCTACGCGGCAAGACCGTCTGCAACGTCTTCTTCGAGAACTCCACCCGCACCCGTACCACCTTCGAACTGGCGGCCAAGCGCTTGTCGGCCGACGTCATCACGCTCAACGTCTCGACTTCCTCCACCAGCAAGGGCGAGACCCTCACCGACACCCTGCGCAACCTGGAAGCCATGGCGGCGGACATGTTCGTGGTGCGCCACGCGGACTCCGGAGCCGCGCATTTCATCGCCGAGCACGTCAGCCCGGATGTGGCGGTGATCAACGGTGGCGACGGTCGCCATGCGCACCCGACCCAGGGCATGCTCGACATGCTCACCATCCGCCGGCACAAGGGCAGCTTCGACAATCTTTCGGTGGCCATCGTCGGCGATATCCTGCACTCGCGGGTGGCGCGCTCGAACATGCTGGCCCTGCGTACCCTGGGCTGCCCTGACATCCGTGTGATCGCGCCGAAAACGCTGCTGCCGGAAGGCATCGAACAGTACGGCGTGCGCGTATTCACCGACATGAACGAAGGCCTGCGTGACGTCGACGTGGTGATCATGTTGCGCCTGCAGCGCGAACGCATGCAGGGCGGTCTGCTGCCCAGCGAAGGGGAGTTCTACAAGCTCTACGGCCTGACTACCCAGCGCCTGGCGCTGGCCAGGCCGGACGCCATCGTCATGCACCCGGGCCCGATCAACCGCGGCGTGGAGATCGAGTCCGCGGTGGCCGACGGCCCGCAGTCGGTCATTCTCAACCAGGTCACCTACGGCATCGCCATCCGCATGGCCGTGCTGTCCATGGCGATGAGCGGCCAGACCGCGCAGCGCCAGATCGATTCCGAATCCGTATCCGAGGAGCAGCAGTGATGGTGGCAACAAGAATCCTCGGCGCGCGCGTTATCGACCCCAACAGCGGGCGCGACGAAGTCGCCGATATCTTCCTGCAGGATGGCAGGATCACGGCCATTGGCCAGGCTCCTGCCGGCTTCGAGGCTCAGCAGACAATCGATGCGCAAGGCCTGATCGCCGCACCCGGGCTCGTCGATCTCTCGGTCGCCCTGCGCGAGCCGGGCTACAGCCGCAAGGGCACGATCGCCAGTGAAACCCTGGCTGCGGCAGCCGGCGGCATCACCAGTCTGTGCTGCCCACCGCAGACGCGCCCGGTGCTGGACACCGCCGCGGTGGCCGAGCTGATCCTCGACCGCGCCCGCGAATCCGGCCATGCCAAGGTCTTCCCGATCGGTGCGCTGACCCGCAACCTGGCCGGGGAACAGCTGTCCGAGCTGGTCGCCTTGCGCGAGGCCGGCTGCGTCGCTTTCGGCAACGGGCTCACCGAGTTCGCCAGCAACCGCAACCTGCGCCGCGCCCTGGAATACGCCGCCACCTTCGACCTGACGGTGATCTTTCATTCCCAGGACAGCGACCTGGCCGAAGGCGGCCTCGCCCATGAGGGTGCCGCCGCCAGCTTCCTGGGCCTGTCAGGCATTCCGGATACCGCGGAAACCGTGGCCCTGGCGCGCAACCTCCTGCTGGTGGAGCGCTCCGGCGTGCGCGCGCACTTCGCTCAGCTGACCAGCGCCCGCGGTGCGGAGATGATCGCCCAGGCCCAGGCGCGTGGCTTGCCGGTAACCGCCGACGTGGCCATGTATCAGCTGATCCTCACCGACGAGGCGCTGCACGGCTTCTCCAGCCTCTATCACGTGCAGCCGCCACTGCGCGGCACGGCCGATCGCGACGGCTTGCGCGAGGCGGTCAAGGCGGGCGTGATCTCGGCGATTTCCAGCCACCATCAACCGCACGAAGCCGACGCCAAGCTGGCGCCGTTCGGTGAAACCGAGCCGGGGATCAGCAGCGCGGAGATTCTTCTGCCACTGGCGATGACGCTGGTGGACGACGGTTTGCTCGACCTGCCGACCCTGCTGGCGCGCCTCACCAGCGGCCCGGCCGCCGCGCTGCAACTGTCCGCCGGCAGACTGCAGGCCGGTCAGCCCGCCGACCTGGTGCTGTTCGACCCGCACAGCTCGACCCTGGTTGGCGAAAGCTGGTACTCGAAAGGGCGCAACTGTCCGTTCATGGGCCATTGCCTGCCGGGTTCGGTGCGCTACACGCTCGTCGACGGCCACATCAGCTACCAGGCCTGAGCGCAGACGGCCGGGGCGGCGGCTCGCCCGCTCCGGCCCAAGGCTTCTCGGCCGCGCTCAGACCCGCGCGCGATTGCGCTCGGATATCTGTGTGTTCAGTGTCCAGAAGTCGTAGAGCACGCCGATGAAGAACAGCCCGCCGGTGAACAGGTAGAGGATGCCGGTGATCCACTTGCCCTGATACATGCGGTGCACGCCGAAGACGCCGAGAAAGGTCAGCAGAATCCAGCCCACCGTGTAATCGATAGGCCCCGGCTGGAAGCGCAGGTCCGCTTCGCGATCCATCGAGGGGATCAGGAACAGGTCGATGATCCAGCCGATGAAGAACAGGCCGAGGGTGAAGAACCAGATGGTGCCGGTGATCGGCTTGCCGTAATAGAAGCGGTGGGAGCCGAGAAAGCCGAATATCCACAGGAGATAACCGATCAGCGTGCTGTGAGTGTTCTGCCGCATCCGAACCTCGATAGGCGGTTGAGTGAATGACGACCAGCTTATCCGATAATTCGCTCAGCCGGCGCCGCCAGACGGCCACCGAAGCCGTCGCCTGCCGTGATACTGTATATGCAAACAGTACTCATGGTTCCCGTCATGCAACTGATCGACAAACTCAGCGTGCTCGCCGACGCTGCCAAGTACGACGTTTCGTGTGCCAGCAGTGGCGCGCCGAAGCGCTCGTCCAAAGGCAAGAGCGGGCTCGGCGCCACCGATGGCATGGGCATCTGCCACAGCTTTACCCCGGATGGTCGCTGCGTGGCGCTGTTGAAGATCCTGCTCACCAATTTCTGCCTGTACGACTGCCAGTACTGCGTCAATCGGCGCTCCAGCGACGTACCCCGCGCGCGCTTCACGCCGGAGGAGGTAGTCGAGCTGACGCTGGACTTCTATCGCCGCAATTGCATCAGCGGGCTCTTCCTCAGTTCCGGCATCATCCGCTCGGCCGACTACACCATGGAGCAGCTGGTGCGGGTCGCCAGGCTGCTGCGCGAAGAGCATGAATTTCGCGGCTACATCCACCTCAAGACGATTCCCGATGCCGACCCGCTGCTGATCGCCGAAGCCGGGCGCCATGCCGACCGGCTCAGCGTGAACATCGAGCTGCCGACCGAGAGCAGCCTGATTCGCCTGGCCCCGGAAAAACAGGTGCTGACCATCAAGCAGGCCATGCACACCATCCACCAGGGCGAGGCCGAGGCCAGCGCGGAGAAGCGTGCACCGCGTTTCGCTCCTGCCGGGCAGAGCACGCAGATGATCGTTGGCGCCGATGACACCGACGACCGCACCATCCTGCATACCGCGCAGTCCCTTTACGGCGACTACCGCCTGCGGCGGGTCTACTACTCGGCGTTCAGCCCCATTCCGCACAGCCCGAAAAGCGTGCCGTTCGCCGCACCGCCACTGTTGCGCGAGCATCGGCTGTACCAGGCGGATTTTCTCATGCGCGGCTATGGTTTCTCGGCCGGCGAACTGCTCAGCGGCCCCGGTAACCTTGCCCTGGACGTAGACCCGAAACTGGCCTGGGCGCTGGCCAACCGGGAACATTTCCCGATCGACCTCAACCGTGCCGAACCGACCATGATTGCCCGCGTTCCCGGTATCGGCGTGCTCAGCGCCAAGCGACTGGTGGACCTGCGACGGCACAAGCGCATCCGCTTCGAGGACCTGACCCGCCTGCGCTGCTCGCTGGAAAAGGCCAAGCCGTTCATCGTCACCCATGACTACCGCCCCAGCCTCGCCGGGCAGGAATCGACGGCGTTGCGGCAGCACCTGCGCGACGGTTCGCCTACGCAGATGGCGCTCTGGTGATGCGCACGGTGCGCTTCGACGGAAGCTTCCAGGGCTGGCGAGACGCGGCGCGGGTGCTGCTGCAGGAGCAGATCGCACCGCATGAGGTGAACTGGGCAAGCGGCGGGGACGTCGGCTTGTTCGATGAGCCGATGCCCGCGCCAGCAGCCACTGACGGGCCGCGCATCCGCGTACCTCGGCAGCTCCTCGATGAGTTGGAGATGGCCGCACGCTTTCGCACCGAGCATCGCTGGAGCCTGCTGTATCGCGTGCTCTGGCGGGTCATTCAGGGCGACGCCAGCGCCAGAATGGCGGGCGATGTCGATGGCAGCGAGCTGTATGCCCGAATCAAGGCGGTTCGCCGCGAGGCGCACCATCTGCATGCCTTCCTGCGCTTCAGCCCGCTGGAAGATGGCGAAGGCCCGCGGCATGTAGCCTGGTTCGAACCGGCGCACGACGTGCTGCCATGGGCCGCACACCATTTCGCAGAGCGCATGGGCGAGAACAGCTGGCTGATCGCGACACCGGACGATGGTGTCTGCTGGAACGGTCAGACCCTTCATCACGTCCGCCCCTGCCCGCCACAATGGCAGCGCCTGGCGCAGAGCGCTGCCGACCCCGGCGGCGAACTATGGAAGGCCTATTACGAGAGCACCTTCAATCCGGCCCGATTGAACCGCAGCGTGCTGCAAAGCAACCTGCCGGTACGGTTCTGGAAGAACCTGCCCGAAGGCATGCTGATTCCGCAATTGATGAGTCGCGCACGCGCCGGTGCGCAGCGTGATGGCCAGGCCGAGCGCGTTGCCGCCCGGCAGGGCAAGCGCATCGGCCGGCAGCCGGACGCGGACGCTTAACGGAAGCGCCGGCCCGGGTCCTCGTCGCTGACCTCCAGGCTCAGGCCCTGGGATACGCTGGTCAGGTGCTCACCGTCGGTTTCCGAACCCAGCTTGATCAGCAGTCGCAGGTCGTTGGCCGAGTCAGCATGCAGCAGGGCATCTTCGTAGGTGATCTCGCCCTGCACGTAGAGGTTGTACAGCGCCTGGTCGAAGGTCTGCATACCCAGCTCGGTGGAGCGCTTCATCAGCGATTTCAGCTCGTGCACCTCGCCCTTGCGGATCAGGTCGGCCGCCAGCGGCGTATTGATCAGCACCTCGATGACCGCACGACGACCCTTGCCGTCCGGGGTCGGAACCAGCTGCTGGGCGACGATGGCCTTGAGGTTGAGCGACAGGTCCATCCAGACCTGGTTGTGCCGGTCCGGCGGGAAGAAGTTGATGATGCGGTCCAGCGCCTGGTTGGCGTTGTTGGCGTGCAGCGTGGCCAGGCACAGGTGGCCGGTTTCGGCGAAGGCGACCGCGTAATCCATGGTTTCGCGGGTACGGATCTCGCCGATGAGGATCACGTCCGGCGCCTGGCGCAGGGTGTTCTTCAGCGCCACCTCGAAGGAGCTGGTGTCGATGCCCACTTCGCGCTGGGTGACGATGCAATTCTGGTGCTGGTGAATGAATTCGATCGGGTCTTCGATGGAGATGATGTGCCCGCTGGAGTTCTTGTTGCGGTAGCCGATCATCGAGGCCAGCGACGTCGACTTGCCGGTACCGGTGGCGCCGACGAACAGCACCAGACCACGTTTGGTCATCGACAGCTTCTTCAGGACGTCCGGCAGCTTGAGTTCTTCGATGGTCGGGATGTTGGTCTCGATGCGACGCAGCACCATGCCGGCCAGGTTTCGCTGATAGAACGCGCTGACACGGAAGCGGCCGATGCCGCGGGCGCTGATGGCGAAGTTGCATTCGTGGTTCTCGGTGAACTCGCGGCGCTGCTGCTCGTTCATCACGCCGTGCACGGTTTCCCGGGTCATCTCCGGCGACATGGGCGTCTTGCTCACCGGCATGATCTTGCCGTTGACCTTCATCGATGGCGGCACGCCAGCCGTGATAAACAGATCGGAGCCGCCTTTTTCGACCATCAGGCGCAGAAGTTTCTCGAATTCCATCGTCGTACTCGCAATCGTGGCAAGCGCCGCACCGGGCGGCGTCCGGGGTTGTCAGGCGTTTAGAAATTCTCGGGCTGCTTGGCCTTTTCCCGCGCGCTGTCGCGGCTGATCAGGCCCTTGGCCAGCAGCCCCTTGAGGCACATGTCCAGGGTCTGCATGCCGAGCGAACCGCCGGTCTGGATCGCCGAGTACATCTGCGCCACCTTGTCCTCGCGGATCAGGTTACGGATCGCCGGGGTGCCGATCATGATCTCGTGGGCCGCGACGCGGCCGCCACCGATCTTCTTCAGCAGGGTCTGCGAGATCACCGCCTGCAGCGATTCGGAGAGCATCGAGCGGACCATGGATTTTTCTTCGGCCGGAAACACGTCGACCACGCGGTCGATGGTCTTGGCGGCGGAGGTGGTGTGCAGCGTGCCGAACACGAGGTGGCCGGTTTCCGCGGCGGTCAGTGCCAGGCGAATGGTTTCCAGGTCGCGCATCTCGCCCACCAGGATGATGTCCGGGTCTTCACGCAAGGCCGAGCGCAGGGCCTCGGAGAAGCCCAGGGTGTCGCGGTGCACCTCACGCTGGTTGACCAGGCACTTCTTCGACTCGTGGACGAATTCGATGGGGTCTTCGATGGTGAGGATGTGGTGGTACTTGGTGTTGTTCAGGTAATCGAGCATCGCCGCCAGGGTGGTCGACTTACCCGAGCCGGTCGGCCCGGTGACCAGCACCAGCCCGCGCGGCACGTCGGTGATCTTGCGGAAGACCTCACCCATGTTGAGGTCCTCCATGGTCAGCACCTTGGAGGGAATGGTCCGGAACACGGCGCCGGCGCCGCGGTTCTGGTTGAAGGCGTTGACGCGGAAGCGCGCCACACCCGGCACCTCGAACGAGAAGTCGGTTTCGAGGAATTCCTCGTAATCCTTGCGCTGCTTGTCGTTCATGATGTCGTAGATCAGCGCATGCACCTGCTTGTGGTCCATGGCCGGCAGATTGATGCGCCGCACGTCACCATCGACGCGGATCATCGGCGGCAGGCCGGCGGAAAGGTGCAAATCCGACGCACCCTGCTTGGCGCTGAAGGCCAGCAGTTCAGTGATATCCATGGGACTCCCCAATTACAAGCGAGCAGGTAGAATGCCGCGCAGACCCCAAGGCGGCGGGCGCAAGTAATGTCCACGATAGAGAAGAATATTGCAAAGGTCGGAGCACGCATCCGTGAGGCGGCGCAAGCTGTGGGTCGTGAGCCCGCCACGGTGGGCCTGCTGGCCGTCAGCAAGACCCAGCCAGCCGCTGCCATTCGCGACGCATTCGCCGCCGGCCTGCGCGATTTCGGCGAGAACTATCTGCAGGAGGCGCTGGACAAGCAGGCCGAGCTGGACGACCTGCCGCTGACCTGGCATTTCATCGGCCCCATCCAGTCGAACAAGACCAAGGCCATCGCCGAACACTTCGACTGGGTGCACTCGGTGGATCGCCTGAAGATCGCCCAGCGCCTCTCCGATCAGCGCCCTGAGGCGCTGCCGCCGCTGAACATCTGCCTGCAGGTGAATGTCAGTGGCGAGGCCAGCAAGTCCGGCTGTGCGCCGCAGGAGGTGCAGCAGCTGGCGCGGGCGATCACCGCGCTGCCGCGACTGCGCCTGCGCGGTCTGATGTGCATCCCGGCCCCCAGCGAGGATCCGGCCGAGCAACGCGCCGCCTTCGCCCGTCTGCGGCAGCTTCGCGACGAGCTGGCACTTGATCTGGATACGCTGTCCATGGGCATGAGTCAGGATCTGGAAGCTGCCATTGCCGAAGGTGCGACCTGGGTTCGCATCGGCACTGCTCTCTTCGGCGCCCGTGACTACGGCCGCCCTCAATAAAGGAATCGCTATGACCTCTCCCCGCATCGCCTTCATCGGCGCCGGCAACATGGCCGCCAGCCTGATCGGCGGGCTGCGTGCCCAGGGCATCGCCGCTGATGCCATCCGCGCCAGCGACCCGGGTGCCGAACAGCGCGCGAAAATCAGCGCCGAACACGGCATCCAGACCTTCGCCCAGAATGCCGAAGCACTGGCTGACGCCGATGTGGTGGTGCTGTCGGTTAAGCCGCAGGTGATGCAGGCCGTCTGCCGCGACCTGGCCGCCCACCTCGAACAAGGGCCGCTGATCGTGTCCATCGCCGCCGGCATCAGCTGCGACAGCCTGCAGCGCTGGCTCGGCCCGCGGCCGCAGGCGATCGTGCGCTGCATGCCCAACACACCGGCGCTGCTGCGCCAGGGCGTCAGCGGCTTGTTTGCCAACGCCCAGGTCAGTGCCGAGCAGAAGGCCCAGGCCGAACAGCTGCTGTCAGCCGTCGGCATGGCGCTGTGGCTCGACGAGGAGCACCTGATCGATGCGGTGACTGCCGTTTCCGGCAGTGGCCCGGCCTATTTCTTCCTGCTCATCGAGGCGATGACCGCCGCCGGCCAGCAGCTCGGCCTGCCTCGCGAAACCGCCGCCCAGCTGACCCTGCAGACCGCGCTAGGCGCAGCCCGCATGGCCTGCGAGAGCGATGTCGAGGCGGCCGAACTGCGACGCCGCGTCACCTCGCCGAACGGAACCACCGAAGCGGCGATCAAAGCCTTCCAGGCTGGCGGCTTCGAGCAGCTGGTGCAGCAGGCATTGAACGCCGCTGCACAACGCTCGGCCGAACTGGCCGAACAACTGGGCCAATAAGGAGCATTCATGTCCCAACTCTCGCAAGCCCTGATCCTCGTCATCCAGACCCTGGGCAGCCTTTACCTGCTGATCGTGCTGCTGCGCTTCATCCTCCAGCTGGTACGTGCCGACTTCTACAACCCGCTCAGCCAGTTCATCGTCAAGGCCACCCACCCGCTGCTACGCCCGATGCGCCGCGTCATCCCAAGCATGGGCTCGCTGGACCTGTCCTCGCTGGTACTCGCGATCATCGTGCAGATGGTGCTGATGGCACTGATCCTGCTGATCGCCTACGGCACCACCGGCAATCCGCTGCTGCTCCTTGTCTGGGCGCTGGTCGGCATCACCGGTCTGTTCCTCAACATCTTCTTCTGGGCGCTGATCATCAGCGTGATCCTCTCCTGGGTCGCACCGGGCAGCCACAACCCGGGCGCTCAGCTGGTCAGCCAGATCTGCGAGCCGGTGCTGATGCCCTTCCGCCGCCTGCTGCCGAACCTCGGCGGGCTGGATATCTCGCCGATCTTCGCCTTCCTCGCGATCAAGCTGCTGGACATGCTGGTGGTGAACAACCTGGCCACCATGACCCACATGCCGAACATCCTGCGCATGCTCATCTGAGACGCCGTTCATGCTTTGCAGTCAAAGCGGCGGGCCGACGCGAAAAGCGCCTCGGCTTGCCGCCTGGCAGCACGTAGACTGCATTTTCTCGGCTGTTTCCATCCTGCCTCGCGGCATGACCGCGGGGATGTGAACGAGGACATCGACTCGACCCGAGCCGGCGATGACCGTCCATGCCACCGGCAGGCCCGTTCGGTCGCGTCAGGCCTGGACTGAATTGACCGCGCATCGGCGGGTCCGATAATTCGCCGAATCACACCGGGAGCTGGATGAGCATGGAACGACTCGATCGACACGTGGACGCCTACGTCACCTGGAAGCGCGATCTGATTCGTGAGATCACCCGCTATCGCAGCTGGCTGGCGCACAACCGATTGAGCAGCGAGGCCGTCGACGCGCGCTTGGAGCGTGCGCTACGGGTGCTGCGCACCGATCACATCACCCTGGCGTTCGTCGGCGAATACTCCCGCGGCAAGACCGAGCTGATCAACAGCCTGTTCTTCTCCAGCTATGGCCAGCGCATCCTGCCGTCCCGCGCCGGTCGCACCACCATGTGCCCCACCGAGCTGCTCTTCGACCCGCGTTCGGAACGATCCTATATTCGCCTGCTGCCCATCGAGTCGCGCCTGGAAGACACCAGCATCGCCCAGCTCAAGCGTACCTCGCGACTGTGGCTGAACCTGCCGCTGGACCCACGTGACCCGCAGAGCATGGCCGAGGCCTTCGCCCAGGTGGCGCAAACCAAGACCGTGCCGGTGGAACAAGCGATCGCCCTCGGCTTCGATCCCGCCACGCTGGAGAGCGTGGGCGGCGGCGACAATGTACTGGTGCCCGCCTGGCGTCACGCCATGGTCAACTTCGACCATCCGCTGCTGCGGCAGGGTCTGCGCATCCTCGACACGCCCGGTCTGAACGCGCTGGGCAGCGAACCCGAACTGACCCTGTCGATGCTGCCCAACGCCCAGGCCATCGTCTTCCTGCTGTCCGCCGACACCGGCGTCACCGCCAGCGACATGCAGATCTGGCAGCAACACATCCGCCAGCTCGACGAAGACACGCAGAACAGCCTGTTCGCCGTGCTGAACAAGATCGACGTGCTCTGGGACGATGTCGCCGGCGAGGCATTCGTGCAGAACGCCATCGAGCAGATCCGCGAGACCACCGCGCAACAGCTGGGCATCGATGCGGCCGACGTCCTGCCGCTTTCGGCCAAACAAGCGCTGATGGCGAAGATCCGGGGCGACCAGGCGCTGCTCGAACGCAGTCAGCTGGCCGAACTGGAGCAGCTGCTCAGCCAGCGCATCCTGGCGCAGAAGGAGCGCCTGCTCGAAGATCAGGTGGTGCTCCAGGTAATGGCGCTGATCCAGAACAGCCAGCACGCCCTGCGGTTGCGCTTGGAAAAGGTCATCGAGCAACGCGACCTGCTCGCCAGTCACCAGCAGGGCAGCGGCCAGATGCTGCTTGAGCTCACCGCGCGCACACGCCACGAGCACAACCGCCACCACAAGCGTCTGCTCGACCTGAAGACCAACCAGCGCCTGCTGCAGCGCCAAGGCGAGCTGCTGCGCGCGGCGATCCGCGCGGAGCGGCTGGAAGAACACCTGACCCGCCTGCGCCGCAGCCTGACCGGCAGCCTGACCACGCTGGGAATCAACCTGGCGATCCTGCATTTCTTCCGCTCGGTGGAGCAGGACCTGGGCATCCTCGAACAGGAAGCCGAACGGGCCAACAAGATGGTGTCGGCGATCTATCGCCGGCATAGCGAAGAGAACCCGCTGCACGGCATCGACCCGCCACTGTTCCAGCTGCAGCCCTACCAGCGCGAACTGCGTGCCCTGCAGGGCAAGGCCGACCAGTTCCGCCTGCAGCTCAAGACGCTGCTGACCGAGCAGCGCACGCTGACCCGGCGCTTCTTCGCCACCCTGGTGCAGGAGGTCATCGGCCTGCATCAGCGCCTGCGCCAGGAAGCCGAGCGCTGGTCCGGCGATGCTCTGACGCCGCTGCTGCAGTTTTCGCTGGAGCACAAGCAGCAGCTGGAAACCCACATGCTGCGCCTGAAGAGCCTGGCCAAGGAAAGCCAGCAGAACAGCCAGCGTGGTCAGCTGCTGACCCGCTACAGCGGCGAGCTGGAACAGCAACTGACGCAGGCCGCGGAAATGCTGCGCGCGCTGCGCCGCCCTGCACCGCTTCGCCGCCAGAGCAAGGTGGTCAGCCTGAGCAGCGTCCAGATCAGCTAGCTTCGCTGCCATTTGCCGCCATCGTGGATGGCGAAATGGCAGCGCGCCCGCCCGCCGCTGTATTTCAGGATGAATTGCAGCGCGCTTACCTTTAGACTTTGCCGCCTTCTCCAAGCAAGAGCCAGGGTCGATGCCCACTGCAATTCCCGCCGATTCCGTTGGCCTGGTGAGTCCGCAGGTCGCGCATTTTGCCGAACCACTGACACTCGCCTGCGGCCGCACGCTGGCCGATTACCAGCTGATCTACGAAACCTACGGCGAGCTCAACGCCGCGCGCAGCAATGCCGTGCTGATCTGCCATGCCCTGTCCGGCCATCACCACGCTGCCGGCTACCACAGCGAGGACGATCGCAAGCCCGGCTGGTGGGATTCCTGCATCGGCCCTGGCAAGGCCATCGATACCGATCGTTTCTTTGTCGTCAGCCTGAACAACCTCGGCGGCTGCAACGGCTCCACCGGCCCCAGCAGCACCAACCCGGCCACCGGCAAACCCTACGGCGCGGACTTCCCGGTCGTCACCGTGGAGGACTGGGTGCACAGCCAGGCACGCCTGGCCGATCGGCTCGGCATCAACCAGTGGGCCGCAGTGGTCGGCGGCAGCCTGGGCGGCATGCAGGCCCTGCAGTGGACCATCAGCTATCCCGAGCGGGTGCGTCACTGCCTGGCGATTGCCTCGGCGCCCAAGCTGTCGGCGCAGAACATCGCCTTCAACGAAGTGGCACGCCAGGCGATCCTCTCCGATCCCGAGTTTCACGGCGGGCATTTCCAGGAGATGGGGGTCATCCCCAAGCGCGGCCTGATGCTGGCACGCATGGTCGGCCACATCACCTACCTGTCCGATGATGCCATGGGCACCAAGTTCGGCCGCGGGTTGAAGAGCGAAAAGCTCAACTACGACTTCAACAGCGTCGAGTTCCAGGTCGAGAGCTACCTGCGCTACCAGGGCGAGGAATTCTCCGGGCGCTTCGACGCCAACACCTATCTGCTGATGACCAAGGCGCTGGATTACTTCGACCCGGCCGCGGCCAACGATGACGACCTGGCCCGGACTTTCGAGGTCGCTCAGGCGGACTTCTGCGTGATGTCCTTCACCACCGACTGGCGCTTCTCGCCGGAACGCTCGCGGGAAATCGTCGACGCCCTGCTCGCGGCGCGCAAGAACGTCTGCTACCTGGAGATCGACGCGCCGCAGGGTCACGACGCCTTCCTGATTCCCAACCCCCGCTACCTGCAAGCCTTCCGCGGTTACATGAACCGCATAGCCGTATAAGGAACGAAGATGCGCGCCGATCTGGACATCATCCAAGACTGGATCCCGGCCGGCAGCCGAGTCCTCGACCTCGGCTGCGGCAACGGCGAGCTGCTCGCCTGGCTGCGCGACCACAAGCAGGTCAGCGGCTACGGCCTGGAGATCGACCCGGACAACATCGCCGCCTGCATCGACAAGGGCGTCAACGTCATCGAACAGAACCTCGACCTCGGCCTCGGCAACTTCGCCAGCGACAGCTTCGACATGGTGGTGATGACCCAGGCGCTGCAGGCGGTGCACTACCCCGACAAGCTGCTCAAGGAAATGCTCCGAGTCGGCCGCGAGTGCATCATCACCTTCCCCAACTTCGGCCACTGGCGCTGCCGCTGGTACCTGGCGAGCAAGGGCCGCATGCCGGTATCGGAGTTCCTCCCCTACACTTGGTACAACACGCCGAACATCCACTTCTGTACCTTCGAGGATTTCGAGCGACTGTGTCAGGAAAGCGGTGCCAGGGTGCGCGAGCGTCTGGCCGTGGACCGCGACCACAAGCACGGCTGGGCGAGCCGTCTCTGGCCCAATCTGCTGGGCGAAATCGGCATCTATCGTGTCACCGGGCCGTCCCGCTGACCCACCAACGCAGGAGGTAGACCCATGAAACGCATGCTGATCGGCCTGCTGGCCGCACTGCTCACCTTGCCGGCACTGGCCGAGCGCAAGCACAGCGTCGGCGAGTACGACATCCATTACATCGCCTTCAATTCCGGCTTCCTGCAGCCGGACATCGCCGCAGCCGCCGGCCTGGTGCGCAGCAAGACCCAGGGCGTGGTCAACGTGTCGGTGGTCAAGGATGGCAAGCCGGTCGCCGCCCAGGTCAGCGGCCAGGTGAAAAACCTGCTCGGCCAGGATCGCCAGCTTACCTTCAAGCAGCTCAAGGAAGGCGACGAGGCGATCTACTACCTGGCGCAGTTCCCCTTCGACTCCCAGGAAACCCTGCGCTTCCGCCTCACCGTGCAGCCGACCGGCGCGCAGCCGTTCAGTTTCGAGTTCAACCAGGAATTCTTCCCCGACCGATGATGCCTTTTTCCGAACTGGTGCTGGCCAGTCACAACGCCGGCAAACTCAAGGAACTCCAGGCCATGCTCGGCGACGCCGTGCGCGTCCGCTCGGTGGCCGAGTTCAGCACCGTGGAGCCGGAAGAAACCGGCCTGTCCTTCATCGAGAACGCCATTCTCAAGGCGCGCAATGCGGCACGGATCTCCGGCCTGCCGGCCTTGGCCGATGACTCGGGCCTGGCGGTCGACGCCCTGGGCGGCGCACCGGGCATCTACTCGGCGCGCTACGCCGATGGTCAGGGCGACGCAGCCAACAACGCCAAGCTGCTGCAGGTGCTGCGCGACGTGCCGGACGCCGAGCGCGGCGCGCAGTTCGTCTGTGCGCTGGCCCTGGTGCGGCACGCCGACGATCCGCTGCCGATCATCTGCGAAGGCCTCTGGCATGGGCGCATCCTGCATGCGCCGCGCGGCGAGCACGGCTTCGGCTACGACCCGCTGTTCTGGGTACCGGAGTGCGACTGCTCCAGCGCCGAGCTGCCCGCCGCGCAGAAGAACCAGCTCAGCCACCGCGCACGCGCCATGGCCCTGCTCAAGCAGCGGCTGGGGATATGATCGCCGCAAGCCCCGCGCCGGCAACCGGCCAGGGCCGCTTCGAACTGCCGCCTCTGGCGGCGTACGTCCATATCCCCTGGTGCGTGCGCAAGTGCCCGTACTGTGACTTCAACTCCCACACGGCCGGCCCTGAGCTGCCGGAAGAGGCCTATGTGGCCGCGCTGCTGGCGGATCTGCGGGCCGACCTCGAGCACGTCCAGGGCCGCCGGCTGAGCTCGATCTTCTTCGGTGGCGGCACGCCAAGCCTTTTCTCCGCCGGGGCACTGGCCGCCATCGTCGAGGGCCTGGAGCATCTGGTCGGGTTCGCCGACAACATCGAGATCACCCTGGAAGCCAACCCCGGGACTTTCGAACAGGCCAAGTTCCGCGATTACCGCCAGCTCGGCATCAATCGGTTGTCGATCGGCGTGCAGAGTTTCCAGGCCGCCAAGCTCAAGGCACTCGGGCGCATCCACGACGGCGACGAAGCCATCCGCGCAGCGGACATGGCCCGTGCCGCAGGCTTCGAAAACTTCAACCTCGACCTCATGCATGGCCTGCCGGACCAGAGCCTGGAGGATGCGCTGAGCGATCTGCGCACCGCCATCGCCCAGCAGCCGACGCACCTGTCCTGGTACCAGCTGACCCTGGAACCGAACACCCTGTTCTGGAGCCAGCCACCGCAGCTGCCGGAAGACGACATCCTCTGGGACATCCAGGAAGCCGGCCAGGCACTGCTCGGCGAGCACGGCTATCGCCAGTACGAGACCTCCGCCTATGCCCAGCCGGCCCGACAGGCGAGGCACAACCTGAACTACTGGACCTTCGGCGACTTCCTCGGCATCGGTGCCGGCGCCCATGCCAAGCTCAGCCATGCTGACGGCCGCATCCTGCGCAGCTGGAAGACCCGCCTGCCGAAGGACTACCTCGATCCCGCCAAGGCCTTCCGCGCAGGCGAGAAGCAGCTGACCGCGGACGAGCTGCCCTTCGAATTCCTGATGAATGTGCTGCGCCTCACCGACGGCGTGCCGGCCGTGCTGTTCACTCAACGCACAGGGCTGGCGCTGGATGCGATCGCCAAGCCACGGCGCGACGCCGAGGCTCGGGGTCTGCTGTCCAACGATCCCGCCCGGCTCGTGGCGACGCCCAAGGGCCAGCTGTTTCTTAACGACCTGCTACAGAGCTTCCTGCCTTAAGGACCCTGCATGGATTTGCTACTCGACCTGATCGTCACGCTGTCGCGCTGGAGCCGCAGTCACCTGTCCGATATCTCCCTGGCGCTGATGGCAACGCTCTTCGTACTGTTCGGCCCGGCGTTGAACGCCTGGGTCAAGAACACGGTGAGCAGCCTCAACTTCTTCCTGCGTACGCTGATCTTCGTGCTTGTCTGCGCGGTGGGCTACGGCCTGGCCATCGTCTTTCTTACACCTTGGATGACCCAGGGCCTGGCGCACCTGAACAACTACAGCCTGGCGCCGGTGCTGCTGCTGATCTTCTTCCTCATCGGCGTGATCGCCGACCGCAACTGACGCCACTCAGCCTTCGCGCAGGAAGCGGTCGAGATCGACCGCCTCGCCGGGCTGCAGGTGCAACTGCTGCCGCAGATCCGCATACAACGGGTCATACAACGCGTGAAAGCCGAACAGGATGTCCTGCCTGACCTGCACGCCATGGTCACGCAGGCACCGGCGAATGCGCTGCAGGAAGTTGTAGGCGACATCCCGATGCATCCGGAACTGCTCGTCGATATGCACCTGAGGTGCCTCGACGCGCAGGTGAAAGCACGCCCACTCCGGCCTCGGTTCGGCACCTTCGACGTGATAGTCGAGGGCCTAGCTTCCTGCGCAAGGAAAATGCCCGCCACGTTCCGGTCAATGCGCTGTGGCTGTCCAACGGGCTGATCCAGTTGTTCCTGATCATCACCCTGTTCAACGCCTCCACCTATCTCAGCCTGCTCTACCTCGCCACCTCGATGATCCTGGTGCCGTACTTCTGGTCGGCGGCCTATGCATTGCTGCTCGGGGTTCGCGGCGAGGGATACGCGAACGCCGCGGGTGAACGGCGCAAGGACACGCTGATCGCCGCCGTCGCTACGCTATATGCCGTGTGGCTGGTCTATGCCGGTGGCATCCAGTATCTGCTGTTGTCGGCGCTGCTCTATGCGCCGGGGCACTGTTCTTCGCCAAGGCCAAGCGCGAACTGGGGCAGCCGGTATTCAGCGGCATCGAGAAGCTGATCTTCGCCGCCGTGCTCATCGGGGCGGCGATCGCGGCCTACGGCCTCTACGACGGTTTCCTGTCCCTCTGACCGGCGCCCCGGCGCCCTCTCTCGCCAAGGCCACAAGCGGCGGCGAGCCACTCTGCACCTACCGGTGCAATGACTGACGGAGGCAAATGCCATGACTCAGCAACCAACGAAACTGGGCGTCCATTCCGAGGCGGGCAAGCTGCGCAAGGTGATGGTCTGCTCGCCCGGCCTCGCCCACCAGCGCCTGACGCCGAGCAACTGCGACGAGCTGCTGTTCGACGATGTGCTCTGGGTCAACCAGGCCAAGCGTGATCATTTCGACTTCGTCACCAAGATGCGCGAGCGCGGCGTCGAGGTGCTGGAAATGCACAACCTGCTGACCGAGACGGTGAGCAATCCGGTGGCGCTGAAGTGGATTCTCGACCGCAAGATCACCGCCAACCAGGTCGGCATAGGCCTGCAGGACGAGTGCGTAGCTGGCTCGAAGAACAGCAACCCCGGCAACTTGCCGAATTCCTGATCGGCGGGGTGTCCGGCAGCGACATTCCGGGCACCCGCAGCGGCGAAATTGTCAGCCTGTTCCGCGACTATCTGGGCCACTCGAGCTTCATCCTGCCGCCGCTGCCCAACACCCTGTTCACCCGCGACACCAGCTGCTGGATCTACGGCGGTGTATCGCTCAACCCGATGCACTGGACCGCGCGCCGCCAGGAAACCCTGCTCGCGGCCGCGATCTACCGCTTCCATCCGCAGTTCGCCGGCCAGGACTTCAAGGTCTGGTACGGCGACCCCGAGCTCGACCACGGTCTGGCCACGCTCGAAGGCGGCGACGTGATGCCGATCGGCAAGGGCGTGGTGCTGGTCGGCATGGGCGAACGCAGCTCGCGGCAGGCCATCGGCCAGTTGGCGCAGTCGCTGTTCCGCCACGGCGCGGCCGAGCGCGTGATCGTCGCCGGCCTGCCGCGTTCCCGCTCGGCGATGCACCTGGATACGGTGTTCAGCTTCTGCGATCGCGACCTGGTGACCATCTACCCCGACGTGGTGCACGGCATCGTCGCGTTCAGCCTGCGCCCCGACGAAAGCAAACTCGGCGGCATCGACCTGCGCCGGGAAAAGGCCAGCTTCCTCCAGGTGGTCGCCGAAGCCCTCGGCCTGCCCGCCCTGCGGGTGGTGGAAACCGGCGGCGACAGCTACGAGGTGGAGCGTGAGCAGTGGGACGACGGCAACAACGTGGTCGCCCTTGAACCCGGGGTGGTCATCGGCTACGACCGCAACACCTTCACCAACACACAGCTGCGCAAGGCCGGGGTGGAAGTCATCACCATCAGCGCCAGCGAACTGGGCCGTGGTCGCGGCGGCGGCCACTGCATGACCTGCCCGATCGCGCGCGACGCGCTCGACTACTGATCACCGCGCCGGTCCCACCCCGGCAAACCGACATTGCGGAGGACTCACCCCATGGCCTTCAACATTCACAACCGCAGCCTGCTCAGCCTGATGCACCACAGCGAGCGGGAACTGCAGTACCTGCTCGATCTCTCCCGCGACCTCAAGCGCGCCAAGTACAGCGGTACCGAGCGCCAGCATCTCAAGGGCAAGAACATCGCGCTGATCTTCGAGAAGACCTCCACGCGAACCCGCTGCGCCTTCGAGGTCGCCGCCTACGATCAGGGCGCCAACGTCACCTACATCGACCCCAACTCCTCGCAGATCGGCCACAAGGAAAGCATGAAGGACACCGCGCGGGTGCTCGGACGGCTGTACGACGCCATCGAATACCGTGGCTTCAAGCAGGAGATCGTCGAGGAGCTGGCGCGCTACGCCGGCGTGCCGGATCGCCGACGTCATGACCATGCGCGAGCACAGTGACAAGCCGCTGCACCAGATCAGCTACGCCTATCTGGGCGATGCGCGCAACAACATGGGCAACTCCCTGCTGCTGATCGGCGCCAAGCTGGGCATGGATGTACGCATCGCCGCGCCGCGCGCCCTCTGGCCCAGCGAGCAACACGTCAAGGCCTGCGAGGAATTCGCCGCGCAGAGCGGTGCGCGCCTGCTGCTCACCGAGGATACGCAGGCGGCGGTGCAAGGCGTCGACTTCATCCACACCGACGTCTGGGTCTCGATGGGCGAGCCGATGGACGCCTGGGCCGAGCGCATCCAGCAGCTGCTGCCCTACCAGGTGAACGCGGCGCTGATGCAGGCGAGCAACAACCCGCGGGTGAAGTTCATGCATTGCCTGCCGGCGTTCCACAACAGCGAGACCAAGGTCGGCAAGGAGATCGCCACGCGCTATCCGCACCTGGCCAACGGTATCGAGGCCACCGAGGAGGTGTTCGAATCCCCGGCCTGCATTGCCTTCGAGCAGGCGGAGAACCGCATGCACACCATCAAGGCGATCCTGGTCTCCACCCTCGCCGACATCTGACGTGACCGGCGCCCGTGATGGGCGCCCTGGAGGAACCGACATGCGCATCGTCATCGCGCTGGGCGGCAATGCCCTGCTTCGCCGAGGGGAGCCTCTGAGCGCCGAGAATCAGCGAGAGAACATCCGCCGGGCCTGCGCACAGATCGCGCGGATCGCACCGGGCAACGAACTGGTGGTGGCCCACGGCAACGGCCCGCAGGTCGGGCTACTGGCCCTGCAGGGGGCCGCCTACAAGGACGTACCCAGCTATCCGCTGGACGTCTTGGGGGCCGAAACCGAGGGCATGATCGGCTACATCATCGAGCAGGAGCTGGGCAATGTGCTGCCATTCGAGGTGCCCTTCGCCACCCTGCTGACCCAGGTCGAAGTGGATCCGCAGGATCCGGCCTTCCAGGCGCCGAGCAAACCGATCGGCCCGGTCTACGGCCACGAAGAGGCACAGCGTCTGGCCGAACAACGGGGCTGGAGCATTGCGCCGGACGGCGACCATTTCCGCCGCGTGGTGCCCAGCCCGCGGCCGAAGCGGATCTTCGAGATCAGGCCGATCAGCTGGCTGCTGGAGAAGGGCAGCGTGGTGATCTGTGCCGGCGGCGGTGGCATTCCGACCGTCTACGACCAGCACGGACGGTTGCAAGGGGTCGAGGCGGTGATCGACAAGGACCTGTGTTCAGCGCTGCTGGCCGAGCAGCTCGCCGCCGACCTGCTGGTGATCGCGACCGATGTCGACGGCGCCTACCTGGACTGGGGCACCCCGCAGCAGCGGCGGATCGCCGAAGCCCACCCAGACCGTCTGCTAGGCCTGGGTTTCGCTGCCGGCTCCATGGGACCGAAGATCGAAGCGGCCTGCCAGTTCGCACGCAATACCGGCAAGGTCGCGGTGATCGGCTCGCTCGAACAGATCGAGGCCATTGTCCGCGGCGCAGCCGGTACCCGCGTCAGCCTGGCGGCCGCAGGCCTGTGCCAGGCGTGAAAAAAAGGGCGCCAGTGGCGCCCTTCTTTTACCCCGGTGATCCTCAGTTGCCGCGACGCAGCGCCTGCGGCGAGAAATCGCGTGGGCCGAGCTTCACGTTGAAATCGTACATCGGCTCGTTGTTGTCCAGGCCGTCGACGAAGTAGTTGCCATCCTTGAGGTGGTAGAGCGTCTCCAGCGTGCTGTTGAACATCGGCACGTCGTAATAGCTGATCGGATGGCTTTCCTGCAGGCCGATCAGCTGCCCCTTCTCGTCATACAGATCGACTGCCAGGATCGCCCAGCTGTCCTCGTCGATATAGAAGCGGCGCTTGTCGTAGAGATGGCTGAAGCCCTTGCGCAGCGTGGCTTCGACCACCCAGACGCGGTGCAGCTCGTAGCGCAGCAGGTCGGGGTTGAGGGTGCGCGGCTGGACGATGGTGTCGTAGGAAATGCCCTTCTGGTGCACGGCGTAGCTGTTGTAGGGCATGAGCATTTCGCGCTTGCCGAGCAGTTCCCAGTCGTAGCGATCCGGGGCACCGTTGAACGAGTCCACCACATCGGCCGTGGCCAGGCCACTGGTGTCAGGCTGCAGGGAGTCGTAGGCCAGCGAAGGCAGGCGGCGCACGCGACGATCGTCCGGGCTGTAGCGCCACGCCTTGCGGGTGGTCAGTACCTGGTCGATCGGGTCCTGCACGACCAGCGCGGTGCCGGAGAGCTTGGCTGGCGCGGTGACGCGGTACTTGTAGTACAGCACGGTGTTGTCCAGATCGGCGTAGGTCATCCCCTCGCGGTTGTAGACGTAGTACACGTGCCGGTCGCGCTTGATGTAGTTGGCCCGGCCACCGATCACCACCGCCTGGTTGTTAATCATGTGGCTCTGGTCACCCTTGTAATGCAGGATGTGGTTCCAGATGACCTCGATGCCGCTCTGCGGGATCGGGAAGGGAATCCCGGCCGCCGCACCCTGGATGCCGTTGCCGTTGGCGATCAGCTCGGCACTGACGGCATTGAAACGAGTGGCATCGTAGATCCGCTGCGGTACCGCAGCGCTGCGGCGGGTCGGGAACACGCGCAGGTGGTAGTCCGGATAGCGCTCCAGCAACGCCTTCATGCCTTCGGGAAGCTGGTTTTCATGCTCCTTCAGATTGTTGCGATCGACCCGGTACAGCAGCGCATCTCCGGCGAACGGGTCGGGATGATGCATGCCCGGCTCGTAGCCGGCCGGTGCCTGGACGCCACCGGTCCAGGCCGGAATGGTGCCGGCGGCATTGCCCGCCCGCTCCGCCCCTAGCGGCGTCAGGTCCTGCCCCAGCCGCGCGGCCTGGGTGCTATCCACCTTGGCCTGTGCCTGCACAGCGGCACAAGCCGCCAACAACAGAATTCCAATCTTTCCGTACATCGTCTACTCCCCCAATTATGCGCGACGCAGGGCATGGCCATGCCCGGCTGACGGCATTGCATTTGTTGTCTGGTATGGGCAGGCATGCCGTCCTGGCAGGCACTCTTCCCTGGCCGCTGTTGCGGCTCTTCGATTGGATCCGGCGAGCGATCGCGTAGGCTGGCTGGCAGGCAGGCCAGGCGGCGGCGCGGCGTCTCGGGTGTCGCTTGTCTGGCCTCGCTCAGTCGATGCGCTGGAACTTCAGGTCCCAGACGCCATGGCCGAGCCGCTCGCCGCGGCGTTCGAACTTGGTCACCGGGCGCTCCGTCGGGCGTGGCACGCAGCGTCCGTCTTGCGCCAGGTTGCGGTAACCCGGGGCGACATTCATCACCTCGAGCATGTGTTCGGCATAGGGTTCCCAGTCGGTGGCCATGTGCAGCACGCCGCCGACCTTCAGCTTGCGCCGCACCAGCTCGGCGAAGGCCGGCTGCACGATGCGGCGCTTGTGGTGACGGCTCTTGTGCCAGGGGTCCGGGAAGAACAGCAGCACGCGGTCCAGGCTGGCGTCGGCCACGCAGTCACGCAGCACCTCCAGGGCGTCGCAACTGTAGACCCGGACGTTAGTCAGTTTCTGTGACACAAGTCCGCTCAGCAACGCGCCGACGCCCGGTTTATGCACTTCCACGCCGATGAAATCCTGCTCCGGCGCCGCGGCGGCCATTTCCAGCGTCGAGTGGCCCATGCCGAAGCCGATCTCGAAGGTCCGCGGCGCGCTGCGGCCGAACACCTCATCGAAATCGCGCAGGCCATCGGCAAGCTCCAGGCCGTACTTCGGCCAGCCCTGCTCCAGGCCGCGCTGCTGGCCTTCGGTCATGCGCCCGGCGCGCATCACGAAACTCTTGATGGTGCGGCGGTGCTCGGTTTGCTGCCCTTCGGCCGCGGGGTTCTGCTCAGTCATGGTCTGCCTGCAAGGTATAAAAAAGCCGGCCCCGACGAAGCGTCGAGGCCGGCCACGAAAGGTGTCAGCGAATCAGCCCTTCCAGCGGCGAGGAGGCACTGGCATAGAGCTTCTTCGGCATGCGACCGGCCAGGTAGGCCAGGCGCCCGGCCTCGATGGCGTATTTCATCGCCTCGGCCATCAGCACCGGATTCTGCGCATGGGCGATGGCGCTGTTCATCAGCACCGCCTCGCAGCCGAGCTCCATGGCGATGGTGGCGTCGGAAGCGGTGCCGACACCGGCGTCGACCAGCACGGGAACGGTCGCCTCCTCGAGGATGATGCGCAGGTTGTACGGGTTGCAGATGCCCAGACCGGTGCCGATCAGGCCGGCCAGCGGCATCACCGCGATGCAGCCCATCTCGGCCAGTTGGCGCGCGATGATCGGGTCGTCGCTGGTGTAGACCATCACGTCGAAGCCGTCCTTGACCAGCACGTCGGCGGCCTTGAGGGTCTCGATCACGTTCGGGAACAGGGTCTTCTGGTCGGCCAGCACTTCCAGCTTGACCAGCTTATGGCCGTCGAGCAGCTCCCTGGCCAGGCGGCAGGTGCGTACCGCATCCTCGCCGGTAAAGCAGCCGGCGGTGTTCGGCAGGATGGTGTAACGCTCCGGGCTGATCACGTCGAGCAGGTTCGGCTCACCCGGGTTCTGGCCGATGTTGGTGCGGCGTACCGCGACGGTGACGATCTCGGCACCCGAGGCCTCGATGGCCGCACGCGTCTCTTCGAGGTCCTTGTACTTGCCGGTGCCGACCAGCAGGCGCGATTGATAGGTGCGACCGGCCAGGGTGAAAGGCTTGTCGTTCGGAACTGGGCGCATGGGAAATCCTCGTTCGGACGTATTGCTGCGGGCTGTGGGCGCCGCAGAGGCGGCGTCATTCGGATGAGCGGGTGCGGTTAACCGCCGCCGATGGCGTGCACCACTTCGACCTGGTCACCTTCGCTGAGCGCAGTGCTGGCGTGCGCGCTGCGCGGCACGATATCGCGATTGAGCTCGACGGCCAGGCGGCGACCGGTCAGTTCCAGGCGCGCCAGCAGGTCGGCCACCGTCTGGCCGGCTGGCAGCTCGTAGGGTTCGCCGTTGAGTTGAATCTGCATGCTGTTCGCTGCCATTGCGAAAGGGGACGGCATTCTAGCCCGAACCACCCGGTGCACCAAGGCGCACCCCGCGGCCGTTCGTCCCGCTCAGCCGCGGATGCGCCAGCCCGCCAGCGCCAGACACAGCCAGCCCGCGAGAAAGGCGGTGCCGCCTATGGGCGTAATCATGCCGAGCTTGCCGACCCCGGTCAGCGTAAGCAGATAGAGGCTGCCGGAGAACAGCAGGATGCCGACCACAAAAAGGCCGCCCGCCGCGCTCAGCAGGCGGCCGGGGCGTTGCAGCGCGAGCAGCGCGACGCCGAGCAGCGCCAGGGCATGGATCAGCTGATACTGCACGCCGGTCTGGAATACCGCGAGATGGGCGGCGCTCAGTTGGCTGCGCAAGCCGTGGGAGGCGAAGGCGCCGAGGGCGACGCCGGTCAAACCGAACAGGGCGGCAAGCACGAGATAGCTACGAATCATTGCTTTTCCGGTCGATGGCCTGAGCGGCCGCTATAATGCCCGCTCTTTTCGCCCACGAACACGTGCCATGTTGCGAAACCTGCTGCTGCGCCTGTCCAAACTGCTGCTCTGGCTGATCGCCCTTTCGGTGCTGCTGGTCCTGCTGCTGCGCTGGGTGCCGCCGCCCTTCACCGCGTTGATGATCGAGCGCAAGATCGAATCCTGGCGCACCGGCGAGGCGATCGACCTGACCCGCGAGTGGCGGCCATGGCGCGAGCTGCCCGACGACCTGAAAATGGCCGTGATTGCCGCCGAGGACCAGAAATTCGCCGACCACTGGGGCTTCGACGTCGCTGCAATCCGCGCTGCCCTCAGCCACAATGAGCGAGGCGGATCACTGCGCGGCGCCAGCACGCTGAGCCAGCAGGTGGCCAAGAACCTGTTTCTCTGGTCCGGGCGCAGCTGGCCGCGCAAGGGACTGGAGGCCTGGTTCACCGCGCTGATCGAATTGCTGTGGCCCAAGCAACGCATTCTCGAGGTCTACCTCAACAGCGTCGAATGGGGCGACGGCATCTTCGGTGCGCAGGCGGCGGCGCAGCATCACTTCGGTACCGGCGCGCCCTATCTGTCGGCCCACCAGGCCAGCCTGCTGGCCGCAGTGCTGCCCAACCCGCGACAATGGAGCGCTGGTAAACCGAGCCGCTATGTGAACAATCGCGCGGCCTGGATTCGACAGCAGATGCGCCAGCTCGGTGGCAGCCATTACTTGCAGCGAATCAAACCGAACCACCCGGAATGGTGGCCGAGCTGGCTGTGAGCCGGCATGCAGCACGACCGGCGCAGCAGGACGCAGCACTACCGGTGCCTGATGACCTAGCGCCCGCTCGCCATGGTGCGATGGGGTTTGACTGTGCAGTATTCGATCGGACCCAAGAGCAACGATGAACACCTCTCTCGTCCGGCTGAGCCTGGGCTACTTCTGCCTGGCGATGCTGTGGATCCTTCTCGGCGACACCCTGCTCGGCCAACTGGTGAGCGGTGACGGCCAGGCCTGGCAGATGGGCAAGGGCGCCCTGTTCGTGACGCTCACCAGCGCCCTGCTGTTCGTGCTCGGTCGCCGGCACGTCCGTCGCTTCGATGAGCAGCAGCGCGCCCAGCATCTGCAGGAAACCAGCCTGAAGCAGGCCGCCGCGGTTTTCGACAGCACCCAGGAAGGCGTGCTGGTCACCGACCCGCAACAGCACATCGTGCACGTCAACCCGGCGTTCTCGCGGATCACCGGTTACAGCACCGAGGAAGTGCTCGGCCAGACGCCGAAGCTCTTCGCCTCCGGCAAGCATGACGCCACCTTCTACCGGCAGATGTGGCAGGCGCTGCAGGAAGATGGCGTCTGGAGCGGAGAGATCTGGAACCGGCGCAAGAACGGCGAGGTGTACCCGCAATGGCAGAATCTGCGCTGCATCTACGACAACGAGGGACAGCTCAGCCACTACGTGGCGGTTTTCTCCGATCTGTCGGCCCTGAAGCGCTCGCGCGAGGAACTTGACCAGCTCGCGCATTTCGATCCGCTGGTCAACCTGCCGAACCGTCTGCTGTTCACCGAGCGAGCCAAGCAGGACCTTGAACGCGCCCGGGCGAACAAGCGCAGCGGCGCGCTGCTGCTGATCGACCTCGACCACTTCAAGGACATCAACGAAAGCCTCGGTCACAACCTCGGCGATACCCTGCTGCAGGCCGTCAGCGCGCGCCTGAGCGAGCAGCTGGAGAGCGGCATGACCCTCGGCCGCCTGGGCGGCGACGAGTTCGCCCTGCTCTGCGAGGACTATGGCGCGGAAAAGGCAACCGCCCTGGCGCTACGCATCCTCGATCGCCTGAACGAGCCTTTCCGGCTCGGCGAGCGGGAGCTGTTCAGCAGCGCCAGCATCGGCATCGTGCTCTACCCCTACCCCACCGACGTGCAGAACGTCGAGCAGCTGATGCGCAATGCCGACTCGGCGCTGTTCAAGGCCAAGAGCAGCGGCCGCTCCACCTACGCTTTCTACTCTCAGGAGCTGACCAGCCAGGCGCGCCAGCGCGTGGAGCTAGTCACCGCATTGCGCCAGGCATTGGAGCAGGGGCAACTGCGCCTGCACTACCAGCCGATCTACGACCTGCGCCAGGGCAGCATCAGCGGGTTCGAGGCGCTGGTGCGCTGGCAGCACCCGGAGAAGGGCCTGATCTCGCCCGCCGTGTTCATCCCCATCGCCGAGGAGACCGGGCTGATCAGCGCCATCGACCACTGGGTTCTCCAGCAGGCCTGCCACCAGGCCCGGGAATGGCTCGGCCAGGGTCGCCCACTCGGCTTCATCGCGGTGAACATTTCCAGTCGGCTGTTCGGCAACGGCGACCTCGACCTGCAGATAGCCACTGTCGTGGCCAGCAGCGGGCTGGCAGCACGCCATCTGGAGCTGGAAATCACCGAAAGCGCCGTCATGCAGGACCCGGACGGTGCACTGGAACTGCTGCAACGGCTGCGCACCCTCGGCGTTCAGCTGGCGATCGACGACTTCGGCACCGGTTATTCCTCGCTACAGCGTCTCAAGCGCATGAACGTGCACAAGCTCAAGATCGACCAGGGCTTCGTCCGCGGCTTGCCGGCGGACCGCGAAGACGCCGCCATCACCCGCTCAGTGATCGGCCTGGCACATAACCTCGGCCTGAAAGTGGTTGCCGAGGGGATCGAGATTGCGGACCAGGCGGCGTTCCTTCTGGAGCAGAACTGCGACTATGGCCAGGGCTACGGTTTCGCCCGACCGAGACCGGCCGACGAGATCGACTGGCAGCCCACCGCGCTCGACTACGGACAGCGCTGCCGCTCGTCGAGACCCTGACGAAGCGCTTATATCAATAGGCCATCACCGGGGGTAAGCTGACAGAACGGTCAAGGACCGCATTCCGAGAGCCCAGGTCGAAACCGGCAGGCGTTGCGCCGCCCGGCCCGATCGACCAGCGACCCGCCCGTCGGCCGAAGGCCGGCAGATCGGGTAAACACGCGTACCACAGCGAAGATGATGAGCGACCCATCGATTCACCACAGTCCCCCTGGCGGCTTGCGCCAGTTCTTCACCCGGCGAAACGGTATCGCCTGGGGCATGCTGGTGTTCACGCTGCTGGTGCAGCTGGTCGTCTGGCAGAGCCTGCGCGCCAATGAGGACCGGGCCGCCCAGGAGCAGTTCCAGATGCTGGGCGAGAAGGTCACCGAGGCGATCCGCAAGCGCCTGCGCGACCATGAACAGATCCTGCTCGGCGGCGCCGGCCTGTTCGACGCGGTGGAGCAGGTCAGCCGCGAACAATGGCGGCTGTACGTCGAACGACTGGCCCTGGCCGAGCGTTATCCGGGCATCCAGGGCGTCGGCTTCACCCAGGCCATCCGTCCTGCTGAGCGAGCCGCCCATGTGGCGCGCATCCGCTCCCAGGGCTTTGCCGATTACGACATCCACCCAGCTGGCGAGCGCGAGCTGTACACCTCGATCATCTTTCTGGAACCGTTCAGCGGGCGCAACCTGGCGGCCTTCGGCTACGACATGTACGCCGAACCGATACGTCAGCAGGCCATGCAGCGCGCGGCGCAGCTCGGCGAGACCAGCATCACCGGCAAGGTGACGCTGGTACAGGAGACCCATGGCACGGTCCAGGCCGGGGTGCTGCTCTATGTGCCCGTGTATCGCCCGCACCTGCCGACAAGCACGCCGGACGAGCGCATGCAGGCGCTGCTCGGCTTCGTCTACAGCCCCTATCGTGTCGACGACCTGATGCGCGGTATCCTCCGTGCCGCCGACCTGCCGCTGGCGCTGCACATCTACGCCAGCGCCGACGAGGCGCCCGAGCATCTGCTGCACGCCTCGCGTGAGCCACCCGCCCCCGGCAGCGCGCGCTACAGCGCGCTGCAGCGACTCGAACTGTACGGCCAGACCTGGACGCTGCGCATGGACAGTCGCCCCGAGTTCGAGGATCGCTTCCATGCCAACGAGGCGCTGGTATTTGGCCTCGGCCTCGGCCTCAGCTTGCTGGTGTTCTTTCTCACCTCGTCACTGGCGCTGCGTCACGGCCGCGCCCAGGCCCTGGCCGAGGAAATGACGCGGCATATCCGGCAGAGCCGGCACGACCTGCGGCTGAGCGAGGAACGTCTGTCGCTGGCGCTCAAGGGCAGCAACGACGGGCTCTGGGACCTGGACCTAGAAGCCGGCAGCATGTACGCCTCGCCCCGCGCCTGGGAAATGCTCGGCTATCGCCCCAACGAGCTGCCCTGCGACCTCAAGCTGTGGGAGCGGGTGACCGTCGCCGAGGATCTTGCCCAGCAGAAAGCCAGACTGGCGCAGACGATGCTCGCCAACGTCGACCACTTCACCACCGAGTTGCGCCTGCAACACAAGCACGGCCATGTCGTGCCGGTGCTGCTGCGCGGCTACATCCAGCGCGACCCGCAGGGCATGGCCCAGCGCATCAGCGGCACGCTGATGGACCTGACCGAACGCAAGCGCATCGAACAGATGAAGAACGACTTCGTCTCCACCGTCAGCCACGAGCTGCGTACACCGCTGACCTCGATCAGCGGGGCGCTGGGGCTGATCGTCGGTGGCGCGCTCGGCAAGGCGCCGCCGTCCATGCAGCAGATGCTGGAAATCGCCTACAGCAACAGCCTGCGCCTGGGCCATCTGATCAACGATCTGCTGGACATGGAGAAAATCGCCGCCGGCAAGATGAGCTTCGAACTGCGCGAACATTCGCTCGGCGAGCTGCTCAAGGAGTCCCTGGCGAGCAATCAGGCGCTATGCGATCAGCACGGCGTGCGCTGCAGCCTGGAGCACGCCACTGACGTGCGGGTCTGGGTGGATGGCATGCGCCTGCAGCAGGTGCTCGGCAATTTCCTGTCCAACGCCTTCAAATTCACTCCGGCGGGTGGTCACATCCGCGTCCACAGCAGCCTGCGCGGCCAGCGCGTGCGCATCAGCGTCACCGATCAGGGACCGGGTATTCCCGAAGCGTTCCGCTCGCGGGTGTTCGAGAAATTCGCCCAGGCCGATGCCTCCGACAGCCGGCAGAAATCCGGCACCGGCCTGGGTCTGGCCATTACCAAGGAGCTGATCGAGCGCATGGGCGGCACGGTGGGCTTCGATTGCGAGCCGGGCCAGGGCACGACCTTCTGGTGCGAGCTGCCGATCCAGCTGCCCTCCGCCGAGACCGACGGCGGCGAAGATCTGCCACGCATTCTGGTGGTCGAGGACGAGCCGGACACCGGCCGCCTGTTGCATCTGATGCTGCGCGAAGGCGGTTACGCCGCGGACCGCGTGCAGAGCCTGCACCAGGCCAGGGAAAAGCTCGCCAGCGAGCATTACGAAGCCATGACCCTCGACCTGCACCTGCCTGATGGCAGCGGCATGCAGCTGATCGCCGAACTGCGCGACAAGCCCGTGCTGCAGGATCTGCCCATCGTGGTCATCTCCGCCGCCCACCAGTTCGACCGCGCGCAGTTCCCGGAAGAGATCGTCTGGCTGCACAAACCGATCACCAATGCGCAATTGCTGGCCGCGGTCGAGAAAGCGCGTGGGCACCGCCGTCCCGGCAGCCCGTGATCACAATCTGAAGATGACAGGCAAAAAAAATCGCGGGAGCCGTCGGCATCCCGCGATCTATTTCTGCTGAAGGGCATCAGGCCTGGATCGAGCCCTTGAGCTTGTTCATCGCGTTCTTTTCCAGCTGACGAATGCGCTCGGCCGACACGTTGTACTTGGCCGCCAGGTCGTGCAGGGTCGCCTTGTCCTCGTTCAGCCAGCGCTGCTGTAGGATGTCGCGGCTACGCTCGTCCAGCCCCTCGAGGGCGGCGTGCAGGCTGGAGGTGGAGCTGTCACTCCAGTCGGCATCTTCCAGCTGACGCGCCGGATCGTAGCGATGGTCTTCCAGGTAGTGAGCCGGCGACTGATAGGCGCTGTCGTCATCAGCATCGGCTGCCGGATCGAAGGCCATATCATGGCCGGTCAGGCGGCTTTCCATCTCGCGCACTTCATGCGGCTCGACGCCAAGGCTGTCGGCCACCGCAGTCACCTCATCGTTGTTCAGCCAGGCGAGACGCTTCTTCTGGCTGCGCAGGTTGAAGAACAGCTTGCGCTGCGCCTTGGTGGTGGCGACCTTGACGATGCGCCAGTTGCGCAGGATGAACTCGTGGATTTCGGCGCGAATCCAGTGCACGGCGAAGGACACCAGCCGTACACCCATCTCCGGGTTGAAGCGCTTGACCGCCTTCATCAGACCGACGTTGCCTTCCTGGATCAGGTCGGCCTGGGCCAGCCCGTAGCCGGAATAGCTGCGAGCGATGTGAACGACGAAACGCAGGTGCGCCAGCACCATCTGCCGAGCCGCTTCGAGATCCTGATGATAGAAAAGGCGCTCGGCCAGCTCGCGCTCCTGCTCGACGGTGAGCAGCGGGAGGCTGTTCACGGTCTGCACGTAGGCCTCGAGATTCGCTCCCGGGACTAGCGCTTGAACAGGTTGCAGAGTAGTTGTCATGCAGTACCTCCAATGACGAAGCTGCAGCAGTTTAGCATTGCCGCATGAGACTGCAAGCCTGTAGAAAAGTTCCCCTACACACCCGCTAAGGGATTGTATTAAAAGGACTTTTCACCTTGGCGCAAGCTCGCTGAGGTGTCGTGCGACAGCCAGCCAGGCGCCGATGTAACCAAGGAGCACCGCACCGATCACCAGCGACAGCGCATCGCCGGCCGGCACGCCCTCCAGGCCGAAATCGCTGCCGTACAGGCCGGCCAGATTGACCACCGCCTCGTTCAGCCAGCCGAGGCCGTATGCCAGCAGCAGCCAGGCGATCAGTCCCGCACCGAGGCCGTAGATGGCGCCCATGTAGAGGAATGGGCGGCGCACGTAGCCGTCGGTACCGCCGACCAGCTTGACCACCTCGATCTCGGTGCGGCGGTTCTCGATGTGCAGGCGAATGGTGTTGCCGATCACCAGCAGCAGCGTGGCCACCAGCAACAGTGTGAGGCCGAAGACGAAGCGGTCGCCGAGCTTGAGGATCGCCGTCAGCCGCTCGACCCAGAGCAGGTCCAGCTGCGCCTGCTGCACGCCGGGCAACTCGGCCAGCTGCTGGCGCAGCGCCTCGAGCTTGTCCTTGTCCACCTCGTCCGGGGTTACCAGGATGACGCCGGGCAGCGGGTTCTCCGGCAGCTCCTTGAGCGCCTCGCCGAGGCCGGATAGCTGCTGGAACTCTTCCAGCGCCTGCTCGCGACTGATCCAGTCGGCTTCGGCCACGTCCGGCATTCCGGCCACCTGGTCGCGCAGCCGCTCGCCGGTGGCGGCGTCGACGTCCAGCTGCATGAACAGCGAGATCTGCGCAGCGCGCTGCCAGGAACCGCCGAGCCGCTCGACGTTGTCTAGCAGCAGCGCCAGCCCCATGGGCAGGCTCAGCGCCACGGCCATCACCAGACAGGTGAAGAAGCTGCCGATCGGCTGCTTGAGTAGGCGCCCGACGCTGTCCACCAGGCTCGCCCGATGGCTCTCGAGCCAGGCGTGGAACAGCGTCTTGAAATCGGGCTCGTCGCCACGCGGCTGCTCCGGCTTCTTCACCGAACCACCGACGCGCTCGGCCGTGCTTGGATTGGTTTTGGCGTTGCGTTCGTTGCTCATCAGCTGGCCTCTCCGTCACCGATCAGGCGACCACGCTGCAGGGTCAGCATGCGATGGCGCATTCGTGCGATCAGCGCCAGGTCGTGGCTGGCGATCAGCACGGTTGTACCCAGACGGTTGATGTCTTCGAACACGCCCATGATCTCCGCGGCCAGGCGCGGATCGAGGTTGCCGGTGGGCTCGTCCGCCAGCAGCAAGGCCGGACGGTGCACCACGGCACGGGCGATGCCGACACGCTGCTGCTGACCGGTGGAAAGGTCCGCCGGATACTGCAGCGCCTTGTCCTTGAGGCTGACGCGCTCCAGCGCCGTCATCACCCGTTGGCCGATCTCGCGCTTGTTCAGCCCGAGGATCTGCAACGGCAGGGCGACGTTGTCGAATACGGTGCGATCGAACAGCAACTGGTGGTTCTGGAACACCACGCCGATCTGTCGGCGCAGAAAGGGAATCTGCGCATTGGTGATGCGCGACAGGTCCTGCCCGGCCAGCAGCAGCTTGCCGCTGGTGGGCCGCTCCATCGCCAGCAACAGGCGCAGCAGTGTGCTTTTGCCAGCGCCGGAATGGCCGGTGACGAAGAGGAACTCGCCACGCCTGACCTGGAAGGACAGCTCGTGCAGCCCGACGTGACCGTTGGGGTAGCGTTTGCCGACCTGTTCGAAACGGATCATGCGTCTTCCCGCTGGGCGAACAGCGCCTTGACGAAGGCATCGGCCTCGAAGGTGCGCAGATCGTCGATACCTTCGCCTACGCCGATATAGCGGATCGGCGTGCCGAACTGCTTGGCCAGGGCGAAGATCACGCCGCCCTTGGCGGTGCCGTCGAGCTTGGTCAGCGCAAGCCCGGTCAGCTCGACCGCCTGGTTGAACTGGCGGGTCTGGTTGATGGCGTTCTGTCCGGTACCGGCATCGAGCACCAGCAGCACCTCATGTGGCGCCGACTCGTCGAGCTTGCCCATCACCCGGCGGACCTTCTTCAGCTCTTCCATCAGGTTGTCTTTGGTGTGCAGGCGGCCGGCGGTGTCGGCGATCAGCACGTCGATGCCGCGTGCCTTGGCGGCCTGCACGGCATCGAAGATCACCGAGGCGGAATCCGCGCCGGTGTGCTGGGCGATCACCGGGATGCCGTTGCGCTCGCCCCACACCTGCAGCTGCTCCACCGCTGCGGCGCGGAAGGTGTCACCGGCGGCGAGCATGACCTTCTTGCCGTCGAGTTGCAGTTTCTTGGCCAGCTTGCCGATGGTAGTGGTCTTGCCGACGCCGTTCACGCCGACCACCAGGATCACGTAGGGACGCTTGCCGGCATCGATCGCCAGCGGCTGCTCGACCGGCTTGAGCAGGCCGACGAGCTCCTCCTGCAGCGCGGTGTAGAGCGCGCCGCTGTCGGCCAGCTCCTTGCGCGAGACGCGCCGGGTGAGGTTCTGCATGATCGCGGTGGTCGCCTCGACGCCAACGTCGGCGGTCAGCAGGCGGGTTTCCAGTTCGTCGAGCAGATCGTCGTCGATGGCCTTCTTGCCGAGGAACAGGCTGGCCATGCCTTCGCCGATGCTGGCGCTGGTCTTCGACAGACCCTGGCGCAGGCGAGCGAAGAAGCCGAGCTTGGCAGGCGCTTCCGACGTGGCCGCAACGACCGGGGCAGATACCGGTTCGGGTTCGGGTTCGGGTTCGGGTACAGGCTCTGGCAGCGGCGACTCGATCACCTCGGTCGGCTGCAGATCGGCCTCGACGGCGCGAGGCTCCTCGTGCTGCGGCGTGGCGGCAGGCGTTTCGACATTCGCCACGGTCTGCTCGACCGGTTCGCTGTCCGCTTGAGGCTCGGTGGCCGGCTGCTCTGCCGAAGCGGGCTGGGGCTTCTTGCGCAGCCAGCCGAACAGGCCTTTCTTCTCGCCGGGCTCGGCCGGCGTCTTCTTGTCGTCGTTGGAACCAAACATGGAGAAGGTATTCTCAAGGATGCGAAACGGCGGCAGCCAGGCTGCCGGCCTCAAAATGGGTCCTATCCTAGCACCTCGCCAAGCAGGTGCGCTAAGCGCGGCACTGCGACCGAGCCGGCTGTACGGATACCCCGGCTTTGCCTGACCCGCGCCGGCCATTACCATGGCTGCCGTGTCGCCGCCCTGCCATCCACCGTGGCGGGCACCAACCTGGACGAGTCCCGACTATGCCTCTGACGTTACGCCGCGCCGCCGCCCTGCTGCTCGGAGCACTCTATCTGCCGCTAGTGGCTGCAGCAGACAACCAGCCGACCCACGAGTTCTTCCTCGACAATGGCCTGAAGGTGATCGTTCGCGAGGATCACCGCGCCCCGGTGGTGGTTTCCCAGCTCTGGTACAAGGTCGGCTCCAGCTACGAGACGGCGGGCCAGACCGGCCTGTCCCATGCCCTCGAACACATGATGTTCAAGGGCAGCCGCAAGCTCGACGCCGGCGAAGCCTCGCGCATCCTGCGAGAACTGGGCGCCGAGGAAAACGCCTTCACCAGCGACGACTACACCGCCTACTACCAGGTGCTGGCCCGCGACCGTCTCGCCGTGGCCTTCGAACTCGAAGCCGATCGCCTGGCCAGCCTCAAGCTGCCGCCAGAAGAGTTCGCCCGCGAGATCGAAGTGATCAAAGAAGAACGCCGCCTGCGCACCGACGACAAGCCCAGCTCGCTGGCCTATGAGCGCTTCAAGACCATCGCCTATCCGGCCAGCGGCTACCGCAACCCGACAATCGGCTGGATGGACGACCTCAATCGCATGCAGGCCGACGAGCTGCGTGCCTGGTACAAGCAATGGTACGCGCCGAACAATGCCACCTTGGTGGTGGTCGGCGACGTGACGGCCGACGAGGTACGCGGGCTGGCCGAGCGTTTCTTCGGCGGCATCGAACGACGCGAGGTGCCGACGGCCAAGCGGCCGCTGGAACTGGACGAACCGGGCGAGCGCCGCCTCAGGCTGCACGTGAGGACGCAGTTGCCCACATTGCTGATGGCGTTCAACGCCCCCAGTCTCGCGACTGAGGAGAACGCCCGCCAGGTGCACGCGCTGCGGTTGATCTCCGCCCTGCTCGACGGTGGCTACAGCGCACGTCTGCCGGAGCGGCTGGAACGCGGCGAGGAGCTGGTGACCAGCGCCTCGGCCTGGTACGACGCCTACGCCCGCGGCGACAGCCTGTTTGTCCTGAGCGCCGCGCCGAACATGCAGAAAGGCCGCACCCTGGAAGAAGTCGAAGCCGGTCTCTGGCAGGAACTGGACGCGCTCAAGGAGGCGCCACCCTCGGCGGACGAACTCGAGCGGGTACGCGCCCAGGTCATCGCCGGGCTGGTGTACGAGCGCGATTCCATCACCCAGCAGGCCACCACCATCGGCAAGCTGGAAACCGTCGGCCTGTCCTGGCGGCTGATGGACGAGGAGCTGGCGGCGCTCGAGGCCGTCACGCCCGAAGACATCCAGCAGGCTGCGCGCAGCTATTTCACCCGCTCGCGCCTGAGCGTCGCCCATGTTCTGCCCGAGGAAGCCCGAGATGAGTGATTGCAAAGCCCTGCGCAACGGCCTGCTCGGCCTGCTGCTGGCGGCCATCTTCGGCCTGGCGGGCTGCGATGAAGGCTCCACCGCCCTGCCGCGCCCCGGCGAACCAGTGAAACAGGACGTGGCCCGCGAGGCCGCCCAACCCGCCATAGCGAGCGAAGCGGCCACGGCAACGGAGAAACCCCGCCTCGAGTCCCTCAGCGAACTGAGCGACCAGCCGCTGGCCCGACGCAAACTGGACATCCAGAGCTGGCAGACCGCCGAAGGTGCCAAGGTACTGTTCGTCGAGGCTCGCGAGCTGCCGATGTTCGACCTGCGCCTGACCTTCTCCGCCGGCAGCAGCCAGGACGGTGACGTACCCGGCCTGGCGCTGCTGACCAATGCCATGCTCAACGAGGGCGTCGAAGGCAAGGACGTCAGCGCCATCGCCCGTGGTTTCGAAGGCCTCGGCGCAGACTTCGGCAACGGCTCCTACCGCGACATGGCGGTGGTCAGCCTGCGCAGCCTAAGCGCGCCGGACAAGCGCGAGCCGGCACTGGCGCTGTTCAACCAAGTCATCGGCCAGCCGACCTTCCCCGAGGACTCGCTGCAGCGGATCAAGAACCAGCTGCTGGCCGGCTTCGAATTCCAGAAGCAGAACCCCGGCAAGCTGGCCAGCCTGGAGCTGTTCGCCCAGCTATATGGCAATCACCCCTACGCCCACCCCAGCGAAGGCACGCCCGAGTCGATTCCGGCGATCGGCGTCGAGCAGCTGCGCGACTTCCATGCCCGTGCCTACGCGGCTGGAAATGCGGTGATCGCGCTGGTCGGCGACCTTTCCCGTGAGGAAGCCGAAGCACTCGCCGCCCAGGTTTCCGCCGCGCTGCCACAAGGTCCGGCACTGCCGACGACGCCCTCGCCCCAACCACCCGCGGCCGGCAAGCACCACATCGACTTCCCCTCCAACCAAAGCCACCTGATGCTGGCCCAGCTCGGCATCCCTCGTGGCCATCCGGACTATGCGGCGCTTTATCTGGGCAATCAAATCCTCGGCGGTGGCGGTTTCGGTACGCGACTGATGGAAGAAGTACGGGAGAAGCGCGGCCTGACCTACGGCATCTATTCCGGCTTCAGCCCGATGCGCGCCGAAGGGCCGTTCATGATCAGCATGCAGACCCGCGCCGAACTCACCGATGGCGCATTGGAACTGGTGCAGCAGCTGGTACGCGATTACCTCGCCGAAGGCCCGACCGAGGCCGAGCTGGAGCGCAGCAAGCGCGAGATCGCCGGCAGTTTCCCGCTGTCCACCGCCAGTAACGCCGATATCGTCGGCCAGCTCGGCAGCATCGGCTTCTACGGCCTGCCGCTGACCTACCTGGAAGACTTCATGGGCGAAATCCAGGCGCTGACGGTCGAACAGGTCAAGAACGCGATGAACAAGCACCTGCAGGAAGATGCCTTCGTCATCGTTACCGCCGGGCCCAGCGTCGAGCAGCAACCGCTGCCGCCGCCCAGCGAAAAACCAATCGAACAGCCCAGCGGCGTTCCGGAGCATTGATGGCCAATCCACCCATTCGCCCCAGCGCCCATGGCGGCCAGGGCCAGTTGCGCATCATCGGCGGCGAATGGCGCTCGCGCCGCTTCAGCTTCCCAGATGCCGAAGGCCTGCGGCCGACGCCGGACCGGGTCCGCGAAACCCTGTTCAACTGGCTGGCGCCCTACCTTTCGGGCGCGCGGGTGCTCGACCCGTTCACCGGCAGCGGCGCGCTCTATCTGGAGGCGCTGTCGCGTGGCGCCAGCATGGCCCTGGCGCTGGACGTGAACGCCAACGCCATCGCCAGCCTGCGCAAGCACCTGGACACCCTCAACTGCGGCCACGGCCAGCTGCTGCAGAGCGACGCCCTGCGCTATCTGGACAGCCAGACGCCGGCGCCCTTCGACCTGGTCTTTCTCGACCCGCCGTTCAACAGGAACCTGCTGCAGCCGGCCTGCGAGCTGCTCGAAGGCAAGGGTTGGCTGGCCGCGCACGCCTGGGTCTACACCGAAAGCGAAGCGCCGCCTTCCAGCCTCGGCCTGCCCGGCAACTGGCGACTGCATCGGGAGAAGAAGGCCGGCAAGGTGTTCTATGCCCTGTGGGAACGCCAGGGCCCCAGCGAGCCAACCGCCACTCAGTAGAAGTCGACGGTCTGCCCGTGGCGATCGAAGGCGAGAAAGCGCCCGATATTGCCGGTCTCGATCGAGCCGACCATCATCTTCAACGGCTGCTCGGCCTCGTCGGAGCTGGGCGTGATGCCGGCATGGCCGGGCAGCGCAGCGGCGAACAGCAGGTCCCAGGCCACGCCGGTACGTGCGGACTCCTCGCGCAGGGCAGCGAAATCGCGCAGTTCCTCGGGCAGCTTGTCGACGCAGAGCACCGGCTTTAGCGAGCCGCCGCCGTTTTCCTCGAAGCGCTGCCGCTCGGCCTCGGTGGCATCGGCAGGCAGTTCGGCGCTGACGAAGACGAACAGCAGGCGCTGCGGTTCACGCTCCTGGCGCGCAGCCGCCAGCAGTTGGTCGAAGGGGGTCAGGGTCATGGTTTGGTCCAGATGGGTATACCGGCGCCCACTGTCCACCGCCCGCGTGGCGCTGACCATATCTCCAAAGGCATACGCCGCCGCCCGGCCAGCACCATTCAGCCCCTGCATGGCGCTTTTCTTCCGCCGGGCAGCGCTCTAACGTCGCGCTTAAACAGAGGAATCCGAGCGAACGTGTCCGACCCTTTCCAACCGGCGTGGTGGCTGCCAGGCCCGCACCTGCAGACCCTGTGGAACCCGTTCTTTCGCCGCGCGCCGCGCCTGGCCCGCCAGCGCGAACGGCTGTGGCTGGCCGACGGCGATTTCATCGATCTGGACTGGCACGGCCCGCACGAGGCTTCGGCGCCGCTGGTGCTGGTGTTGCACGGGCTGACCGGCTCGTCCAGTTCGCTCTATGTGCTCGGCCTGCAGCAGCAACTGGCCGCGCGCGGCTGGGCCAGCGTCGCCATCAACTGGCGCGGCTGCTCGGGCGAGCCGAACCTGTTGCCGCGCGCCTACCACTCCGGCGCCAGCGACGACCTTGCCGAAGTCATCGGCCATCTGCAGGCCAAGCGCCCGCTGGCACCGCTGTATGCGGTCGGCTACTCGTTGGGTGGCAACGTGCTGCTCAAGTACCTGGGCGAAAGCGGCATCGGCAGCCCGCTGCGCAAGGCGGTCACGGTGTCGGTGCCGTTTCGCCTGGACCAGTGCGCCGATCGCATCGGCCTGGGTTTCTCCCGCGTCTACCAGGCGCACTTCATGAAGGCCATGGTCGCCTATGTGAAGGACAAGCAGCAGCGTTTCCAGCATGAAGGCCTGACCGAGCACCTGGGCGCCCTGCAGCGCCTGGGTCCGCTGCAGGGCATGCGCACCTTCTGGGACTTCGACGGCCGCTTCACCGCACCGCTGCACGGCTACAGCGACGCCCACGACTACTATCGCCGTGCCTCCAGCCGCTACTACCTGCCGACGATCACCACGCCGACCCTGCTGATCCAGGCCGAGGACGACCCTTTCGTGTTCCGCCACAGCGTGCCGGAACCGGCCGAACTGTCCGCGAGCACCTCCCTGGAGTTGCACCGCCGCGGCGGTCATGTCGGCTTTGTCGAAGGCACGCCACGCCGCCCTCGCTACTACCTGGAGCGGCGCATTCCGCAATGGCTGGGCGAGCCCGGGCCCGGTCAGGCATCCGACGTCGGCAGCAACGCATCCAGCGCGACGAAGTACTGACGTTGCAAGGCAGCCACCGCCTCGCGGGCGCCGGTCGCGACGAAGCCGCTTTCCAGCGCCAGCACCTGATAGATGCCCCGCCGCATCTGTACCGGATCGAGCTGACCCGCGCCGGCGCCGGCCGTGGCAAGGAAGCGGATCCAGGAGGTGAGCACGATCCAGGCGTTGAGGGCCAGCGCCTCGGTCTGCTCGCCATCCATTTCAAGGATGCCCGCCTCGACGAAACCCTGGTAGATCGCCCGGGCGTGCTCCAGGCAACGTGCGGCAAAGCCTGCGTAGCGTTGCGCCAACGCGGCATCGGCGTCGAGCAAGCCCTCCAGGTCCCGATGCAAAAAACGGTAATCCCACATCGCGCCGAGCAGCGCCTCAAGGTAAAGCGCCTTGTCCTCGACCTGCATTGGCCGTGCTGGCGGTAGGCGCAGGAACTGGTCGACCCGCGCCTCATAACGGCCGAACAGCTCGGCGACGATCGCCTGCTTGTTGGCGAAGTGGTAGTAGAGGTTGCCCGGCGAGATACCCAGGTGCGCGGCGATGTGGTTGGTGGTGACGGTGCGTTCGCCCTGGGCATTGAACAGCGCCAGGCTGGCTTCGATGATGCGATCGCGGGTCTTGGCTCGGGGTGCCATGGGTGGCGGGGTCTCGGCGATGGAGCGAAGGGGCAACGGTACACGCCAGCGGCCGGGCAAGCACGTCTCGTTGACAGATTAGAGCAATTACTCTAGAAATCTCCCAGCCATCTTTCTTGAGGAGCCTCCATGTCCGCCGACATTCCGCAGGCGCTTGCCGCCATGGAGGCTCTGTTCCAGCGTCAACGCTCGGCCTTTCTCGCCGCGCCCATGCCTTCGGAGGAAGACCGCGAGCGCTGGCTGGACGCGCTGCGCGATGTGCTGGCAACCCACCAGCCGGCACTGATCGAGGCCATCAGCACGGATTTCGGCCATCGCTCGGCCGACGAAACCCTGCTGGCGGAAATCATGCCCAGCCTGCATGGCATCCGTTACGCCTGCCGACATCTGCGGCGCTGGATGAAACCGTCGCGGCGTCGGGTCGGCCTGGCTTTCCAGCCGGCCAGCGCGCGGGTGGTCTACCAACCGCTGGGGGTGGTGGGGATCATCGTGCCGTGGAACTACCCGCTCTACCTGGCCATCGGCCCGCTGATCGGCGCGCTCGCGGCCGGCAACCGCGTGATGCTGAAGATGAGCGAGTCGACACCGGCCACCGGTCAGCTGCTGAAAACGCTGCTCGCGCAGGTGTTCCCCGAGGATCAGGTGGCGGTGGTGCTCGGCGACGTGGAGGTCGGCCGAGCCTTTGCCCGCCTGCCTTTCGACCATCTGCTGTTCACCGGCGCGACCTCTGTCGGCCGTGACGTGATGCGTGCCGCTGCCGACAACCTCACCCCGGTCACCCTCGAGCTGGGCGGCAAGTCGCCGGCCATCGTCTCGGCCACGGTGCCGCTGGCCGATGCCGCCGAGCGCATCGCCTTCGGCAAATGCATGAATGCCGGGCAGACCTGCGTCGCGCCGGACTATGTGCTGGTACCGCGGGCCCGCCTCGAGGGCTTCGTCGACGCCTATCGTGAAGCGGTACAGCGTCTGTATCCGAGCCTTGCGGACAACCCCGACTACACCGCAATCATCAATGCGCGTCAGCTGGCACGATTGCAGGACTACCTCGACGATGCCCGCGCCAAGGGCGCCCGGGTCGTGCCACTGTTCACCGAGGCGCAGCAGCGGCGCATGCCGCACTGCCTGCTGCTGGAGGTGAACGAGCAGATGCGGGTGATGCAGGAGGAGATCTTCGGCCCGCTGCTGCCGATCGTGCCCTATGGCGAGCTGGACGAGGCGCTGGCCTATGTCAACGCCCGGCCACGACCGCTGGCGCTGTACTACTTCGGCTACGATCGCGGCGAGCAGCAGCGCGTCCTCGAGGGCACGCATTCCGGCGGCGTATGCCTGAACGACACCCTGCTGCATGTCGCGCAGCACGATCTGCCCTTCGGCGGCATCGGCCCTTCCGGCATGGGCCATTACCACGGGCACGAAGGCTTCCTGACCTTCAGCAAGGCCAGGGCGGTATTCGCCAAGCAGCGCTTCAACGCCGCACGGCTGATCTATCCGCCCTACGGCAAGTGGTGGCAGAAGCTGATCTACGCTCTGTTCATCCGCTGAAGCGCGACGAACCCATGCACGACCTCGCCATGAACCGCCGCACCCTGCTCAAGGTCGGGCTGCTCGGCGGCGCCATCCTGGCCGCTGGCGGGCTGCTCGGCCGCTGCGCCGGGGCGACCGCCGCCGGCCCCGCCAGCGGCTTCGCCGTGCTGCGTGAGGCCGACCTGCCGCTGCTGCACCGGCTGGTCCCGCTGCTGCTGGACGGCGCGGTAGCTGCCGAGCACATGCCGCAGGCCGTGCAGGCCACGCTGAGCAGCCTCGATCAGGGCCTGGACCACCTCTCGCCCGCCCTGGCGGCCCAGGTGCGCCAGCTGTTCGACGTGCTCGGCCAGCCGCTGACCCGCGGCCCGCTCACCGGCATCTGGGGCGACTGGAGCCAGGCCTCGGACGACCAGCTGCGCACGTTCCTTCTGCGCTGGCAGAACAGCTCGCTGGCGCTGCTGCGCCAGGGGCACGCCTCGCTGCTGCAGATGATCCTCATGGCCTGGTACGCCTGCCCCGCTTCCTGGGCGCACTGCGGCTATCCCGGGCCACCGGCCGTCTGACCAAGGAGGCCGCCGTGCCCGTTCCCGATCTCTTCGCCGAAGGCCTCGCCCGTGGCTGGACCACCCATGACGGCTCGCGCCTGCAGCAGGACCTGACGCTGGAAGCCGATATCGCCATCGTCGGCAGCGGCGCGGGCGGCGCCACCAGCGCGGAAATCCTCAGCGCCGCCGGTTTCAAAGTGCTGCTGATCGAGGAAGGCCCGCTGCGCACCAGCCGCGACTTCGACATGCAGGAAGCCCGGGCCTACCGCTCGCTCTATCAGGAAGCCATCGGCCGCACCAGCAAGGACGGCGCGATCACGATCCTGCAAGGCCGTGCGGTGGGCGGTACCACGCTGGTGAACTGGACCTCGAGCTTCCACACCCCAGCGCAGACCTTGCAGCATTGGGCCCGCGAGCACGGCGTCAGCGGGCTTTCGGCCGAAGCGCTGCAACCCTGGTTCGAACGCATGGAGCAGCGCCTGGGCGTGGCACCCTGGGCAGTGCCGCCGAACGCCAACAACCAGGTGCTCAGGCGCGGCTGCGAACGGCTCGACTATCACTGGGCGGTGATCCCGCGCAACGTGCGCAGCTGCTGGAACCTGGGCTACTGCGGCATGGGCTGTCCGACCAATGCCAAGCAATCGATGCTGGTCACCAGCATTCCGGCGCTGCTGGACAAGGGCGGCGTGCTGCTCTATCTCGCACGGGCCGAGCGCCTGCAGGTGCGTGGCGAGCAGGTGGTCGGGCTCGACTGCCTGGGCATGGACGAGCGCTGCGTGGCGCCCACCGGCCGGCGCATCCGGGTCATCGCCCGGCACTACATCCTCGCCGGCGGCAGCATCAACACGCCGGGGTTGCTGCTGCGCTCGGAGGTGCCCGACCCACACCAGCGCGTCGGCAAGCGCACCTTCCTGCACCTGACCAACTTCTGCGCGGCGCAATTCGATGAGCGCATCGACGCCTTCAGCGGAGCACCGCAATCGATCTATTCGGATCACTTCCAGTGGCGCGACGGGGCTGCCGGGCCGGCGGGCTACAAGCTCGAAGTGCCGCCCATCCATCCCGCGCTCGCGGCCACACTGCTCGGCGATTTCGGCTCGGAGAACGCGCAGCGCATGGCCGCGCTGCCGCATACCCACGCCATGATCGCCCTGCAGCGCGACGGCTTTCATCCGGACAGTGCCGAGGGCAGCGTCGAGCTGCGCGACGATGGCAGCCCTGTACTCGACTACCGCATGACCGCCTACGCCTGGGACGGCATCCGCCGCGCCTTTCTCAGCATGGCCGAAATCCAGTTCGCCGCCGGTGCCCGCGCGGTGCTGCCGCTGCATGCCGATGCCCGGTACGTGAAGACGGCCCGCGCGGCACGCGAACTGATCGAGCGCCTCGACCTGGCGCCGTACCGCACCCGCCTCGGCAGCGCCCACGTCATGGGCGGTTGCGCCATGGGCGAAGATCCGCGCCAGGCGGTGACCGACAGCCTCGGCCGGCACCATCAGCTGGGCAATCTGTCCATTCACGACGGCTCGCTGTTTCCCACCAGCGTCGGCGCCAACCCGCAGCTGTCGATCTACGCCCTGTGCGCGAAGCTGGCCACGCAGTTGGGTGATCGCCTGCACAAGCCCTGAGATTGCCTCGCATTCGCGGCAGATCGCCGCATGGCCATTCAGACTTTACGCTGCCGATACCGAGCCGCTACCATCCACACCCCCACGCATGCGTCAGGACGCCGCGATGAATCGAGTGTTGTATCCGGGAACCTTCGATCCCATCACCATGGGCCACGCCGATCTGGTGGAACGTGCCTCGCGGCTGTTCGATGAGGTCATCATCGCCGTGGCGGCCAACCCGAAGAAGAACCCGCTGTTCCCGCTGGAGCAACGCGTGGAGCTGGCCCGTGAGGTGACCAAGCACCTGCCGAACGTGAAGGTCATCGGCTTCTCGACCCTGCTTGCCCACTTCGTCAAGGAACAGCAGGCCAACATCCTGCTGCGCGGCCTGCGCGCGGTGTCCGACTTCGAATACGAATTCCAGCTGGCCAACATGAACCGGCAGCTGGCCCCGGACGTCGAAAGCCTGTTCCTCACGCCGTCGGAAAAGTACTCCTACATTTCCTCGACCCTGGTGCGCGAGATCGCCTCGCTCCAGGGCGACGTTTCGAAGTTCGTGCATCCGGCCGTTATGCAGGCGCTCAAGACGCGCTTCGGCCAGAACTGAGGGCCGCCGTCGGCCCTGCGTCGAGTGCACGCCGAGCGTCGATGCGGCACAATTGGCCGTCGTAATTTAGCTGTGCCGTGGTTCGAGCCACGGCAGGAGTTCGCTGGATGTCCCTGAAAATCACCGATGACTGCATCAACTGCGATGTCTGCGAGCCGGAGTGCCCGAACAGCGCCATCTCCCAGGGCGAGGAGATCTACGTCATCGACCCCAACCTCTGCACCGAGTGCGTCGGCCACTATGACGAGCCGCAGTGCCAGCAGGTCTGCCCGGTAGACTGCATCCCGCTCGACGAGAACAACGTCGAGAGCAAGGACGAACTGATGCAGAAGTACCTGATCATCACCGGCAAGGCGTGATGCGCTGGCGGCGACCGACCCGGCGGAGGCTCCTGTTCAGGGTGCTCCACGGCTGGTTCGCCGCCCTGCTGTTACTGGCCTGCAGCGTCCAGGCCAACCCGCTCGACAATGGTGCCGTCGCCACCGCCCATCCCCTGGCCAGCGAAGTCGGCCGTCAGATCCTTGAAGCAGGCGGCAACGCCTTCGACGCCACCGTCGCGGTGAGCGCCGCGCTGGCCGTGGTCGAGCCCTATGGCTCGGGGCTCGGCGGTGGTGGCTTCTTTCTGCTGCGCGAGGCCGCCGAACCGGCCCGTCACGTATTTCTCGACGCCCGCGAGCGTGCGCCGCGCGCCGCCACGCCGGACCTGTATCTGCGCGACGGGCAGTTCCAGCGCGAACTGTCGCTGAACGGCCCGCTGGCGGCGGCGATTCCCGGCACGCCAGCGGCACTGGTCGAGCTCGCCGAACAACGTGGTCGCCTGCCACTCGAGGCGACCCTGGCGCCGGCCATCGCCCTGGCCCGCGACGGCTTCGAGGTGGATGCGGTGTACCGCCAGCGCGCCAGCTGGCGCCTGGCCGCACTGCGTGACGATCCCGAGAGTGCGCGGCTGTTTCTCGACGAGGGCGATCTTCCGGCCGAAGGTCATCTGCTGCGCCAGCCGGAACTGGCGCAAACCCTGGAGCGACTCGCCAGCAACGGCCGTGACGGCTTCTATCGCGGCGAACTGGCACAGAAGCTGGTCCAGGGCGTACGTGCGGCCGGCGGCATCTGGTCGCTGGAGGACCTGGCCGACTACCGCACCGTGGAGCGCGAGCCCCTGCGGTTCGCCCTGGCCGATGGCCGCGAGCTGATCGGTGCGCCGCCGCCCTCGGCCGGCGGGGTGATCCTCGCGCAGAGCCTGGGCATCCTCGAACGCCTCGCCTGGCGTGAGGCCGAACCGCTGCAGCGCAGCCACCTGGTGGTCGAGGCATTGCGTCGCGCGTACCGTGACCGCGGGCTGCTGGGCGATCCCGATTTCGTCGCCGCACCGATCGAGCGGCTTTTGTCCGCGCGCTACCTGGACCAGCTGGCCGCCGCCATCGACCGCGAGCACGCCACCCCGAGCAGCGACCTGCCACCGGCACCACGCTGGCGCGAGGGCGAGCACACCACGCATTTCGCCGTGATCGATGCCGAAGGCAATGCGGTGGCGGCGACGCTGTCGCTGAACATGATGTTTGGCGCCGCCTTCACCGTGCCCGGCACCGGGGTACTGCTCAACGACGAGATGGACGATTTCGCCGCCGACATCGACGGCAGCAACGCCTACGGTCTGGAAGGCAGCAGCGCCAACGCCATCGCCGGGGGCAAGCGGCCGTTGTCGAGCATGAGCCCGACCTTCATCGAGAGCCGCGAGGAATTCACCGCTTTCGGCACCCCCGGCGGCAGTCGCATTCCCAGCATGGTGCTGCTCTCGGCCCTGTCCTATCTGGACGGCGAGCCGGTGCAGGCCTGGCCGGCGGCGCCACGCTACCACCATCAGTACCTGCCGGACGTGCTGCAGTACGAGGCCGATGCCTTCAGCGCGGCCCATCTGGACGCGCTACGTGCCCGCGGCCACCAGCCCAGGCTGATCGAGCGGGACTACGGCAACCAGCAGGTGCTCTACTGGCACAAGCCGAGCGGCAAGGTCGAAGCGGCCAGCGACCCGCGCGGCATCGGCCGCGCGCTGAAGGTACCCGCACGGCGCCAGCCGATCACGGCTGCACAATGACCGGGCCGTCGTCCGCCGCCAGCTGCCGCAGCTGACGCGTCAGCTCGTGGCCCTCACCCAGCAGCAGGGCGTTGCGCAGGCTCTGGATGATGCGGCTGGCATAGCCCAGGTCGTTCATCAGCGAGCTGGTCTGCAGGCCGTCCAGCTTGTGATTGCGGATCGACTCGAACAGCCGCCGGCGAAACTCGGCGTCGAAGTGTGCGGCACGTTCGTCCAGCCAGTTCAGCCGCTCGCGCCAGAGCTCATCGGGCAGCTCGGAGTGATTCAGCGCGCGAATTTCCCGTAGCGATTCCAGCAGCTGCCGGCGCAGTTCGACATAGGCCTGGCGCGCGGCGGAATCGTCCTGGCGCAGGTACAGGCCAAGGTTTTTCTGCAGGTGCTTGGCATCCTTGACCGCATCCACCAGCTGCAGCGCGGCGACCTGACAGTTCACCCAGAACGCCTGATGGCTCTCGTCCAGCGGCAGCTCCAGGCGGCCCATGAAGGTCAGCAGATCGGAATACACGCCCTTGATATGGCGCTGGTACAGATGTTCGGCGTCCAGCGCCTGGGCTTCGGGACGGGCATGCAGCAGCGCTTCGTCGACCCGGCCCTGCTGACGCAGCTGCTCGACCGGCAGGTAGAGGGCATGACAGATCACCTCCAGACTCAAGCGTGCCAGGTGCTGCAGCTCCTGAGCCACTGCGCTGGCCGCGGCATCGGCCGAATCCAGCGCCCGCTCGTTGAGATAGCGCGCATGGGTCACGCCATCCGCCGGCGTTGGCGTCAGCTCGGTGATCAGCACCGTCGGCTCGGCCCGCTCCGGCAGCACGCGCAGCAGGACGTTTGCCAGCGGCGTCTGCCAGGGCCAGAAGAGCAGCACGCCCATGCCGTTGAACAGGCTGTGGAACAGCGCCAGCTGAATCAGCCGGTTCTCGCCCAACCCCAGCGGCGCGACCAGCCACTGCACCAGCCAGGCCAGGGGCACCAGCAGTGCGATCGCCAAAATGGCGGTCGTGACATTGAACAGCACATGCGCCAGGGCCAGGCGCTGGCCGCTGCGGTTACCGCCCAGCGAGCCGACAAAGGCGGTGGTGACGCTGGTGCCGACGTTCGCACCGATGGCGGTGGCCAGCGCCTGAGTCAGATCCAGCTGACCGGCGGCCAACGCGGTCAGGGTCAGCATCAGCGTTGCGTGGCTCGATTGCAGGACCACGGTGGCGAGCAGGCCGATGCCGACGAACAGCAGCTGGCCGGTCAGCCCGCCGGCGTGATACTGCGACAGGTCCATGCCGCCGAAGCTGGAAAAACCGGTCTTGATCTGATCGATACCGAGAAAGATGAAGGCGATACCGAGCACGATGCGCCCGGCCGCCTTGCCCTTGTCTCCGCTGAAGCTGGCCAGCACCCCGAAGACCAGCAGCGGCAAGGCCAGCGGACTCAGGCTGACGTTCTGGCCGGCCAGCGCCAGCAGCCAGATGCCGGTGGTGGACCCCAGGTTGGCGCCGAACAGGATGGCGATACCGCCGGCGAGCTTGATCAGCCCGGTACTGATGAAGGCGATGGTGAGCAGCGATACCAGCGTGCTGGACTGCAGCAGCATGGTGCCGCTGACGCCGAACATCAGCCCCTTGAACGGGGTCGCGGTACTGCGGGCGAGCAGTTGCTCGAGCGTGCTGCCGGCCAGCTGACGCAGGCCCTCCTCGAGGCACTGCATGCCGAACAGGAACAGCGCCAGCCCCGCGCAGAGTTCGAGCCAGCCGCTGCTGGCCCAGAACGACCAGGACAGCAGCAATACGCCCGCGAGGGGCAGGAGGATCTTGAAGAAGGAAGGTTTCAAGATGGCTTCGCGCGGATAGATGAACTGGGGAGGCGAAGCCTACTGCAGCGGCACCGCGATCGGAAGGCTCAGCGCCTGCCAGTCGCGGTGCGGATGATGCCGGTCAATTCTGTGCGTTGTAGCCGCTGGTGGTGCAGCCCAGGCAGCGTACGAAGGCTGCCTTGCCCGGCTCGACCACCAGCGCCTTGCCCGCCTCACCGACATTGCCGCCCAGCGCGGTGAACGGCAGGCTGACGACGAAAGCGGCGGCGCCCAGCACGGTCGCGCCGATCAGCAGCGGGCGGGCGATGACCAGGTCACCGATCATGGAGTAGGCCTTCGGCGCCTCGACGGTGTACATCGGATCGCCGCTGGCGTTCTGCGGGACCGATTCCGCGTGCGCCGGCATTGCCAGCAGGCCAGTGGTCAGAGCCAAGACAGCAGCGGTGGAGCGGAACAGATTCATGGTGTGGTCCTTCAGCTGTGCGAAACGCGGCAATTTTAGTTGTGGCGGCCACTATAGCAGCGGCCAGGGCCCGCGGGGCGTGAACGCCGTCAACGCGCGCGCAGTTGCGCCGCCTCAGCGTTGGCAGCGACCGCAGTAGACACTGGCGCGCTGACCGAGGCGAATCTCGCGCAATGTGCCACCGCAGTTCCTGCAGAACCCTCCGCCGCGGCCATAGACGAACAGCTCCTGCTGGAAGTAACCGGGCTTGCCATCGCCACCGACGAAATCGCGCAGCGTGGTGCCACCGCGCTCGATGGCCATGGCCAGGATGCGGCGGATCTCCTCGCCGAGCTTCAGATAGCGCGCCCGCGAGATGCTGCCGGCCGGCCGCCGCGGATCGATCCCGGCGGCGAACAGCGCCTCGCTCGCATAGATGTTGCCGACGCCCACCACCACCGCGTTGTCCATGATGAACGGCTTGACCGCCATGCTGCGCCCGCGCGACAGCCGATACAGCCGGTCGCCATCGAAGTCCTCGCCCAGCGGCTCGGGCCCGAGGCTGGCCAGCAGTACATGCGCCAGCGGCTCGTCGCTCCAGAGCATCGCGCCGAAGCGCCGCGGATCGGTGTAGCGCAGGGCCTGACCGGACTCCAGCAGGATGTCGACGTGCTCATGCTTGGCCGCGGGCGATGCCGCATCCACCAGACGCAGGCTGCCGGACATGCCGAGATGGACGATCAGCGTGCCGCTTTCGGCGCGGATCAGCAGGTACTTGGCGCGCCGCTCGACGGCCTCGATGCGCTGGCCGGACAGACGCACGTCGAGATCCTCCGGAATCGGCCAGCGCAGGCGACGATCACGCACCAGCACGCGGCTGACGCGCTGGCCGACCAGATACGGCTCGATGCCACGGCGGGTGGTTTCGACTTCGGGAAGTTCGGGCATGGCGAGATACGGTTACAGCGAAGGGGCGCCGACCTTAGCAGGCCGGCGCCGGAGCGTCAGCCCACGCCCAGTTCGCAAATGCTTTCCTTCAGGCAGACGAAGTCGTAATCCGACAGGCCGACATAGTCGAGCACCAGGCGCGCGACGCTGTCCCACTCGTGGTCCTCGGGCTGACCGCCCAGCACGCGATGACAGGCACAGATGTGTTCGGCCATCTTGAGGATCGCCAGCAGCGTCTTGATCGGCGCGTCACGCCCGGAGTCGTCGGAGAACAAGGACAACGCGTTGTGGTGATTGGCGATGGCATCGCACAGGTACAGCGGCAGGTTCCACGACTTGGCGGTGAAGTAACCGACCACCGCGTGGTTGGTGCTGAGCACGCGGTTCTCGATGTCGACGATGCGCTGGCCCTCGCCGGTACTGGCGTAGGCTTCCTCCAGCACCGCCATGTAACCGGGGAAGCGCTTGAGCATCAGCGGAATGCCACAGTTGTGGAACAGCCCCAGTGCGTAAGCCTCGTCCGGCGCCTGGTAGCCGATGCGCTTGGCCAGGGTCAGGCAGGCCATGGCCACGTCCTGCGCGCTGTCCCAGAAGCGATTGAGGGTGACGATGGTCTCGTCGCTCATCTCGCCCTTGATCGACTGGGCGTTGATCAGGTTGATCACCGAGTCGCAGCCGAGCAGGTTGACCGCCTGCTGGATGGAGGCGATGCGGTTGGTCAGGCCGAAGTACGGCGAATTGACGATCTTCAGCAGCGCGCCGGAGAGCCCCGGGTCCTGGCTGATCAACCGGGCGATGGCCTTGAGGTCGGGCACCGGCATGACCTGCTCCATCTGCAGATCGACCATGATCTGCGGCTGCGGCGGCACGCTGATGCCTTGCAGCACCCGGCGGATTTGATCGGCGGACAATTCAACGGCCATGGCGGGACGCTCGGACAGAGAAGGCAAAGTGCTATCGGCATTAAAGGGCGAACTTTGGCTGAGATGTGGGTCCCATTTCAAGTGACTCGCATTCGGCGAGTGTTACCGACAGACAGACGGAGGTAAGCCCATGTCCCAATTTCTCAACGGCAAACGCGTGGCCATTCTGGTGACCGACGGTTTCGAGGAGGTCGAGCTGACCGGTCCCAAGGAGGCGCTGGAAAAGGCCGGCGCAACCGCCGAGATCATCTCCGCCAAGAACGGCGAGGTGACCGGCTGGAACCACACCACCCCGGCCTCCAAGTTCCATGTCGACAACACCTTCGACAGCATCCGCATGGAGGATTACGACGCCGTGCTGCTGCCCGGCGGCGTGGTCAATTCCGACACCATCCGCACCGACAAAACCGCGCAGAAGCTGGTCCGGGCGGCGGCCGATGCGAACAAGCCCATCGCGGTGATCTGCCATGGCGGCTGGCTGCTGATCTCCGCCGACCTGGTCAAGGGCAAGCGCATGACCAGCTGGCCCTCGCTCACCGACGACCTGAAGAACGCCGGTGCCGAGTGGGTCGACGAGCAGGTGGTGGTGGACGGCCAGCTCATCAGCAGCCGCAAACCCGATGACATCCCGGCATTCAGCCAGGCGCTGATCGACGCCCTGTCCGCCTGAGCGAGACAGCGGCAGCACGCGGCGAGCGTTTTTCCGCCGACCCGGCGCGCGCCGCCTGCCGCTCGTTTAGAATGCCCGTCTTTTTTCCGGAGCCCTGCCGATGACCCTGCCCAGCCTGCGCCTCAAAGCCAATGCCGATCGCCGCCTGCGCGCGGGCCACCTGTGGGTCTACAGCAACGAGGTCGACACCGCGGCCACGCCGCTGGCCGGCTTCGCCGCTGGCGACCAGGCCATCCTCGAGGCCGCCGGAGGCAAGCCGCTAGGCATCGTCGGGGTGTCGCCGAACAACCTGATCTGCGCACGACTGCTGTCGCGCGATCTCAAGCACAGCCTGGACAAGTCGCTGCTGGTGCATCGCATCCAGGTCGCGCTGTCGCTGCGCGAGCGCCTGTTCGATCAGCCGTGCTACCGCCTGATCTACGGTGATTCCGACCTGCTGCCGGGCCTGGTGGTGGACCGCTTCCACGACCACCTGGTGGTGCAGCTGGCTTCGGCCACCATGGAGCGCAACAAGGATGCCGTGCTGGAAGCGCTGGTGCAGGTGCTCAAGCCCCGCGGCGTGCTGTGGAAGAACGACTCCAGCGCCCGCGATGCCGAAGGCCTTGAACGCTACGTCGATACCGCCTTCGGCGTGGTACCGGAGTGGGTCGCGCTGGAAGAGAACGGCGTGAGGTTCGAGGCGCCGGTGTTGCAGGGCCAGAAGACCGGCTGGTTCTACGATCACCGCATGAACCGTGCGCGCCTGGCGCCCTACGTCAAGGGCAAGCGCGTGCTCGACCTGTTCAGCTATATCGGTGGCTGGGGCGTGCAGGCCGCCGCCTTCGGTGCCAGCGAAGTGTTCTGTGTCGACGCCTCGGCCTTTGCCCTGGATGGCGTGGAGCGCAACGCTGCGCTCAATGGTGTGGCCGAGAAGATGACCTGCGTCGAAGGCGATGCCTTCGAGGCGATGAAGGAACTGAAGAACGCCGAAGAGCGCTTCGACGTGGTGATCACCGATCCGCCGGCGTTCATCAAGCGCAAGAAGGATCTGAAGAACGGCGAGGCCGCCTACCGCCGCCTCAACGAAACCGCCATGCGGCTGCTGAACAAGGACGGCATCCTGGTCAGCGCCAGCTGTTCGATGCACCTGCCCGAGGACGACCTGCAGAACATCCTGCTCGGCAGCGCGCGCCATCTGGATCGCAACATCCAGCTGCTCGAGCGCGGCGCCCAGGGTCCGGATCACCCGGTGCATCCGGCGATCCCGGAGACCCGCTACATCAAGAGCCTGACCTGCCGCATCCTGCCCAACAGCTGATCGGCCATCCGGTTGCGCAGGGCGGCGGACCGCCCTGCGCTTCCCCTGCCTTACTCGATGCCCTTGCGCTCCACACTCCACAGCAGGCTGGTACAGAGCCGGCAGAGCCGGCCATAGAAGGTGCTGCGCGCCGACTGGTCGTCCATCAGCTGGTAGCGGAACCACGCCGTGCTCGGGCCGCGATACTCGCCGCCATTGCCAACCGGCTCGAAATGGCTGACATAGCGCCGCTCGCCCCAGAAGATCGGCACGTTGGCCCGGCTGTAGACCGGCTGCGCATTGAGGTAAGGCACGGCGATGGTGTCCGCCCCGCCGGACATGAGGAACATCGGCCCGCGCTGGTTGCGCTGCGAGGACGAGTCATGGCCGAGGCCGATGGTGTACGGCTGGATCGGCGCGGTGGCACGGACGCGGTCGTCCCGGCCGGCCATGATCGAACCGCCGCCGCCCTGGGAGTGCCCCGAGGTCCCGACCCGCCCGGTATTGAGCACACCGACATAGGTGCCATAGGTGCGGTTGCTCTCCTGCACCAGGTAATCCAGACAGGCGAGCATCTCCCGTCCGGTGCCGGCGTTGGAAGTTTCCGCCGCGGCGACGACGAACCCATGGCTGGCCCAGTGGGTCAGCAGTCCGGAATAGGTCGTCGGCCCGGTACCGGTGCCGTTACCCCAGAGGATGATCGGGTGCCGGACCCCGCCCTGGCCGAGCGTGCGTGGCCGATAGACACGGCAACTGGGCCCCTCGCTCTGGCTGGTGACCGCGTACGGACCGGAATTGTCGAAGCTCGAAACCGCCGGGAACGGCGCGCCGGGCGTATCGGGCAGCGGAGCGGCGATAGCGGAAACGGACAGGGCGAACAGCGCCGTGGCACTCAGGCATCCAAGTGTGAACTTGTGCATCTGCATTCCTCGTTCTTGTCATTGGTATAAGGATCGCCGGTCGAACGCTGCCCTACCGCCGCGAAACGGACACCTACCGGCGACCGACCACCCGAGGGCAGCGCGCATCTGCAGAGGCGCGACAGCCAGCGAAGCGGTCGGGAATGGACTGTAGCGAGCGATAATCGACCCGCCAGTCGCACGCCGGCAGAAGCGGACCAGCGGTCAAAGTGGCGCATTTCGGCGGATGCGCACCCCGGACGGCCGTTCAGGCGGCCCCGCGCGGCTAGCTCGCGGCATGCCGGCGTACCGGCAATCGTCCCGCCTGGCCCGGCTGCCGGAACGTGCGTAGAATCGGTGATATCTCGCCATTCACCACACGGCGGACCCAGAGCCCAGGCCCCACGAGCGATTACCCCGCCTCGACCCGGCCCCTTCCGAACGCGCGGTCACCCTCCGTTGCATCCGGCACAGGCGTTGCTCACCATACGCATACCTCCGATTACCTGATTAGCCGCAGGAACCGTCATGCCTGATTACCGTTCGAAAACCTCCACGCACGGCCGCAACATGGCCGGTGCCCGGGCGCTGTGGCGCGCCACCGGCATGAAGGATGAAGACTTCAAGAAGCCGATCATCGCCATCGCCAACTCCTTCACCCAGTTCGTCCCCGGCCACGTGCACCTCAAGGACATGGGCCAGCTGGTCGCCCGCGAGATCGAGAAGCACGGCGGCGTGGCCAAGGAATTCAACACCATCGCGGTCGACGACGGCATCGCCATGGGTCACGACGGCATGCTCTATTCGCTGCCGTCGCGCGAGATCATCGCCGACTCCGTGGAGTACATGGTCAATGCGCATTGCGCCGACGCCATCGTCTGCATCAGCAACTGCGACAAGATCACCCCCGGCATGCTGATGGCCGCCCTGCGCCTGAACATCCCGGTGGTGTTCGTCTCCGGCGGCCCGATGGAAGCCGGCAAGACCAAGCTGGCCAATCACGGCCTGGACCTGGTCGACGCCATGGTGGTGGCCGCCGACGATTCCTGCTCCGACGAGAAGGTCGCCGAATACGAGCGCAGCGCCTGCCCCACCTGCGGCAGCTGCTCGGGCATGTTCACCGCCAACTCGATGAACTGCCTGACCGAAGCCCTCGGCCTGTCCCTGCCGGGCAACGGCACCACGCTGGCCACCCACGCCGACCGCGAGCAGCTGTTCCTGCGCGCCGGGCGTATCGCCGTCGAGCTGTGCAAGCGTTACTACCAGGACGGCGACGAGTCCGTACTGCCGCGCAACGTGGCAAGCCGCAAGGCCTTCGAGAACGCCATGACCCTGGACATCGCCATGGGCGGTTCGACCAACACCATCCTGCACCTCCTGGCCGCCGCCCAGGAAGCCGAGGTCGACTTCGACCTGCGCGACATCGACGCGCTGTCGCGCAAGGTGCCGCAGCTGTGCAAGGTGGCACCGAACATCCAGAAGTACCACATGGAAGACGTGCACCGCGCCGGCGGCATCTTCTCCATCCTCGGCGAGCTGGCCCGTGGCGGCCTGCTGCACACCGATGTTTCCACCGTGCACAGCCCGAGCATGGCAGATGCCATCGCCGAATGGGACATCACCCAGACCCAGGACGAAGCGGTACATACCTTTTTCAAGGCTGGCCCGGCGGGCATCCCGACCCAGATCGCCTTCAGCCAGGCCACCCGTTGGCCGAGCCTGGACCTGGACCGTGCCGAAGGCTGCATCCGCAGCGTCGAGCACGCCTATTCCCAGGAAGGCGGCCTCGCCGTGCTCTACGGCAACATCGCCCTGGACGGCTGCGTGGTGAAGACTGCTGGCGTGGACGAGTCCATCCACGTGTTCGAAGGCACGGCGAAGATCTACGAAAGCCAGGACAGCGCCGTGAAAGGCATCCTCGCCGACGAGGTGAAGCCAGGCGACATCGTCATCATTCGCTACGAAGGTCCGAAGGGCGGCCCGGGCATGCAGGAAATGCTCTACCCGACCTCGTATCTGAAGTCCAAGGGCCTCGGCAAGGAATGCGCGCTGCTCACCGACGGTCGCTTCTCCGGCGGCACCTCCGGCCTGTCCATCGGCCATGCTTCGCCGGAAGCGGCCGCAGGCGGCGCCATCGGTCTGGTGCAGGACGGCGACAAGGTACTGATCGACATTCCCAACCGCAGCATCCAGCTGCAGGTGTCGGATGAAGAGCTGGCCCACCGCCGCATCGAGCAGGACAAGAAGGGCTGGAAGCCGGCGCAGCCGCGCGCGCGCAAGGTCTCGACCGCGCTCAAGGCCTACGCCCTGCTGGCCACCAGCGCCGACAAGGGCGCGGTGCGCGACAAGGCGATGCTGGACGGCTGATCACCTGCCGCAGTCGCAACAAAAAAGCCCGACCTTGTGTCGGGCTTTTTCATGCGCGCTATTCGGTAATCGCCGGCTCCAGCCGTATGCTGTCGATCTGCAGCGCATTGAAACGCGGCGCCACCACCCGCCAGGCCCCACGCTCGATCTGCTCCTTGAGGGTCTCGCCGTCGAGGGTCTGCTCGTCGGCGCTGCGAAGGTGGCCGATCCAGCGCCAGCTGCCGTTCGCCTCACGCCCCAGCACCGTCACGATCCGCGGCCGCGCACCGCGTAGCAGCAGCACCTCGGGCTGGCCGTCGTCATCCAGATCGACGGCAAACAGGGCGCAGTCCCCGTCACAGCCCTGGGTCGCGATCGCCTGGGACAAGGCGCCGTCGGAATCTTCGAGAGGCGCGCCGATCCATGGCACGGGAGCGGTGTTGGCCATGTCGTGCGCGTGTCGCCAGTTCCAGTAGTTGTCCGCGCCGTCCAGTCGCTGCAGGTCCGCCTGCAGTTGCTCCCGACGCGCGTCGGCGATGCCCGGTTGGCTCAGGCGCTGGCGCAGTTTTTCCAGATGGTCGCGACCGGGTTGTCCCAGCTGAAAGCGCAGCGCACCGAGATCGGTGCGCTCTGCCGGCACCTGCTCGTCGAGCAGGCGCTGGTACTGATTGGCTGCGCTGAGCTGCAACGGGCTCAACGGTGGCAGATGCATGAGCAGCAACAGCGCCACCGAAACCAGCGCCAGCAGCGGGTTGCTCCGGCGCAAGCCCGCCAACCAGCCATCCCGCCGTTGCAGCACCGCCGCCGTCAGCGCCAGCGCGTGCAGCAGCGCCACCAGGGTCGCCCCGAGCGCCACCACCCGATCAGGCGTGAGCCCGTACTGACCGATCCGCAGCCACAGCGCGTAAACCGCAAGACCGGCCAGAAGCGGCAGGCACAGCGAGCTGGCGTCGACCAGCACGCGCAGCGCACGCGGGTAATGCACCGCTTGCCGGCCATCCTGAACGACGCCGTTGAGCAGCGCGACATGGGCGAACACCATGGCCAGCAGGATCGGCGTCGCGTGGCGGGTTTCCCACAACGGCTGCAGACCGGTGAACGGCAGGCAAACCACGAACAGCAGCAGAATCAGCACCGTCAGCGGCAGCAGGAAGCGACACATCGCCTGCAGCACGTTGCGCAGCGCATCGACCAGTTGGCCACGCTCGAGACCGATCCACAGCCCGATGGCGACGACCGTCGCGCTGGCCACCCAGATAAAGCCGGACGACTCGAACAGCGTTGCGAAAAGCCTGATGCCGACCAGCTTGAACAGGCCAGCCCAGAGCCAGATCAGCAGCCAGAACGCCGCCAGCATCAGCAGCGCCATGAACAGCAGCAGGCCGTTGTTGATGGCATGCCGGTATAGCGCGGCGTAGTCGACACGCCAGCGATGATCGATATCCCGCGCCTGGATGAAGGGTGTCAGCACATAGGCCAGGATCAGGTTGCTCCAGAGCAGCAGGGTACCGACGGATTCACCCAGGTAATACCAGCGCGGCTGCTCGAACTGCAGCGCGAGACCGCCCGCCAGCGCGGCCGGCAGCGCAGCAGCCGCAAGCACCAGGCGCCAGCGTCCGGCCTCGCACAGCCCGCCCCAGAGCAGCTGCACCTGCCAGCCGCCAATCACCGTGAGGGCCAGCAGCGCCGAACACAGGATCCGCCAGCCAGCAGCGTGCGGCCAGGCCTCGCTGGCCGCCCAGAGCGCCAAACCCTGCAGCAATCCGACCGCCAGATAGACTTTCAGCGGGCGGGCTTCGCCTGTCAGTTCCATGCACGTTCCTTTTGCCGGTGATGCGCCGTCCGATCGCGGCGGGTTGCAGTGTGCGGCCCGTCCGCACGGGCCGCAACGCGAGCGCGACAGCGCGTGATCAGGTCGCCAATGCCGTGGGCTCGAGCAACCCAAGGACGTGTTCGGCAATCGCCAGACAGGCAGTCAGGCCCGGCGACTCGATGCCGAACAGGTTCACCAGCCCGGCGACGCCATGCTGCGCCGGGCCATCGATGCGAAAGTCCGCGGCCGCCTCGGCGGGGCCGCTGATCTTCGGGCGGATGCCGGTGTAGGCCGGTTGCAACGAAGCGTCCGGCAGCGCCGGCCAATAACGGCGAATCGCGGCATAGAAGCCCTCGGCCCGCTCCGGCTCGATGCGATAGTCGAGCGCCTCAACCCACTGCACATCCGGGCCGAAACGCGCCTGGCCGGCCAGATCCAGGGTCAGGTGCACACCGAGGCCACCGGGCTCGGGCAGCGGATAGACCAGATGGCGAAACGGCGTGCGCCCGCTCAGGCTGAAGTAGCTGCCCTTGGCGAAGAACTGCCGCGGCCGCGCGGCCGGGTCCAACCCGGCGGTGTGCGCGGCGAGGATGGGCGCGCCATGTCCGGCGCAATTCACCACGGTGCGGGCCAGCAACTGCAGCGGGTCGGCGCCGCCCACCTCGACCTGCAAGCCTGCGCTGTCAACCGTGATCGCCGTTACCGGCGCGTTCAGTGCCAGCACCGCGCCGTGGCGCTCGGCATCGCCCAGCAGTGCCAGCATCAGCGCGTGGCTGTCGATGATGCCGGTGCTTGGCGAAAGCAGCCCTGCCACCGCCTGTACTTCCGGCTCCAGCGCCAGCACCTCGCGCCCATCGAGGTGCTGCAGGTCATCGACCCCATTGGCCAGCGCGTGCCGCCGCAGTTGTTCCAGCGCAGCGATCTGGGCCTCGTCGGTGGCGACGATCAGCTTGCCGCAACGTCGATGGGCCACGCCGTGGCTGTTGCAGAAATCGTAGAGCTGGCGACGCCCGGCCACGCACAACCGGCCCTTGAGCGAGCCCTGCGGGTAGTAGATGCCGGCGTGGATGACTTCGCTGTTGCGCGCGCTGGTGGCGGTGCCAAAGGCAGCCTCGGCTTCCAGTATCAGCACCTCGCGACCGGCCAGCGCCAGCGCACGCGCCACCGCCAGCCCGACCACTCCCGCACCCACCACCACGCAATCCACCCGATCCATGCCAGACTCCTCAACCCGAACAGCCCAAGCCTGCCGCAACCACAGCGGTCGGCCAAGGGTCGGATGACCTGACGAAGCAGTTAAAGGGAACACCGGCATGCGCATCGGCCTGATCTCCGACACCCACGGCCTGCTCCGCCCCGAGGCGGTGGCGGCACTGCAGGGCTGCGCACAGATCATTCACGCCGGCGATAT